>ERZ773054.2167-NODE-2167-length-10430-cov-28.918265_pt1 | contig 10430 bp, 7 predicted proteins | sample MGYA00580630_ERZ773054 | MGnify/ENA primary metagenome ERZ773054 (study PRJEB29015, sample SAMEA2737994) | human oral metagenome | biome: human oral; feature: human-associated habitat; material: dental | place: China | collected 2115 ... | reverse complement strand
CGAGGTCACGCCCGAGGATCTGGGGGTGACCTCCTACGAGCTGGCCGACCTGCTGGGTGGGGAGCCGGCCGACAACGCCCGCCTGCTGCGCGAGGCCGTCTCGGGTGAGGGACGGCCCGCCCACCGCGACGCCATCGCCGTCAATGCCGGTGCCCTGCTGTACCTCACCGGCCGGGCCGACAGCCTTGCCGACGGCACTGCGGCGGCCCTGGAGCAGATCCGTTCCGGTGGCGTGGCCCGCCACCTGGAGTCCATGACCAAAGCCAGTGACCTCGCCACTGAGACGGCCTGAGGAGAAGCCGTGACCACCCCTGACACCGCCCCCGTTTCCGCCGCGTCACCCGACGGTGCCGGCCCTGGCGAGCGCGCCCACCGTGAGCCGGTCGAGGCGCGTCTCATCGCCACGGGCACCGTCCTGGACTCGATCGTCCAGGCGCGCCGCGAGCGCATTGATGAGCTGCGCGCCCGTTTCGGGCACCTGAGAGCCGAGGATCTGGAGCGCTCGCAGCGCTCCTTCGCGGCCGCCCTGCGCACCCGTAGCGGCCAGGGCCGCAGCCCGCAGCCTGCTCTCATCATGGAGTGCAAGGCGGCCTCGCCCTCACGCGGCACCATCCGCTCCGACTACGACCCGGCCTCGCTGGCCGCCCAGTACGCGCCCTACGCGGCCGCGGTCTCGGTGCTCACCGAGCCCGATCGTTTCAACGGCTCCTTCGACGACCTGGCCGCTGTGCGCGAGGTGGTGGACGTGCCCGTCCTGTGCAAGGACTTCATCGTCGATGAGGTCCAGGTGCTGGCGGCTCGCAGCCTGGGGGCGGACGCGGTCCTGCTCATGCTCTCGGTGGTGCCCGACGACGTCTACCGCGAGCTGGCCGAGCTGGCCCACAGCCTGGGCATGGAGGTGCTCACGGAGGTCTCCACGCCTCAGGAGATGTATCGCGCCTCGGCCCTGGGGGCGGAGGTCATCGGTATCAACAACCGTGACCTGCGCACCTTGGAGACGGATCTGGCGCGCACCGAGGAGATGGCTCCGCTGGCTCCGGCCGGGGTGGTGCTTGTGGGTGAGTCGGGGATCGGTGCTGCCGAGGATGTGCGGCGCCTGTCGGGCCTGGTGGACGCCCTCCTGGTGGGTTCGTCCCTGTCCGGGGCCCCGGATCCGGCCGAGGCCGCTCGTCAGCTGGCCACCGCGGTACCGCTGCCTCAGGGTGAGGGTACGTTGTCGTCGGCCCTGGACCGGGGCGGCCAGGAGACAGGTCACCATCCGCGCCTGCCGGTCTTCTTCGGTCCTTACGGGGGCCAGTTCGTGCCCGAGCTGCTCATCCCGGCGCTGGACCAGCTCGAGGACGCCTTCATCGATGCCCAGGCCGATCCGGCTTTCGCCGCCGAGCTGGAGACGCTCATGACCCGCTACCTGGGGCGTCCCACGGCAGTCACCGAGCTGCGCAACCTGCCGCTGGAGGGCAATGCCCGCATCCTGCTCAAGCGCGAGGACCTGGTCCATGGTGGCGCCCACAAGGGCAACCAGGTTCTGGGGCAGGCCCTCCTGGCCAAGCGGATGGGTAAGCGGCGCATCATCGCTGAGACCGGCGCCGGCCAGCACGGGACGGCCACCGCCATGGTCTGCGCCCTGCTGGGCCTGGACTGCACCATCTATATGGGGGCCACCGACGTCGTGCGTCAGGCGCCCAATGTCGAGCGTATGGAGCTCATGGGCGCCACGGTGGTCCCGGTGGACAGTGGTGCGGGCACGCTCAAGGACGCCGTCAACGAGGCGCTGCGCGACTGGACGGCCTCCTTCGCCGACACCCACTACCTGCTGGGCACGGCGGCCGGTCCTCACCCCTTCCCCACGATCGTGCGTGAGTACCACCGGGTCATCTCCCGGGAGGCCCGCGCCCAGGTCCTGGGCCTGACGGGGCGGCTGCCGGACTCGGTCATCGCCTGCGTGGGCGGCGGCTCCAACGCGATCGGCATGTTCGCCGAGTTCATCGACGACCCCGGGGTCGAGCTCATCGGGGTTGAGCCGGCCGGTGAGGGCCTGGAGACCTCCCGCCACGGCGCCCCCATCAACAAGGGGCTGGTGGGGATCCTCCACGGGGCGCGCAGCTACCTCATGCGCACCTCGGAGGGACAGGTCGAGGAGTCCTTCTCGGTCTCGGCGGGCCTGGACTACCCGGGCGTGGGGCCCGAGCACGCCTGGCTGTCGGACACCGGCCGGGCCCGCTACGTGGGCATCAGTGACGACGAGGCGATCGAGGCATTCCGCCTGCTGTCGCGCCACGAGGGGATCATCCCCGCGGTGGAGTCGGCCCACGCCCTGGCTCAGGCCCTGGCCATGGCCCGCCAGGTGCCCGACGGCGAGGAGCCCCCGATCCTGCTGGTGTGCCTGTCGGGCCGTGGGGACAAGGACCTCGACCAGGTGCAGGCGAGGCTGGGCGGCTCCTTCTCCACTGACGGCGCCGTGGCCAGGGCCTCGCGCATGGTGGAGCAGATGGGCAAGCGAACCGAGTACGCGGGTCTGAACGCCGCCAGGGGCACCAGCCCGGACGCCGGCCCGGATGAGGAGTTCTGAGATGAGTCGTTATCCCGCGATGTTCGCCGCCCTCAAGGAGCGCGGTGAGGGCGCTTTCGTCCCCTTCGTCATGGTCGGTGACCCCGACCCGGACACCAGCGAGGCCGTCATCGAGGCGCTCATCGCCGGTGGGGCCGACGCCCTCGAGCTGGGCGTGCCCTTCACCGACCCGGTCGCCGACGGCCCCACGATCCAGAAGGCCCATGTGCGGGCCCTGGCCGCGAGTGTGGGTTTCCAGGACTGCCTGGAGGTGGTTCGGCGGGTGCGCCGGCGCCACCCGTGGCTGCCCATCGGCATGCTCATCTACGGCAACGTGCCCTTCGCCATGGGCCTGGAGCGCTTCTACTCCGAGTGCGCGCAGGCCGGCATCGACTCGGTGCTGCTGCCCGACGTCCCGATCCGCGAGTCGGCCCCCTTCAGCCGGGCCGCCGAAGAGGCCGGTGTCGACGCCGTCTACATCGCCCCGCCGTCGGCCGCGGCCGAGACTCTGGACGCAGTGGCGGCGGCCTCACGCGGTTACGTCTACGCCGTCTCCCGGGTGGGGGTGACCGGCACCGAGCGAGCCTCCTCCACCGTGGGGCTCGCCGAGTCGGTGGAACGTCTGCGCGCCGACGCCGCCGCACCAGTGATGCTGGGCTTCGGCATCTCCACGCCCGAGCAGGTCGCCGAGGCCATCGCAGCCGGTGCCGACGGCGCCATCAGTGGATCGGCCACGGTCAAGATCGTGGAGCGCTACGCCCCCGAGATCATGGCGGCCGCCAGCAGCAACAACGGCGCAGGCGGTAACGAGGAGCGTCGTCACTACGCGCTCGGAGCGTTGCGCAGTGACCTGGTCACCTTCACCGCCACGATGAAGGAGGCCACGCGCCCGCACTGATGGGCGAGGCCCGGCAGACGAGCCAGGAAGAACAACGACAAAGGTCGGTTGCACCGAAAGCTGGGTGCAATCGACCTTTGTCTATTCATTTCATGAAGGCAGGGAAAGCGCAGCAGAAGAAGCGCTTCACCATTTCCATAAAACCGTGTTCAGAGATATATTAAAGGACTGGTCGGCGTCCCTTCCGATCATTTCAGTGAAAGGCATGCTCATGCACGTCCCATCTCTCCCATCCGCTCGTCCGTGGCGGCGCCTCCTGGGGGTCGCCATGACTCTTCCCCTGCTCACCGTCGGCGCCGTCGCCGCTCCGGTGAGCGCAGCCGCCCCAACCACCACCCCGGGCACTGGAATCACCGTGGAGGGTCGCTATCATCCCGCCGGCGCCGGCTGCCACGGCTCCAACAGTGCCGAGGGCTGCCTGAGCTGGGGTGTCCGAGTCCCCTCGACCGTCGCCCCGAACTCAACGACCACCGTCACCATTGAGGCTGACTCCGTGCCAGGTCAGTGGACCTGGACCTGCCCCTCTCCGGACGGCGACAGGGTGGCCGGGACCAGCGCCTTCTACATCGACAGGGGCAAGGACGAGCCCGTATCGAAGCTGGCCGACTCCGGCCTGGGTTTCTTCGACCACCTGTACTACAACCAGCACGGGGACAGCGCCGGCTCGGTCACAGCCGCTTCCTGCACTCCTGAGCACCTGAGCCTGACCTATGAGGTCAACTTCGACGCCGCCTGGGACCAGAGCTCCTATCTCGACCTGGACCTGGGGACCACGGTGGTGGCTCCCGGCGCAGACGCACGCAGCTATACCTTCAGCCCGAAGATCACGACCTCCGCGGCCAGCCTGGTTCTCACGCCCACCGCTACGGCTCAGAAGCCGGCTGCCAGCGCGGCTCACGCCACCGTGTCGGTCGAGGACGTCAGGGTCGACGGCGCCGCCAAGGACGCCTCCCGCTTCACCATGACAGCGAGGAACGACTCGGCCACACCCCTGTCCGACTTCACCATCTCCGCCAGCCGGTCCAGGGGACAGGCCCAGGTGACCGCCCTGACCTGCGACCTGACCGCCTTCGGAGGCAAGGTCGTCTCCGCCACGGGACCGGCCGAGAACCTCACCGTCTCCAGCGGTACAGCGAAGGTCCCCCAGGGCAAGGACATCGCCTGCCAGGTGGACCTCAGCGGCGTCGTGGGACGTAACACTTTCAAGGCCGCACTCACCACCGACGGACAGACCTTCTCCAGCGACTACACCAAGGACCACCCCATCAGCGAGGTGAAGGTCCAGCCCACTGATCGCGGCGTTGAGGCCGACCCCACCGGCACCTATGAGGTCGAGGTCGGCTACAGCGTCACCTTCACCAATAACACCGACGCCGACGGACAGACCTCCAATATCGTTTTGCACCCCCGGGTCCCCGCCGGCTTCACCCTCAAGTACGTGTGGGGCAGCGGTGTCCCGTGGTGGATCAGCATGGACGACTACGCGATCCAACCGGATGGCTCCGTGCCGCTGTCCACGGAAGACACCCTGCACGCCAACTCATCAACCACGATGACCTTCACCACCTTCTACGAGGTCAACGCCGAGGCGGTCACCGAGGACACCTGGAAGGCCCTGGGTACCTGCGATCCCAAAGACCCCTCCAAGGGACTGACCACCCAGATCGACGTCGTCGGCAGCGATGGGGTTGAGCCCGGCACCTACTCGACCTGCACCACCGTGACGCGCACAAAGAACTAAGCACGAGCACGGGTCGATCTGCCTGGCTGGATGAAGGTCGGATAGGCGACAGCCGTCGTCTATCCGACCTTCGCATGACTTTCTCACGCAACGAGAAACCGAGCGCGGCGAGACATGTTCCAGTGCCCCGAAACCATCGTTCCCAGCAATCCATTAAAGAAGTGATTCGCTTCTCATTCCCATCACCTCAGCGAAAGGCGTGCTCATGCACTTCCCATCTTCTCCACCCGGTCAGCCGTGGCGGCGCCTCCTGCGCATTGCCTTGGCTCTTCCCCTCATCGCCGTCGGCGCCGTCTCCGCTCCGGCGTCCGCTGATGCCGACATCACCGTGGAAGGGCTCTACCACACGGCCGGTGCCGGTTGCCACGGCTCCGACAATGCCGAGGGCTGTCTGAGCTGGAGAGTTCGCATTCCATCGGCCATCGCCCCGAAGGGCTCCACGAATGTCACCATTGAGGCCGACTCCGTGCCGGGCCAGTGGACCTGGGCCTGTCCTTCCCCGGACGGTGACGAGGTGGCCGGGACGAGCTCCTTCTACATCGACAAGGGCAATGGCGAGCCCCCGATCTTGATGGCGGACTCCGGGCTGAGCTCCATCTCTGAGCTGTACAACCCCCTGCTGGATGACTCCATCGGCTCGGTCAAAGCTGTTTCCTGTACTCCTAAGCACCTGAAGCTGACCTATGAGGTCAACTTCTACACCTACTGGGACAAGAGCAGCTACTTCGACCTGGACCTCGGGACCACGGTGGCGGCTCCCGGCGCGGCGGCGCGCAACTACCGTTTCACGCCCACGATCGAGGTCTCCACACGCAACGCGATTCTTCGCCCCACTGTCACTGCCCAGAAGCCCGCTGCCAGCGCGGCTCACGCCACCGTCTCCGTCGAGGAAGTCAGAGTCGATGGGGCCGCCAAGGACACCGCCCGCTTCACCATAACGGCGAGGAATGACTCCACCACGCCCTTGTCCGACTTCACCATCTCCACGGACCGCGTCAAAGGGCGCGCTCAAGCAGCCTCGGTGACCTGTGACCTGACCGCCTTCGGCGGCGAGGTCGTCTCCGCCACGGGTCCAGCCGAGAGCCTCACAGTCTCCAGCGGCAAGGCGAAGGTTCCCCAGGGCAAGGAGATCACCTGCCAGGTGGACCTGAACGGCGTCGTCGGACGCAACAGGGTCAAGGCCGCACTCACCACCGGCGGACAGACCTTCTCCCGCGACTACGTCAAGGACCAGCCGGTGGTCGAGGTGGAGACTCATCCCACGGATCTCTTGGTCGAGGCAGCCCCCACCGGCACTTATGAGGTCGAGGTCGGCTACACCGTCACCTTCACCAACACCACCGACGCCGACGGATCCGGCTCCGATATCGTCCTGCGGCCCCAGGTCCCTGCCGGCTTCACACTCAAGAGCGTGACGGGTACTGGTACCCCCTGGTGGGTCGGCCCGGACAGCTATGCCCTTCAGGATGACGGCTCCTTGTCCTTGCGCACCGGTGACTCCCTGAACGCCCACTCGTCAACCACGATGACCTTCACGAACATCTATGAGGTCAACGCCGAGACGGTCACCGAGGAGGGCTGGAAGGCCCTGGGCACCTGCGATCCCAAAGACCCCTCCAAGGGACTGACCATGCAGATCGACCTCGCCGGCAGTGAGGGCGGTACCGAGGCCGGGACCCACTCGATCTGTACCCCCGTGACGCGCACAGGGAACTAGCACCTCAACAATGTGAGCGCCTCCGGGCGCGCCGCACGGTCGCGGTCACTGGCACCATCACCGGCGGTCCTCTCACCACACCTGGGAGAGGACCGCCGAGTCGTCTACGAACCGCCCTGACGTCCGACGGTAGGGTGACGCCCATGGCCAGCCTTCTCAACCGGATCCTCACGCTGCTCGGGCATGCCGCCTCCGACGCCCTCACTCAGAAGCCCTCCGCGCCGTCAGGCACCTCCGGCGGCACGGCTTCCGGTTCCGCCGAGCCCGCGCGGGCTCGCGATCCCAAGCCGTCATCGACGACGAAGCCGACCCCGCCCCATCCCCGCTCCCACGACAACGGCGCAGGGGTGGGAGCGGCGGCCCCCTCGTCGCGAGGCGTCAGCGTCTACGACGTCTCCACCTTGGGGCTGCCCGCCTTCAGCTACTCCCCCGACCCCGACGGCGACGCCGACCCCGGCGAGGTGGTGTGGGCCTGGGTTCCCTTCGAGGAGGATCCCGCTCAGGGCAAGGACCGGCCGGTCCTGGTCCTGGCACGTCATGAGACTCGCCTGGTCGTGGCCCAGATGACGAGCAAGGACCACGACCGCGATGCCGCCCAGGAGGCGCGCTGGGGCCGTTTCTGGCACGACGTCGGCACTGGCGACTGGGACCGCCAGGGCCGCCCCAGCGAGGTGCGCCTGGACCGCCTGCTCCTGGTGGAGCAGACCTCGGTGCGACGCGAGGGGGCCACGATGAACCGGGAGGTCTTCGACGGCGTCGTGGCCGCCCTGCGCCACCACCACTCCTAATCGCCTCCAGATTTCGACAGATCGCACAGGATACGGATGTTATCCGCTAGGCCCGGAAACGCTGGAAAGCACCTGTATCGGAGGTTTCTACAAAACAAGATTGAAGTATTGCCTACCCCCCCTTCACGCATAAACTTGACTTACTGGCCAGCCCACCTATCCCTATGAAGTGATCGGAGCGATCATGGCACTCCCAACAGTCACCACCACCCTCAAGGGCTTGGCCGCCATCACCCTGGCCTCGGTTCTCACTCTTGGCGCGTCATCCCCCGCATTTGCAGACGATTCACCTATCCCCGATGACGCCACCGAGTACGGCTCGGTTACTGTCGAGTACAGTCCTGCCGGAAGCTCAGGCATTCGCCCTGCCTGGATCACCGGTTCTCACACGGTCAAGGTCGCCGGCGGGACCTGGAGCTACGGCACGAACTCGAAAGTTGTCTACTCGAACTTTCATCACCCTTCTCGATGCCATGGCTCCTCAGCCCGAACCTACAATGGGCTCATCACCGCACGAAGCTCCAAAACTGCCGCAGGGAAGTGGTCTTACGCTCAGGTCCGACGCTCCACTGACACAAACGAAGCCTTCTACTGGTTCTGCTGAGAGCCATTAGTGTCTTGCGGTAGGCGGCGGCTCCGCTGATGGAGCCCCGCCTACCGCACCACCCTCATGAAGATTCTTCTCAGAGCCACTTGGGCCCTCAACCTCACGCTGTGCCTGGCGACCATCCTGCTTATCCCACAGTCGCTCCTTTTCTTGTTCCCGGCCGAGACGAACGGCTATGTCATTATCAGTGAAACCGGCGTCGACCCGGATGAGCTTCATCAGATCGGCGAGCAGGCCGGCGTCGAGGTTGCCCAGGTACGCCACATCACAGACTTCGCCGGTACCACCGACGAGTCATTCTCAACAACCAGCGTCGAGCTCCTCGGCTACGAGACTGATGACTACATTCGCCCGCCATTGACTCCCCTGCTCCTGCCGGAGCCCATCGCCTACAGCGCCAGCACCGTCCAAGACGATGCCCTGGGCGGGTGGTACGCGATCGGCTCGCGGCAAAGTACCACCCAGTTCCTCAGCCAGGTCACAGACCGGTGGGGCGATCGCATCAATGAGTCGGGGATTCTGACACCGGGCCTTGCCCTGTCCACCGCCATCAGCTCCGAGATCGGCGTGAGCCTGCTCCTGGCCCAGACAGTTCTGGCACTTGTACTGGCCCTTGCCACCGTCTCCCAGTCCTCTTCCTACAGAAGCGCCCGGTTGCAGGGCCGCTCCCACCCCCGCTTGGCCGTCCACCTCCTCAAGAACAGCCTCCTGACAGCATGCCGGTGGCTTCTGGCCCCTCTGGCACTCCTCGCCCTGCTGGTGGCCTACGACATCTACGGTTCCGCCGTGCTGAGCGTCCACCGTCTGAGCGCCGAGCTCATCGCCTGCTGCACCCTCCTGACCCTGGCCGCAACCCTGACCGGCACGCTCGCAGGATGGGCGGTGCTCGCAGTTGGAAGCCGGCAGCGGCCCGGGGCAGCAGCGCGTCCGCGCCACGGGATCGTCCTGCTGGCCTATGCACTCGTCCTGGCCATGACCTGGTCCTTCTCCACCGCTAGCACCAGTCTCATCGTCGATGTCCTCCAGGCGCAGGCACTTCGCAACCAGGCCCAGGCCCAGCAGTCCCTTCCCCCAGCCACCGCTCTGAGCATCTGGTCCGTCAGCGAGCCCACCTTCGATGCCAAGACACCCCAGATAGCCTCCTTCATTACCCAGGCCCAGCAGGAGGGGAGCCTCGTTCTGGCCTGGGCAATCCCTAACGGCTCCACCGAGGACGGCGACGGGCCGCCCACTCTGTATCTCAACAACACGGCCGCCGCCCACTACGGTCTGCCCAAGGTCACCGAGCAGCAGGTGACCCTCTACCGGCCCCGGTCGTTGGCCGGCCAGGACGAGGCCTTGGCCCAGGAGCTCGTCGAGCAGGCGCGCTTCAACACCGTGCACGGGGCGAGCGCGAACGCTGTCACCGTCACCTCCCACGACCTGGAGGAGGTCAGCTCACTCCTGCCGGAAAGTCTCCCCGCCATCAGCTTCTTCCTCAGCAGCGAGGGCACGCGCACCAGCGACTGCCTCATCGCCGTGGTCCCCGACGGCTACTTCGCCCCAGACGACTACCTGTCCGCCATCACCCAGGGGGCTGCAGTCCTCACCGGCCAGAACCTCGTCTCCCTACAGGAGCGGCTGCGCGAGCACCACGTGGAGGACCTCGTGGCGCGCTTCGACGCCGTCGGCACCGGCAACACGGCCCTCAGGGAGCAAACCATGCACACAGCAGTCCTCCACGCCCTCATCTTGCTGACTGCAGCCACCAGCACCGCGGCCAGCGCAGGGCTCGCGGCACGCGCCTGGGCACAGGCCAGGAGTCGCAGACGTGAGATCGAGCGCCTGCTGGGGCATCGCATGCTGGCCGAGCGCCTCCTGACCGCGGTCCTCATCACCATCCCGGTACTCATCCTCGCCTGGCCGCTCCTGGTCCAGCCCAGCAGCGAACTGGTCGTTACTCAAATGGCGTGCGCACTCGTTCTCACCGCGGCCGTTGTCGTGGGATCACGCCACGCCGCCGCTCGGCCCACCGATCCCCGCCGCAGGAGGCAGGCCCGCCATGGCTGACACACTCACCGCTACAGACCTGACCATCTCCAGAGGCGGGCGCCTGCTCGTCGACGTGCTGGATCTGTCCCTGAAGGAGGGG
>ERZ773054.2164-NODE-2164-length-10450-cov-16.649062_pt1 | contig 10450 bp, 8 predicted proteins | sample MGYA00580630_ERZ773054 | MGnify/ENA primary metagenome ERZ773054 (study PRJEB29015, sample SAMEA2737994) | human oral metagenome | biome: human oral; feature: human-associated habitat; material: dental | place: China | collected 2115 ... | reverse complement strand
CGCGCGGATCCCCCAGGGATGCCAGAACCGCGCCCTCCCCCGAGAAGCCGCGCGACTTGGCGGGGCTGAGCCCAATGGAAAGGCGCGCGCCGGGCATGCGGGCAACCCACAGGGAGGCGACCGGCTCGCTGCCCGCGTCCACGTGAGATCCGTAGGCCTCAAGCGACGTCATGAGGTGCAGGAGCGGCTCGAAGACGCGATCGGCCAGGGGGCCGGCGACGATGTAGGCGGCGATGTAGCCGAACTGGGAGACCATGCCGATCGCCCCCCACGCGCGCGCCTGGCGCTCGTTCGGGATGGCCATGCGCACGATCACCTCGGCTCCTGCGTTGCACAGCGCCAGCGCGGCGAAGAAGGCGAATCCGGTGGCGGCGGCCCACCACGCCGCGGGCCGCAGGGGCAGGAGGATCATGGAGACGGCCGCGGTCAGCAGCCCGGCGCACAGCAGAGTCGTCGGACGGGCGCCGGACATGAGGCCGACGAGGCCCGCCCCCGCCAGCATTCCGACGGCCATGACCGTCTCCACCGTCCCCATCGTCGACGTGGGCACGTGCGGGAGGAGGATCGGCTTGACGAGGGTCTGCACGAATCCGATCGCGAAGGTCAGGCAGGTCATGAGGGCCACGAGGCGGCGGACCGCGGAACGCGAGGCCACTGCGCGCCAGCCCGCGGCCAGCTGGGCGAGGAAGCCGCTCTCCTCCGCCAGGCCGCGCTGATGCCCGACGGCCTTGTGGACGGCCGCGGAGCAGGCGACCGTGACCACGCACGTGCTCGCGTCCAGGAGGAGGATGGCCCGCAGCCCGACGGCCGGCAGGAGCATCCCCGCCAGGAACGGCGAGAGCAGGTACCTCGCGGAGGAGGCGATCTGAAGCATGCTGGAGGCGCGGACGTACTCGTCGGGGCCGACGAGGTCGCTGACGCTGGCGCGCAGTGCGGGCTCGGTCAGGGCCGCGAAGCAGGAGGAGGCCGCGATCCCGCCGCAGACGAGCCCGATGCCGGGTCGCTCGGACGAAACGGCCGCCATGACGATGAGGAGCCCTCCGATCGATCCGCCGTCGCCGATCGCCATCATGACTCGCCGATCGAAGCGGTCGGCCAGGACCCCGGCGACCGGGGCGAGCAGCACGATCGGGGCGAAGGCGGACAGCTGCACGAGCACGACGGAGGACGCGGTGCCGTATGCGTCGAACATGAAGATCGCCAAGGCGAAGGCGCTCAACCCCGTTCCCACCGAGTTGACGAGGGCGCCGCAGAAGAGAATCGAAAACCGCTTCATGCCCGCCGCCCCGCGATCGACCCCAGCGTTCCCTCGGGGCAGCCTAGGAGCCTCTCCGCCGCTCGAACTACGCCGAGCGTGCGCCGCTGCATGTCGGCTGCGTCGCCGGGGATGATGCCCTCGTCGAGCAGCAGCCCGCCGGACGTGAGGAGGATTTCGACCGTCTCCCGCGGCTGGTCGGTGGTGAAGGCCCCCTCCTCGACGCCTTCGGCGACGATCTCCGCGAGAATCGGCGTGAGGCGCCGAACCGTCTCGACGATGGACATGAGATGGAATTCCGCGTTGCCGGGGGCGTGGAACTCGCCGACCAGCTCGGCGTCCTGCCCGTCGACTCGCGTGGCGGCGAGGACCGCGAAGAACTTCTCCACTGCCGGGCCGTCGCCTTCGGCGATGGCCTTCGCCTGGTCGGCCATCCGGTTGACCGTGCGCAGGATGAGGCCCCGGAGAACTTCGTCCTTGCCCGCGAAATGGTAGTACAGGGTCCCTTTGGCGATGCCGACGGCCGCGAGGACGTCCTCCACCGTCGTCGCCTGGAATCCCTTGGTTGTGAACAGGTGCTGGGCCGCGTCGAGGATCTCGTCCTTGCGCCGCTCGGCGGGTTTGCTCGTGCGTGGCATCCGCTTCTCCCTTCCGGCTGGATCTGCATTCCCGGTCGTCCGGCACTCAGTCGCCCTACACTTACCGACCGACCGTCGGTTCAATATTAGGCCGTTCCCGGTCCGCCCTGTCAACCCGCTGCGTCGATCCGCTCGCAGGCTCGCCGCCCGGCCGGCATTCTCGCCCCTCGCCGGCCGGAGGCTGCGGTACTGTGAGCACATGAGCAGCGACGGGAAGGACGCCCCCCGAGAAGCCGAGGACGGCGGGGAGAGCCTGGCATCGGCGACCCGCGCCCTCACAGAGGCGCTGGGGCAGCTCTCGCGCGCCGTCAAGCGGGAAGCGGGGAGAAGAACTCAAGAGACGGCGAAGAAGGCGCAGGAGACGGGGAAAAAGGCGCTGTCGTCCTCGCTCCGCAAGACCTCCGAGGAGCTCGCCGCAGTCGCGTCGTCGATCGCCGATGCGTCGGAAGACGCCCGCAACGGTCGGCGCCGCGGCCGCGGCAAGGCCGAACGCACCCGCCAGGACATCCTGGAGGCAGCCCATCACATCTTCGCGGCGAAGGGCTATGAGGGGGCGTCCGTCGCCGACATCGCCGCCGCAGCCGGATACACGAAGGGTGCGCTCTACGCGAACTTCCCATCCAAGGAGGCCCTGTTCCTGGAGATGGCCCGCGAACTGCACCGCAACCAGAAGGACCTGCTCGACCAACACCGGAAAGCCGGAACCGAGCCGCCGCTGCTCTGCGACTCTCCGGCGGAGTATTCGGATAAGGAACTCGAATCCATCCTGATCGGCCTGGAATGGTGGACCTACGCGGTCCGTCACGAGGAAGCCCGCGAGGAAGTGGGAACGATGTGGCGCGAAACCCTCCACCTGACGGCCGGCATCGTCGCGCAGGGCAACGGCAGGCCAGAGCCTTCGCCCGACGACATCAGCGCCGCCTTCGGCCTGGTGGCCGTCCACACGCTGGCGAACATCGCGGCCGCCATCATCGGCCCCGAGGAAGTGCGAGCTATGGCGGAAAGCCTGATAGAGCGGAAAGCCTGATAGAGCGGGCCGCGGAATCCCCAGGCGCCGTGAGCTCCTCGTCTCATTCACCTTTTCGGGCAACACCCCAGAAGACATCGGCGGAGAAGACATTGACTTCTATATCGCTTGACGATCGGCTCAACCCTGGACGCATCAAGCTCGCCCGCATGCGTCGCGGCTGGAATCAGGCAAAACTCGCCAGCCGGCTGGGACTGACTGATCGGACGGTACGCGCATACGAAACGATGGGCGCTCCACCGAATGCCCTTTCCGAGCTCGCGGATGCGCTCGGCTTCCCCGAGGGATACTTCACCCTGCCATCGGAGCCGACCGTCGAGACCGAAAGCATCCGATTCCGCGCAGGCAGGGCTACTACCCGTCGTCAACGAGACGCGGCCGTCGCCGCCGGAGCTTCAGGCATCGAGGTGGATCGTTGGATCGCCGAGCGTTTCACCCTCCCGAAGGTCGACCTTCCGACGTTGGAGGGCGAAACCGCTCGGTTCGCAGCGACGATGTTGCGCAGTCTGTGGGGGCTCGGTTCCCGGCCCTTGCCGAATCTCATCCAGTTGGCGGAATTCCGAGGCATCCGCGTCAACGGGCTACCCGAAGTCGCAGCGTCAGTCGATGCGTATTCGACGTGGTATGAGGGCTTTCCCCACGTCTTCCTCGCACGGAGGAAGACACCGGAACGGGCGCGATTCGACCTCGCCCATGAGATCGGACACCTCGTGCTGCACCGACATCGCGGCCCCGGTTCCCGTGCCGAAGAAGAGCGGGAGGCGGACGCATTCGCTTCGGAATTCCTCATGCCTGCGGAGAGCGTCGTCGAGTATCTGCCGCCCAATCCCACGATCGATGAGATTCTGCGAGTCAAGCGCGCTTTCGCCGTATCGGCCATGGCTCTGACCTATACGGTCCACAAGCTCGGGCGCATGACCGACTGGATCTACCGGACAACGTGCACGGCCCTGTCGCAGCGAGGGTTTCGGGGCGGCGAACCGGACGGCATGGTCTCCTACGAGCGATCGCGAGTGTTTCCGCAAATCCTCGCCTCGTCGAAACTCGGCGTCGTCACGGGGAAGCGCATCGCCCTGGAGCTTCGGATCCCAGTCGAGGACGTCCGGGCGGCAATGCTCGACGCCGAACTCCATGCGGTTCCCGACGGACCCGGGCAACGCCTCGTGGATCGCGTGCGGCAGAGCGCCCCCGACTGCACCGGTCGTCGACCCATACGGTCGGGGGCGCACGCCGAAGGCCTGCGCCCCGTCTGAGACCCGCCTACTGTGCGCCGTCCGGCGATTGCCCTCCGCGATCGGACGCCGGCGCACCCTTCTCGCCTGAGGCCTTCGACGGGCCGGTGCCGTTCACCGGCGTCTTCGACGGCTCCGGCTTTGATGTCCGCGGCGATGAACCGACGTCCGCGAGGCCGCGGGGATCCGCCTCGGCGCTGACGAAACCCGACCTTCCGGCCCCCGCCCCCGCTCGCTTCGCAGCGGTCTGCGGCGCTGCGGACGCCACACCATCCGCGCCATCCCGCGGCTCCGCGCCCGCGCCATCCCGCGAAGATTCCGCGGGCAGCTTCGCCTTCAGCTGGGAGATGGACAGGGAGAGGAAAATCGTGGCGAACAGCACCGACGCCATGTTCAGCAAGGCCTGCCTGTCCTCGCGAACCAGCCGGCAGCCCTCCTTCCAGTCCTCGACCACCGAATCCGCTTCCTTCTTGAGGTCGTCGTCGCGATCGACGTTGGAACTGCCGGAGGAGCCGTAATACTTTCTATACCGGCGTTCGACGAGGTCGGAATCGGGCTCGTCGCCCTTGCCGTGGCCTGAATGGTCGAATGCCAAAGGGGCGCAGGAGAGTTCTTTGTCATACCCCAACGGTTCGTATGATGGTGGAACGAAATACAGCCATCCGAGAACTATGATCGCCAACACAACGCAAATTGAACGTGATTTCACCACGAATACCCTTTCTTGAATTTTATTCGATTTCCTTCACGTTAAGTTAAATCATTTCAAAACGCCTTCACTTTCCTCAACGTCTTCTCCGCAAGACATCCAACCTCCGCTCTCACTTTAATCAATGACTCCGACTCCCAAAAGTCCCCCACAGGGTAGGACGCCCCGAATCGTCCATTCCCAAGCGAGATGCAAGTATCCCAGCGCCCCGTTCGCCGACGGCCGACTCCCCATGCGAGGGCCTCAGTGCCAAAACATCCTTCCCCCTCGCCAGTCAGTCGGCTCCCCCATGCGAGGCGTCACACGTCGGCATGCTGAAGAGCGGGCGGTCGCGCGTTTCCCCGCACGGCTCGGAACGGCCTGCAGCCGGACTCGGCGCACGGCGGGCGGTGTTCGTCGACGATCCGGTCTTTCACGCCCGCGCGGACGCCAGGGAGTGGACGACGTCTGCGCGGGAGGCGAGGGCGTCGTCGTGCGTGGCGATGACGACGCACGCCCCGGCTTTCGCCGCGCGTTCCAGCAGGCCGGTGACGATGCGCCGGTTGTCCGGGTCGAGGGAGGCCGTGGGCTCGTCGGCGAAGACATAGGAGGCTTCCTTGTACAGAGCGCGGGCCACTCCTGCCCGCTGTTTCTCGCCGCCCGACAGGACGGACGCCGTCTCGGCCTGTCGCCCGGCAAGGCCTACAGTCTCCAGGATCCCGTCCAAGCGGGCGTCGGGGCGCGGGCGGCGCAGGAGCCCAGGAGCTCTGAGCGTGACGTTGTAGGCCAGGGTCTCCTCCTCGATCAGCCCGTAGTCCTGATAGATGAAAGCCGCTTCCCTGCGCCAGAAGCGCCGGCGCGCCCGATCCGAGGCCATGTCGTGCCCGTCCACCGAAACAGTGCCGGCGCTGAGGCGTTGAAGCAGACCCAGGCAGTTGAGCAGAGTGGTCTTGCCGCAGCCCGACGGGCCGACGAGGGCGATCACCTGGCCGGGTCGACACGTCAGGGTGACGCCGTCCAGGATCCTGCGGCCGGCGATCGTCACGCCGAGGTCGGATGCTTCGATGCTCATGTCAGTTGCTCCTTTGTCGGAACGTACGGAGAAGTCAGCGGCGTTCGCCGCCGGCGCCGGCGTGGCGGGCGGCCTTTGTCGGGGCGTACGGGGAAGTGAGGCGCGGGCTTGGCCATAGGGCAGGTCCTGCCCGCCTTCGTCGGGGCGTATGGGGAGGTGAGGGACGCATTGGTCTACGCCTTTCTGCGCAGCGCGCGGCAGAAGGCCCGCCTGGCCGCTGAGCGGTAGGCCAGAGCCGTGCCCACGGCGTAGACGGGGGCGACCGCGCAGCTCACGGCGAGGGCCCAGCCGAACGGCAGCTCGAACCTGGCGGCGGCGAAGGCCGCAGCCAGCGCTCCCGCGACGGCGATGAAGGCCGCCTCCCCCAGGAGCGGGCCGGCCGCGATCCTCCGATACGAGTGCCCGGCGCTGCGACGGGCGAAAATGCGCCGCTGGTTGCGGCCCGCCCAGGTGTGGGCGGCTTGGACCGCGGCCACTGCGACGGACAATCCCGCGAGGATCGTCGCCAATGCGGCCATCCAGGCCTGCTGGGCGTATGTCTGCGCGGAGTCCAGCAGGGTTCCCACCGCGCTGTCGACCGAGGTGACCGCCGAGTCCAGCCCATGCGCGTGGACGAGCCGGCGCAGGCGTTCGGCGTCGGTGAAGATCAGGTGCCCGTTGGTGATGAACGTGTCGACGGCGCTCGGATTGAAGGAGCTCAGGGGCCGGTCCACCAGGACGATGAGCGGATGGCTGGCCTTCGCCGGGTTGGCGTCGGACAGCGTGGTGCCGATCGTCGGCAGGCGCTCGCCTCCCGTGTACGTGTAGTAGGCGACTTTCTGGGGGCGGTTCGAATTGGGCCACATTCGGAAGCTGTCGTGATCCCCGAACAGGTAGTTCCGAGCCGCCGCCGGAATGGCCGCGGCCGGCACGGGCGTGAGCGCTCCGTGCGGTCCGGGCCTGTTCACGCCTATGCCCATGATCGACAGGAACTTCTCGTCGGTCATGACGATGCGGTCGAAGGGGGCGATTCGCTCGGGTGGAACCTCGACCGCGCTCACCGTGGTCGACAGCGCCGCGAGCCCCTCGCCCTGCACCGCGTCGGCGAACTGCCCCAGCCGTCTCAGGTATTCCTGCCGGTAGGCGGGCTCGAGGGTGAGGCTCGACAGGCTCATCGTGACGGTTCCCCGAGCGTCCCTCCAGCGCTCCGCCTGGGCGCGGGCGCTGCGCGCCGCGTTCCCGTAGTCGACGGCGTAGGGTATGACCGCCACGGCCACGGCCCGGACGGCCAGGCCGAGCCGGACGAGGGCCAGCAGCGGAGGCCGCCGCGCCGCGATCGCGGCGGCCTTGGGCCGGATGAGGCACGAGACGACGGCTCCCCCGGCGATGGCGAGCGCATCGACGGCTGCCAGAACCGACAGCGACCACAGAGAAAACGTCGCGAACCGGTCGGAGCCGTATCGCCACAGCACGACGACGCCCGATGCGCCCCATCCTGCGAGCGACCAACCGACCACTGTGCGTCCGAGGACCCGCATGTCCAAGCCGTGGATCCGCCAGGGGGCGACGCCGCCCAGAAGGCGCAGGGAGCGCGAGCGCACCCGGCTGGCGAACCACGCGACGATCACCGAAGCCAGCAACACCACCACGCTGACGGCGGCGAACCCGGCGCCGCTCCCGTTCACGTATCCGCTCACGAAGCCTGTGATCGAGCGGACGTCCTCCCACTGGAGGCCCACGCCCGCCGCCTTCGCCCAATCCTCGACGGCCTGCTCGCAGCCTTCGCACGAGGACATCGCGTAGTTTCCGGACAGCGGCCGATCCCTCATCCGGGAGGAGGGGATGAGCTCGCCCCGCACGGACGGGTCGAACCATCCGACCTCTCTGCCGGACGAGGGGCCCGCGACCCGAACCAGACGAGGTCGCGGGCGCCGCCCGACGAAGAGAGGTCCGCCGTCGCCTTGACCAGCACCATGCGCTCGGCGTCGGCCACGCGGTTGAGACCCGCGAGCAGCTCCGCCTTCGCCTTGCTGGACGTCCCCGTGTTCAGGGAGAAGGATCTCGCCGTCCCCAGAGGGAAGGAAGAGTCGTCCTCGCGGATCATCCCTATGGCGAGCACACTGGCGACGATCGCCATGACCGCGGAAACCGACCGCAGAAGCATCCGTATCACGATAGACACACCCGACTAGGAGGACAATGGAACATGGAGAGCGGATCCATCGGTTACGATGAGAGCGCATTCAATCCAATTGTATAGGCTCGCCCGCACAATAGGCCGTGCGGATTTCTTTTTCCTTTCCGCCGTTTCGCCCGGCGGTCCGCGCCGACGCCCTTCCGGCGCGCGCTTGCCCGCTTCAACTCGCCTTCTCGCTGCGGCGCGGCTCCTCGCCGCCGGCCGCCCTTCCGCCGCGCCGACGGCCGGTGAACCCGTCCATCGTCGAGGAGACGCCGAAGGCTTCGGTGACGGCGTCGAGCAGGGGGACCGGGAGCGCTTTGAGGGTGAGGACGGCGTTGGCGAAGCGCGGCAGCACCCGCCGTTGATCGCCGCGTTCGACGGAGTCGAGCACCGCGTCGGCGACCTTCGCGGGTTTGAGGATCGGCAGGAGCAGCGGCACCCTGGTCCGCACGCCGTCGAACATGCCGGTGTCGATGTAGTAGGGCGCCACCACCAGCGTATGGACGTGCGAGCCGGAATGCCGCAGCTCGCTGCGCAGCGACTCGGTGAAGCCGACGGCCGCGAACTTCGAGGCGGAGTAGTCCGCCTGGCGCGCCACTCCCACGAGCCCGGCGGCCGAGGCGATCGTGACGATCGAGCCCCGGTCCCTCTCAACCATTCCGGGCAGGAAGCGGCGCACGGTGCGGTAGAGCGAGAAGACGTTCACCTGGAAGGTGCGTTCGACGTCGTCCTCGGTCATCTCCGCGAAGCGCTTCCCGGTGACGATCCCCGCGTTGTTGACGAGGATGTCGACTCGCCCGAAGGCCGCGAGGACCGAGGCAGCGGCGGCGTCCACGCAGTGCCCGTCGGCCACGTCCACCCGCCAGGCCCGGGCGGTGCCGCCGCGTCTTTCGATCTCGTGGGCTACGCGCGAGGCGGCGGCTGCGTCGACGTCCCACACGCACACGGCCTTCGCCCCCCGTTGGGCAGCGCCGACGGCCATGAGCTCGCCGATTCCCGAGCCGGCGCCCGTCACGAGGACGACGGCGCCGCGGATCGGTGCCTTCGCCGGACGGAAGAGGGCCATGTCCGCCGCTTACCGGTCGAATCCCGGGAGGCGCCTGAGGACCTCGAGATAGGAGACGAGGGCCCGCGCCCACGTCTCCTGCCCCATCCCGCGCGGGGCCTGGAGGTTGACCAGACGCTGCACGGCGATCGTCTGGGCCTCCGTGTACTTCAGGATGCCCTCCGCCCCGTGCCGGCGTCCGAGCCCGGAGGCCTTCATCCCGCCCATGGGCGCGTCCAACGACGCCCACGCGGCGGCGTATCCTTCGTTGACGTTGACGGTCCCCGCGCGGATCCTCTTGGCGATTCGCACGCCTCGCCGCGCGTCGCGGGTCCAGACGGACGCGTTGAGCCCGTAGGCGGTGGCGTTCGCCAGGCGCACGGCTTCGTCCTCGCCGGAGACCGGATAGACGGCGACGACGGGGCCGAACGTCTCCTCGGCGAACACGTCCATGTCCTCGGTGACCCCGGCCAGGATCGTGGGGGCGTAGCCCGCCGGGCCGGCTTGGGCGACCGCGTGGCCGCCCGCGAGGAGGCGGGCGCCCTTGCCGAGGGCGTCGCGGACGTGGGCGTCGACCTTGGCCAGGTGCCCGGGGTCGATGAGCGGCCCCATGTCCGCCTCCCAGTCCATCGTGCGGGCCACGCGCAGTTTTCCGGCCGCCCGCGCGAAGGCGGGGACGAAGCGGTCCCACACCCTTTCGTGGACGTAGACGCGTTCGACGGACACGCACAGCTGGCCCGAATTCGAGAAGCACGCCTTGAGCGCGCCCGGCACCGCCCGGCCGAGGTTGGCGTCCTGGCAGACGATGAGAGGATTCTTTCCGCCGAGTTCGGCGGAGGCGGCCACGAGCCGGGCGCCGGCCTGGCTCGCCACCTGGGCTCCGGTGGCCGATGATCCAGTGAACATCAGGCAGTCGCAGGCTTCGACGAGGGGCGGTCCGAGCTCGGCTCCCTTGCCCGTGACCACTTGGAAGAGCCGGTGGTCCAGGCCTGCGCGGACCAGCAGGCTGCGCACGGCGAGGGCGGTGTGGGGCGTCTGGCTGTCCGGTTTGAGGATGACGGCGTTGCCCGCGGCGAGCGCCGCCAGTGCGTCCGAGGCTGCCAGGGTGAGGGGATAGTTCCAGGGCGCGATGACGCCCACGACGCCTTTGGGCTGGCGGTGTTCGACCGTGCGGGTCAGGGCGGGGATCAGGCCGCGGCGGCGGCGGTCGGCCAGGTGGCGCGCGGCCGTGTTCGCGTAGTAGCGGGCCGTCATGGCGACGTCGGCCACTTCCTCGAAGGCGTCGGCGCGCGCCCTGCCGCTCTCCCACTGCACGAGGTCGAGGAGCGCCCTGCG
>ERZ773054.2159-NODE-2159-length-10485-cov-46.354746_pt1 | contig 10485 bp, 9 predicted proteins | sample MGYA00580630_ERZ773054 | MGnify/ENA primary metagenome ERZ773054 (study PRJEB29015, sample SAMEA2737994) | human oral metagenome | biome: human oral; feature: human-associated habitat; material: dental | place: China | collected 2115 ... | reverse complement strand
CGCCGCGAGCGCCGCCGGGCCCTCCAGGCCGAGGCCGCTGAATCCGCTGCGCCCGCCGCCTGACCCGGTACCTTCCTCGTCCCCGTCTCGCCGCCTGCCGGCTCAGAACAGGGTCGGGGGCGGTACGCCCGCCTTCCTCGTTCTGCTCTCGCGCTCGATCCAGCGACAGACGACGGCGACGACGTACTGGCGCTCCAGCTCGCTGAGCTCGTGTCCTCGGGCGATCCCGTGATTGGTCTGAAGACACTTCCTGCAGCAGGTGGCGGTGGCGTGCTGGGCCCGGAAGACGGGATGTCCTCCCCACGGGGTCTGCCTGCCGTCCTTGTCCGGACAGGCCGGTGCGAGCCGCTCGTCGACGATCTTTCTCGCGTGCCGGGCAATGGCATCAGGGCCGTGTGACGCGGTGTAGGTGAGCTCGGATGGGCGCAGTGCGAACCTTGACCTGAACGGAGTCCGTGTGATGCCGTTCAGGAGGTCATCCAGCCGTTCCCGGTCCATGACTAAACGCCTGAGCCGCTGCCTGCCGGTCTCTTCGACGTCGCTGCTCATGGGCTGTGGTCCGAATCCCTCTCACGTAGGACGGCGTCGCGGTCGGCGAGCTCTCGGTACTCGCCCGGGGTCATCCCCATCGTCGTGCGGAAGGCTCGGTGCAGCTGCACGGGTCCGGAGAAACCCGTCTCGAGCGCGATTGCGGAGATCGGCTTGGCCGGCTGGGTGCGGAGCATCAGACGGGCCCTCTCCAGCCGCAGTGAGCGCAGGTGGCCCATGACTGACTCACCGGTCCCCTCGAACAGACGGAACAGCGTGCGCCGGGAGAGATGGAGGCTGGTGGCGATATGCCCGGCGTCCAGGTCGGGGTCGGTGAGATGAGACCGCATGTAGGCCAGTGCCTCGCTACGCCGTACGGCATCGGGTGCCTCGGCGTGGGTGTGCATCGGTAGGAGAAGAGCGATGAGTGACGACCCCAGGGCCGAGGCCTGCGGCTCGAGCCGTTGCGCGCCTGTAGGGTCACCGGCCTGGCTCCGGGCGAGACCCGTGAAGAAGCTTGCGACCGGCTCCATCGCCCCGTCCCGGGTGAAGGTCCTCGCCAGCAAGTGGCTGCTGCGGTTGATGCCGACGCGGGCGAATACGTCGTCGGCGGGGAGCTCGAGGACGACCTGCTCGTAGTAGTCCTTGGCGCGTAAGGAGAAGGGACTCGCACTGTCGTAGATGACGAGCGACCCGGGAGAGGCGAGTGCCGTGCGACCGGCCTGCTCGACGAGCAGGGTGCCGCGGACCTGGAACAGGACGTAGAGGTAGTCTTGGTCCTCATGTCCCTGGGCGATGTCGTTGCGGGAGCGTCGGACGTGCTCGGTACGGGCCCGCTTGGTGGACAGGCGGAAGTCGGCGTATTGGCCCAGCTGGATCTCGCCACCGAACCCGGTGCCGATGGGATCGGTTCTGGCTGAGACATAGGCCTCCCGGCGAGCCTGGCGCCAGTAGTCGACCTCGTTGCCGGGTCCGGCGTTCCGGGTCGAGAAGGATGTCATTTGTGGCACGAAAGTGCTCTCCTGCCCCATGGATCACGTCCCTGTTCGCTGGTCGACGCCGGTGGTTTCCGTGATTAAGCCGACCCTCACTCCACCGTACAGCGGAATCACCGCGGGGCCTGGTCCGTGCCGCTGTGGGAGAACGCGGGAGGTCCGGGCGTGAAACAGGCCGGTCCGCGGTCGTCGCCTGGACGACGACCGCGGACCGAAGGATCGGTGCAGACCTGGGATCAGGCGGCGACCAGGCCGTGGGGGTCGATGATGAACTTGTCCGAGACGCCGGTGTCGAAGGTTGCGTAGGCGTCGGGGGCCTCGTCGAGGCTGATGACCTTGGTGTTGAGCATGTCACGGAGGTAGGGCATGCGGTCCCACAGGATCGCCATCATCAGCTGGCGGTTGTAGCGCATGATCGGGGCCTGTCCGGCCGTGATCTTCGGAGACTTGATCCACGCCTTGCCGAAGTCGATGGGGTAGGTGCCCGCCTGCTCCTCCTTGGACTCCGCCAGGGGGTCCGGGCCGTAGACGCCGATGATCCCGGTGGCACCGCCGGCACGAGTGGCGTCGATGACCTGGTTGATGGCGTGGGCGGGGCCCATATCCTCAGCCTCGCGGCCGATGCCATGGGCCTCGGTCCCGACGTAGTCGACCGCGCAGTCGACCATGGGCTCGCCGAGGATGGCCTCGATCTGGTCGGTCAGTGGAACGTCCTGGCTGAGGTCGATGGTCTCGCAGCCGTTGTTCCTCATCAGGTCGAGGCGGTCCTGGTAGTAGTCGCCGACGATGATGCAGGAAGCTCCCAGGAGCCGGGCCGCTGCGGCGCCACAGCGGCCCACCGGGCCGGCGCCGGCGATGTAGACGGTTGAGCCGGGCTTGGCCCCGGCCTCCATGAGACCGTGGAAGGCGGTGGGCAGGATGTCTGACAGCAGCGCCAGGTCGCGGATCTTCTCCATGGCCTGATCGCGGTCGGGGAAGCGGAGCAGCTGGAAGTCGGCGTAGGGGACGAACAGGTACTCGGCCTGGCCGCCCTGCCAGTCGCCCAGGTTGAACCCGTAGGCGCCGCAGGAGACGGCGGGGTTGGTGGTCTCGCAGACGTCCGTGCGGCCCGCTCGGCAGTTGCGGCAGCGCCCGCAGGCGACGTTGAACGGGACCGAGACCAGGTCGCCCTCGGAGAGGAACTCGACGTCGGAGCCGACCTCGATGACCTCCCCGGTCATCTCGTGCCCCATGACCATGCCCTGGGGAACGGGGAAGGAGCCTCGGTAGATATGCAGGTCGGACCCGCAGATGTTGGTGGCGACGATCCTGAGGATGACTCCGTGGGGGGCCTTCTTGCCGTTCGGCATCTCGAGCTTCGGGAAGTCGAGGGACTCGACCCGCATGTCTCTGGTGCCCTCGAATACGACGGCGCGGTTGCTGCTTGCCATAACGTTCTCCTCTGACGGTGGATGGCCTGGTCGCAACGGCGCCCAGCGGTCAACCCGGGACCTCGTGGGCTGCGACCACGGCAAACATCCACGGTAGAACCTTGGCGGGCTCGTCCTCTATCGCCATGCGTGCCACCGTACTAACACTGCGTGCCAGACGGAGGACCGGGCACTTCCAGGCCCACGATCCTTCGCCCTCATGCTTGCCTATGTTCGCCGTCATGACGGCGAACATTGCTAGCCTCCCCAGCATGACCCAAGAACCAGTGCCCGCCCCCGATGACTCGTCGGATGACTCGTCGTTCGTCCAGCCCGACGTACGTGTTCTCGGCGCTCGCGAGCACAACCTCAAGAATGTCGATCTCACAGTTCCCCGCGACGCGCTGGTGGTGTTCACCGGTGTTTCCGGGTCGGGGAAGTCGTCGCTGGCCTTCGGAACCCTGTACGCGGAGTCCCAGCGCCGCTACCTCGAGTCCGTCGCCCCCTACGCCCGCCGGCTCATCGACCAGGCGGGGGTCCCCGACGTCGACTCGATCACGGGCATGCCTCCCGCCGTCGCCCTCCAGCAGCAGCGCGGGGGCAGCAGTGCCCGCTCCTCCGTGGGCAGCATCACCACGCTCTCCTCCCTCGTGCGCATGCTCTACTCCCGGGCCGGCGACTACCCCGATGACCAGCCGATGCTCTACGCCGAGGACTTCTCCGCCAACACCGTGCAGGGCGCGTGCCTGCGGTGCCACGGCATCGGCCGCGTGTACGAGGTCACCGAGGAGCAGATGGTGCCGGACCCCTCCCTGACGATCCGTCAGCGGGCGATCGCCTCGTGGCCGACCGCCTGGCACGGTCACCAGCTGCGCGATGTGCTGGTCGCGCTCGGCTACGACGTCGACGTGCCCTGGAAGGATCTGCCGAAGGAGGAACGGGACTGGATCCTCTATACCGAGGAGACGCCGCACGTTCCCGTGCACTCGCGGCTCACTCTCTCCGAGGCCCGTGCCGCGATCGCGGCCGGCGTCGAGCCGAGCTACTCGGGCACCTTCGTCGGCGCGCGCCGCTACGTGCTCGACACGTTCGCCAACACCAAGAGCGCATCCATGAAGCGGCGCGTGGCGCAGTTCCTCACCGCCGCGCCCTGCCCCGCCTGCCACGGCAAGCGGTTGAAGCCGGAGGCGCTGAGGGTCACCTTCGAGGGGCTCGACGTCGCCGACATCTCCGACCTGACGCTGGCCGAGCTGCTCTCACTGATCGAGAAGGCGGTCGAGCAGGCCTCCGAAGGGGGCGACGACGTCGAGATCACCGGACGACCCCTGGACGAGATCGCCCGCCAAGACGCCGTCCGTCAGCGCGTCGACGCCGGCGGATCCGCCCACGCGGCGGCTCCCGACGTGCGCAGGACGCCGAACCGCTCGGCCGAGAAGCTCGCCGCGACAGCACGCCTGGGCGCGGAGCTCATCGACCGGCTGCGGCCGATCATCGACCTCGGCCTGGGCTACCTCTCCCTGGGGCGCACGACGCCCACGCTCTCGGGCGGGGAGCTGCAACGGCTGCGGCTCGCGACCCAGCTGACCTCCGAGCTCTTCGGCGTGGTCTACGTGCTCGATGAGCCCTCGGCCGGGCTCCATCCCCAGGACGTCAGCGCGCTGCTCGGCGTTCTTGACGGCCTCAAGCGCCGTGGGAACAGCCTGTTCATCGTGGAGCACTCGGTGGACGTGATGCGGCACGCGGACTGGATGGTCGATATCGGCCCGGGCGCGGGCGAGCGCGGTGGACGCGTCATCTACAGCGGTCCCACGGCCGGGCTCGCCGACGTCGAGGAGTCGGTGACCCGTGGATACGTCTTCGGCGGCAGCGGCCTGCCTGCGAGGGTCGCCCGGGAGCCACAGGGGTGGCTGCGGTTTGAGAACGTCACCCGCAACAATTTGCACGGCGTGTCGGTCTCGCTGCCGCTGGGAGTTTTCACCGCCGTCACCGGGGTCTCCGGGTCGGGCAAGTCGAGCCTGGTCAGCCAGGCGCTGCCCGTCCTGCTCAGTGAGCGGCTGGGCCGGACCGTCCAGGCCGGCGAGGATGAGGCCCCCGAGGGTGATGAGCTGCTGCTGTCGGACGAGCCCGACGAGCTCGGTGGGCGTGTCGAGGGCGACCTGACCGGGGTACGGCGAGTCGTGAGCATCGACCAGAAGCCCATCGGCCGGACCCCGCGCTCCAACATCGCGACCTACACCGGGTTGTTCGATCACGTGCGGCGGCGGTTTGCCGAGACTCCCGAGGCCCGCTCCCGCAGGTACAAGCCGGGCCGGTTCTCCTTCAATGTCGCCGGCGGCCGCTGCCCGACCTGTGAGGGCGAGGGATCGGTCATGGTGGAGCTGCTCTTCCTTCCCTCGGTCTACACCGAGTGCCCGGACTGCCACGGCACCCGCTACCGGTCCAGTACGTTGGAGATCACCTGGCGCGGGCGCAATATCGCAGAGATTCTCGCCATGAGCGTCGAGGAGGCGCACGAGTTCTTCGACGGCGAGTTCGACATCATGCGCTCGCTGACTGCGTTGATCGACGTGGGTCTCGGGTACCTGCGGCTCGGGCAGCCTGCGACACAGCTGTCCGGTGGTGAGGCCCAACGCGTCAAGCTCGCCTCGGAGCTCCAGCGTGCCCAGCGGGGAGACACCCTCTACGTGCTTGATGAGCCCACCTCCGGCCTGCACTGCGCCGACGCCGACCGTCTCGTCACCCACCTGCACACGCTCGTCGAGGCCGGCAACACCGTTGTCGCGGTCGAGCTCGATATGCGCGTCGTCGCCGCCGCTGACCACGTCATCGACCTCGGCCCCGGAGCGGGAGACGACGGCGGCACGGTGGTCGTATCGGGAACCCCGGCGCAGGTCGCCTCGGCCGGGTTCGGCGCGTCCGCCGGGTACCTCGCCTCCGCGCTTGAGGAGGCCGCCTCCCTCAGATGACTCCGTGGGAGGAGTCCCTCTCCACGAACCTCGGGGCGTATTGGTCGGGGGTTAAGCGCATTGCACGGACCCCGGACCGTCGTGGAGTACGCCTATGTGTCTCCCAGTAGTCCCCGGGGTTCGTGCAGTGCAAGCGCGACGCCGCGGACGCTCCTGAAAGGCCGCATCATGAGATTCATTCGGTGGGGAGTCTCCACGCAGCCGGGGACACTTTCTCGCCAACGGGTGCGGTTTGCGCGAGCGGGTACAGGAATCCTGCACCCGCACGCGTTGGACGCCCCCGGCCGTTGACTTCAGGTGGATCGCTGCTATCTCACCTCGCACGATTCCACCAACCATCACACCGCTGAAACAGGTACCTCAAGGGGTGCACCTATGAGCAGGCACGTCAATGTGTCCGAGGCCTGTGTCCGAGAGTGAGGACGGGGACCGTTGCGGGGACGGCGTGCTGACTCCGGCCGCTTTTGGATCACAGCGAGATCACTGCATGCGCCATGAACAGCCCATATGCGCCAGCACCGACACTATGATCCTTGTCACTTACTGGCGCCTCATGGGTTACTCCGCTTCGAGAGTGGCCTCGACTTTTCTCCGGCTTGCCGCCGCCGTTGTAGACAGTCGAGAAGCCATGTCATCGGATGAATGGCAAGGGGGAGTCCTGCCCGGATATCGGGCACCGAGATTTCAAAAGATCACGAACAGGTCGCAGTTGAAGTCTCCAGTTGAGTAGCATCCACAGTGCTGGCAGCCGTGGGTGCCTGATGCGCCAGGCTCGTGAGTCGGCGTCGTCGCCGACCCCGAGCCGCGCCCGGACAGCCCCGGCAACCGGTGCCTTCCTCCGTAATACTCCCGATCCTCCACCGCAAGGAGCCTGACATGTCCGCCTACGTCCGCTACTACCGGCGGCTTCAGGCACTCACTCAGCGCCTGAGCACCTACCTGGACCGGTTGGAGGCCCGTGCCCGGGAGTTCGGCGTCAGCTCAGCCCGCACCGCGATGGAAATGCAGATCACCGATCCGGCCTCCGTCTCCGCCTTCCGCTCGGAGGTCGAGGCCCAGATCATGTTCCTGCACACCAAGGCCCAGCGGGTCTTCGCCAAGCACTTCGCCCCCTTCCTGGACATCGATGCCGACCTGTCCATCGAGGAGGATCGCCAGCTCTCCGCCCGCCTTCAGGATGCGGCCAACCTCGTGGCCGGCTTCGAGGTGCGCCTGCGCAACATCATCGAGGAGGTCTTCGCACCCGGCCGTGCCGAGCAGGCCCGCGAGGAGTGGAACCGGGCCATGACCGACTGGCGCCAGGCCCAGTTCTCCTTCACCTGCGACAAGTGCGGCGACCCGGTGCCGCTGCCCGAGCTCTACCACATGCCGGTGTTCATCACCTGTCCGCGCTGCAAGTCGCGCGTGGCCTTCCAACCCACCGAGGCCATGGTGGCCGCGCCCACCTGGGCCAAGGAGGTCGCCAAGACCACCTGCTACGCCGAGTGGCAGAAGTCGGAGTCGGAGCAGTCCGCCGAGGAGGGCGTGGGCCTGGCCTTCTTCTACTACGTCGACTACGCCATCGCCCACCACCTCATGATGAACCGCCTGCTGCCCTTCTACGTGCGCTCTGAGGGCGGCCAGGAGGCCCTGCGCCGCGACGTGCGCAACGCGCTGGAGACGCGCACCCACCAGCTGCGCCCCGACGAGGTCTCCCCTCAGTACCACGCCATGGAGTACGTCAACTTCATGGGCGGCCTGGGCCGCTCGGCCCAGATCCTCGGTCAGGAGGGCCTGACCGACCGCCGCCAGCTCATCCTCCAGACGGTGCGCGACATCATGCGCCCCGACGAGCCGCTGGCGCGCTCCATCCTGGACGGCACCTTCACCGAGGAGCTGTGGAGCCAGCAGGCCCGCGCCGCCGACCAGCTCTCCTGCGAGGTGCCCCGCTAGCGTCCCCATCCCGCCGCCCGCTCGGCCTGGCCCGCCGGTACTGCGGACGCGGCCCGAGCCCGACGGCGCGCCCCGCGTCTTCCTTCGCGGATCCCGTCGGCTCACCATCTCTTCACTCCCTACGCGGCCCAAAGCCGCTCGACTCCCGAAAGGACCACCATGGTCGGCTTCCGCAAGAAGTCCCAGGACAGCACCTCCGCCGCCCGATCGGCTGGACGAGGAGGCGTCGGCGCCTCGGGCGCACCGCAGCGCTCCCGTGCCTCGCGCACCGAGCCTGCTGCTCGCGCCGGGAAGGGGAGGCGCACGTCGGCCGCCGGTCGCCGGAGCTACAAGACGTCCGAGCAGATGGACTCGCGCTGCCTGACACTGGCCGAGTCGGCCTCCGGGGTGCTGGGCCGCTCCCTGGACCAGGCGCTGGGCCGCCTCCCGGACGGTCCCGACGCCCCCGCAGCCGCAGGCGGCCCGGCGGGTTCTGCTACGGCGAGCCGGCCCGACGCCGTCGGTGCTCCGGGCTCGACTAGGGGAAAAGGGGCTTCTCCGGGTAGCGTGCGCAGCGCACAGACCGGAACCGGCCAGGTCGACACGGTCGCTGACATCGCAGCCGATATCGAGTTCTGAGTCCGGCTCGCGCGTCGGTGTCGGCGGGCCGCCGGCCGGTGTCACAGCCGTGTCAATTCCCATCAGACCTGCAACAACCCAGCACCGGGAAGGAGGCGAACCCGCCCATGAGCGCACAACCGGCACTGACCCTGGCCAGGGTCGAGGCCTGGCTGTCCCAGCGCGGCATCACCGCCGGCCCGGAGGAGGACGGTGCCGTCTTCATGGGCTTCCCGGGCTGCGACATCGGCATCTACCTGCATGACGAGAAGGCCGCCCTCGTCGTGGCCGGCATGTGGCGCGGGCGCCCTGCGGCCTGCCGCCTCGACGAGATGCGGGCCTTCATCGATGCCCAGCACCGCGCCACCTACGGTCCGGACCTGGCCGTCACCCCCGCCCACGACCCGAGCTCGCTGCTGCTGAGCACCCAGATGGTGGCCTACGTCGGTGAGGGAATGAGCGATGCCCAGCTCGACGCCTTCCTGGACATGGGCCTGGGAATGACCCGGGCCTTCTTCGCCACCGTGGAGAAGCGCTTCCCCGAGCTCGTCACCTGGGAGGAGGACTGATGGCCTGGTGGAACCAGCCGGAGGGGGCCGTGACCCCGACCGTGACCCTCAGGCGCCTGGCCGCCTGGCTCGCCGAGTGCGGCTACGGCTATGACATCGACCTGTCCGAGGGGTTGGTGCGCTCCTCGGTGGCCGGCTTCGACTACGTACTCACGGTGGTCGACCGTCGGATTCTCGCCGTGCGCGCCCACCACGATCTCGGCGGCCCCGCCCCGAGCGCCGCGATGCTCTCGCGGGTGCGAGCCGTGGCTCAGGAGGTCTCCGGCGGCCGGCTCATTCCCGCCCTCTACACCGAGGTCGACGAAGCTGGGCTGAGCCTGTGCGCCGAGGTGCTCACCAATATCGGGGCCGGGCTCGACGACGCCCAGCTCGCCGGCACCATGGACTTCATTCTCGACGGCGTTGACCAGGCTCTGCGCGAGGTCCTCGGCGTCCTCGACGAAGCTGCCGGCCCGACCGGCACCGAGACCGCTGGCGAGACGACGGCGCGGGAGGCGGTTGCCGTCGCCTTGCCCGATACGACGCAGACGCCGGAGATGGCCGCCGTCGTCAGCGGCCCCGGAACCGACGCGTACACGCAGTCCCGGGCAGAGGGCGATTCACGGGCTGATTCAGAGGTCGGTTCAGAGCCCGCTGCAGAAGTCGATACGGAGTCCGACGCCGGCGTCAATAGCGATAAGGACATGATCGCCCTGGGTGATGCTGAAGGCGGAACCGGGGTTGAGACAACCGACACCCCCGAGCCCGTGCTCGTGTCCTAGACCATTCGGGTCCGGCGGTCTCGGCCGCACGAAACTCGTTGGAAACACTGGAGTAGTGAGAGACGTCGTCGGAGCAGACGGATCTCGAACCGGTCGGTCGGGGTACGGTGTGGGTCTCCGACATGCCCTGCGGTCGAGTTGCCCCTCGGCGCAGCGGTAGCGGATTCTATAACTGTTCGGTAACACTGGACGTCGGACGACCGCCCCACTGGATGAAAGGAGGCCGATATGCCTACGCCGTCGTTCATCGTTGAGCGGCGCGGGATGATGGCCTGTCTCCCGTGGCGTTCCCAGGGCACGGTGGAAGCCTCCGCCTCATGACGGCGCAACGTCAGGCTCCGCCCGGAAGGACAGACTCCATGACAACACGCGAAGACATCCTCGAGCGCCTTGCCTACGCCGATGCCCTCGGCCACGGCCCCAGGACCTCGGCCCTTGTCGCGGAGGCCGTCAGCTGGGCGGACGCCCTGGGTGAGGAGGACCTGCGGGTCGCCACCCGGCTGGCCCTGACCGAGGCCTACCAGCAGGGCAATGAGGAGTGGAAGGCGCTGGAGCCCTTCGTGTGGAACCTCGCCCGCTACCAGAGACGTCCCGAGCTGTTCGACGACGCCCAGGTGCGCACCCTGCACTGGCACTTCAAGCGGGCGGTGGCCGTGGCGGCCGCCAACCCCAAGGTCTCCAAGGACAAGGTGCGCCAGCTCGAGGCCAGCCTCGAGGAGTTCTACCGC
>ERZ773054.2158-NODE-2158-length-10485-cov-74.840268_pt1 | contig 10485 bp, 9 predicted proteins | sample MGYA00580630_ERZ773054 | MGnify/ENA primary metagenome ERZ773054 (study PRJEB29015, sample SAMEA2737994) | human oral metagenome | biome: human oral; feature: human-associated habitat; material: dental | place: China | collected 2115 ... | reverse complement strand
CGTTGGTCAGCGTGACCGCCGGGCCGATGAAGACGCCGTCGGCCAGGCGGGCCGGTTCGTACACAAGGGCGTAGTTCTGCACCTTGCAGCTGTTCCCCATGACGACGCCCTCGCCGATGTAGGCGCCTCGGCCCACGATGCAGTCCCGTCCGAGGACGGCGTGCTCACGGACCTGGGCAAGGTGCCAGATGCTGGTGCCATCCCCGAGGACGGCGTCCTCGGAGACATCAGCGGACGGGGCGATTCGGTTAGCCACGGCGACTCCTGTGCGGGCGGCCTCAGGCCGCCCTGACGATCGAGTAAGACCGGTCAACCTGGCGGCTGCCGGGGCCGTGCCGCTCCAGTCACCGAGGCGGCGGGCTCTGCACGACCTGCACCATCCTAGGGGACTCATCCGCGCTAGACGACGCCTGGACACGACCCGAACGAGACCTACCCCACCAGTGACCACCGACTCGGCGCCCGCATGAGGCCGGACACTGCGTCATCGCGTGCGAGAATGCGGAGGTGACTACCTCCAACGTGACGCAAGCCGGAGCACCTGATTCGGTGCCTCAGGTCACTGACGCCTGGCTCGTCATCCCCCTGTACAACGAGGCCACCGTCGTGCGCGAGGTCATTTCCCAGGCCCGCGAGACCTTCCCCTACATCGTCGTCGTCGACGACGGCTCCAAGGACGACTCGGCCCGTCAGGCCGCTGCCGCAGGCGCCATCGTCGTGCGCCATCCGGTCAACCTCGGCCAGGGCGCGGCGCTGCAGACGGGCTTCTCCTACATCCTGGAGAAGACGAACGCCAACTATGTCGTCACCTTCGACGCCGACGGCCAGCACTCCACCACGGATGCCGCCGCCATGGTCGCCGCGGCGCGCGAGGAGGAGCTCGCCGTCATCCTCGGGTCGCGTTTTCTTCAGGGGCCCTCGCCGGTAGGCCGGCTCAAGCGGCTCGTCCTGCGCACGGCCGCGGCCGTCAGCTCACGCACCTCCGGCATGCATCTGACCGACGCCCACAACGGCCTGCGGGTGATCCGCCGCGACGTGCTGGTGCAGCTCAACCTCAAGCAGAACCGGATGGCGCACGCCAGCGAGATCATCCGCAAGATCGGCGCCACCGGCCTGCCCTGGCGCGAGTTCCCGGTGCACATCGTCTACACCGACTACTCCCGCTCCAAGGGCCAGTCGCTGTGGAACTCGGTCAATATCCTGGTCGACCTGCTCTTCTCCTGAGTGACGGAACGGAAGACGTACAGCCCATGATTCATCAGATCACCACCCAGATCGCTCCGATCACGAACCACCAGTTCTACATCCAGGCCGCCCTGATCCTGGCAGTGATAGCTGTCGGCTGGATGATGCTGCGCACCCCCGGCGGAGCCCGCCACCAGGCCGCCCGGCGGCTGGCGACCCTGGCCTTCGTGGTCTTCGCCATTGTCGCGATCGCCTTCCCCTCGGTGATGACGGCCATCGCACACCGACTAGGGGTCGGACGAGGCACGGACCTGCTGCTGTACGCCATGGTCGTCGCCTTCCTGGCTCAGATCCTGTCCTCCTTCCGCCGCAACGGCGCACGCGAGCGGCAGATCACGCAGCTGGCACGGCGCATCGCCCTGGACAACGCGCCCGAGCCGCCCGCTGCGACAAGGCTCACCAGCACGACTCACGACTGAGCGAGGGGCCCGGCGAGCACCCGGTACGCACCCGACCGACGCTGAGTCCTCATCCCTCAGCTATCCCTCAGCGTCGGGAGGCGAGGACCTCGAGCTCCTCGCGCAGGCGCAGCCCACCGGAGAGCAGCCAGCGCACCGGCGCCTGCCACGGGGCGTCGTAGACCCCGGAGAGATAGCGCCGAGCCGAGGCGTGGTGGGCGCGGATCATCTTCTCCGGACGCGCCTTCCAGCTGGCCCCCTGCTCATGGATGACGACGGAGTCGTAGACCTGCACGTTGAGCCAGCCGGCCCGCCCGACCCGTTCCCCCAGATCCACGTCCTCGAAGAACATGAAGTAGTCGTCGTCGAATCCCCCCAGGCGCCTCCAGGCGGCAGCGGGCAGCAGTAGACAGGCCCCGGAGAGCCAGCCCACCGTTCGCGACCCGCCCGAGCCGCCCCGGTCAGCGGTGTGGTAGGCCGCGGAGAAGGGGTTGCTCGGCCAGATCCTGCCCAGGACGGCATGTCCGGCGCCCTTGACCAGGGAGGGCAGGGCCCGCCCAGAGGGGTAGACGGTGCCGTCGGGGTTGAGCAGCAGCGGCCCCAGGCAGCCGGCTGCCGGGTCGGCCAGGGCCGCGTCGATGAGCGCATCAAGACTGCCCGGCTCCCAGACGAGGTCGGGGTTGGCCACCACGACCCAGTCCTCCTCCAGGTCCGCGGCCGCCAGGTTGGCTCCGGCCCCGTAGCCGAGGTTGGTCCCGTCACCGACGACACGAGCCCCGTGGCGCCGGGCGGCGGCAGTGACGACGTCGTGCTCAGAGCCGTTGTCCGCGATGACGACCGCGAGGCGGCGCGCCGTCGCCGTCTCCAGCGAGACCAGGAAGCGCTCCAGCTCCTCACCCGGGTTGAAGGCCACCGTTACCACACGCACGCTCTGCTCGTCGGGAGGGTTGAGGGGGGCCGGCACGGCACTGGTTGGCGTCGGTTCCACAACATTGGTCACGGAAAGAGCCTAGCGCCGTGACCCACGTGAGCGGGTTCACCCCCACCAGGGCGAATTTCATGCGTCAGGTGTAGGAAGACCCATATGGATCTCATCGATGATTCCCTATCATCGCTTCCGTGCCTCAGTTCAGTAAGCCGCGTGCGCGGCACTCCTCCAAAGAACTCGGACGCCGCTTGGCCCGCCGAGCGGGGTTCAGCCTGCTCGCAGTGACGGTCTTCGTCGTCTCCGCCGCGGGCTTCGCATGGCACAACATCCAGTCACGCATCACGTGGTTCGACATCGACAGCATCCTGTCCGAGAACGACCGCCCCGGCACCAAGCCGCCGGACAGCTATGACGGCCGGGCCGTCAACCTGCTCGTGCTGGGCACCGACTCCCGTGCGGGGGACAACAACGTTGACGGGTCCCAGGGTGACGACGAGGTGTCCGTGGCCCGCTCCGACACGGCGCTGGTCGTGCACATCTCCGCCGACCGCAAGCGCATTGACGCGGTATCCATCCCCCGCGACACCCTGGTGGACATCCCCTCGTGCAAGACTCTCGACGGCAACAGCACCGGTGCCGAGGAGGACGGTCAGTTCAACTCCGCCTTCGCCAACGGAGCTGGCAGCGGCAGCGACAAGAAGGCCGTTGCCTCGGGAGCCGCCTGCACCCTCAAGACCGTGGAGAAGATGACGAACATCCGTATCGATGACTTCATCGTCATCGACTTCAACGGCCTGTCCAAGGTGGTCGACTCCCTCGGAGGAGTCCACGTGCAGGTGGACGAAGCCATCGATGACCCCGACTACACGGGCTTCAAGCTCGACGAGGGCTGCCAGAAGCTGGACGGGCAGGCCGCCCTGCAGTACGCCCGTGTCCGTCACGGCGTCGGCGACGGCTCGGACATCTCCCGCATCTCCCGCCAGCAGAAGCTCATGAGTGCCATGGCCTCCAAGGCCCTGTCCAGCAACGTCCTCACCCAGTCCGGCTTCCTGACCAGCACCCTGGAGACACTCACCACCTCGGAGCGCATCGGTCAGATCGGCAACCTGTCAGGGCTGGCCTACTCCGTCCAGGGCGTCGGCATCGACAAGATCAACTTCATCACCATGCCCAATGAGGCTGCAGCCGACGAGAACCGAGTCATCCCCACCGAGGGCGCCAAGAAGGTCTGGAAGGCGCTCGAGCAGGACAAGCCCGTCTCCGCCGACACCGCGGCGCCGGCGACGACAGACGCACCTGCGACGGCGGACGACTCCGCCACCTCGGAGGAGCAGAACGCTGAGGACGCCGGGGTGGAGCCGGCCGCAACGCAGGCGCCTGCGACCCAGTCCCCGAAGGCGGGGGCCTCTCCCCAGCAACCCGCCACGAAGCCGACCGCCTCGGCGTGCCCCGCCTAAGGCAGAATCACTGGCGTGACTCCGACAGACGACTCGTTCCCGCCTTCGATCACCCCCGGCTCCGGGGGAGGTAGGTCTCCGCGTCGGCAGCGCCCCATCGACGCCGTCAACCAGCGCAGCCGCGAGCGTGCCGAGACGCCCAGCAGCGAGGTCAGCAGCAACCCCGCCGACCCCGCGGGCGGATCCCCGCGGCGCCCGGCCTCGCCGGCTCCCACCCCATCATCGGCCTCCACCGGCCGGCCGCAGCGGTACTCGGTGCTGGGCCGACAGGACACGGACGAGCCTCATCCCGTGCAAGAGGCCTCGCAGCAGGCGGCCCAGTCACCTAGTTCAATTCAGCCTCGTCGGGCCTCCGCTGCGTCTCAACGCGGCAGCCATGCCCGGGCCGGGTCAAGCGCGGTACCACTGGAGCCGAGCGGCGACGATCGCGGAACCACGGCCGAGCCCGAACGCACTCAGGCGATGCCCGTACAACGCGGCACCTACCCTGTCGGCACCCAGGGTCACCAGCCCCCGGAGGAGCCGGTACCGGGCAGGCCGACGTTCGAGCCCGAGCAGTCACGCGAGCCGAAGCGCCCCCGGCCGAGCTGGCGCCGGATCCTGCGCTGGACGGTCATCGCCATTGTCGTCGTCCTGGCCCTCATCGCGGCCCGGGTCGCCTGGCTGTGGAACGACGTCTCCTCCCAGCTCCACCGCGTCGACGCCCTGTCCGGGGCTGCGGACACGCCGGGCGAGACCTGGCTCATCGTGGGATCGGACGCGCGCGGAGGCGTCATCCAGGATGACACCGAGGGCGCCCGCGCCGACTCAGTCATGCTGCTGCACAAGGCGGAGAACGGGCAGACGAGCCTGACCTCCCTGCCGCGCGACACCTTCGTGGACATCCCCGAGTACGGGGGAAACAAGATCAACGCCGCCTACTCCCTCGAAGGCCCCAAGCTGCTGGTGCAGACCGTGGAGAAGCTCTCCGGCCTGACGGTGGACCACTATGTGGAGGTCGGCATGACCGGCGTCTCGCAGATGGTCGACGCCGTCGGCGGGGTCGACGTCTGCCTGGACTACGACGTCGCCGACGAGGACTCGGGGCTGGTCTGGGACACCTCCCACGGCAAGTGTCAGACGGTGGACGGGACGAAGGCCCTGGCCTACTCCCGGATGCGCAAGTCGGATCCGACTGGCGACGTCGGGCGTGGTCAGCGGCAGCGCGCGGTCATCTCCGCAGTGGTGTCCAAGGCGGCCTCGCCGACCACGATCATCTCCTTCTCCCGCCAGAACGCCCTGGTCGACGCCGGGACGAACGCGCTCACGGTGGATAAGAGCGCCGGCACCATGAGCATCGCGAGGATGGTGCTGGCCTTCCGCTCGGCCTCCGGCGGTGGCCTGACCGGCGCTCCCCCCATCGAGGACACGGCTTACAGCCCCGAGGACGCCGATATCGGTGAGGCGGTGCTGCTGCGGGACACGACTGCGCCGGACTTCTTCTCCAAGCTGCGCAACGGGACGCTGACGACAGCCGACTTCAACCAGTCCTGACGCGCGGGATCCGTGTCGTACGCGGGCGGGCCGACACCTCACGATCGAGGTGCCGGCCCGCCCGCGTGGGTCCGCTCCGGTCAGAGAGCCGCTCAGCCGAAGTGGGGACGGTTGGGGTCCGCCTGCCAGGAGGTGTAGGAGGAGGTGACGATGTCATCCAGGTCGTGCTCAGCCTTCCAGCCCAGGACCTCACCGATGCGGGTGGCATTGCCGATGAGCTGGGGCGGGTCTCCCGCGCGGCGGGCGAGCTCCTCGGGCTCCAGGTCCAGTCCCGTGGAGGCGATGACCTTGGAGACCACCTCGCGTACCGAGGCCCCCTGGCCGGTGCCCACGTTGAAGATGTGCTCGGCCATGTCCTGACCACCGGCCAGGTAGTCCAGAGCGGCGATATGAGCACCGGCGAGGTCCTTGACGTGGATGTAGTCACGCACGCAGGTGCCGTCCGGAGTCGGGTAGTCGGTGCCGAAGATCTTGGGGGTCTCGCCCTTGGAGAGCCGGTCGAGGACCATGGGGATGAGGTTGAGGGTGGCCATGTCCCCCAGGTCGTCCCAGCCGGCGCCGGCGACGTTGAAGTAGCGCAGGCCGGCCCAGCGCAGCCCCCAGGCCTTCTCGGCGTCGGCCATCATCCACTCCCCGATGAGCTTGGTCTCGCCGTAGGGGTTGATGGGGCAGCATTCGATGTCCTCGTCCACGATCTCCACCGGGGGCATGCCGTAGACAGCGGCCGAGGAGGAGAAGATCATCTGGTCGACACCAGCCGTCTCCATGGCCAGCAGCATGTTCGCCAGGCCACCCACGTTCTGCTGGTAGTACCAGGCGGGACGCTCCACGGACTCGCCCACCTGCTTGCGGGCGGCGAAGTGGATGATGGCAGTGACGCCGCGCGCGCTCATGACTTCGGCGAGGGCCTCGGTGGCCTGGCCGCTGGCGACGTCGAGCTCGACCACATCAGCGCCCTTGACTCGCTCAGGAGTCCCGTAGGAGAGGTCATCGACGACGACGACCTCCTCCCCGCGCTCGAGGAGAAGTCGGACCACGTGCGCGCCGATGTAGCCGGCGCCTCCTGCAACGAGAATGCTCATGCCCTCAGTCTACACACACTCGCCCAGAAACGAACAGAAACGAACGCGAGATCCACTCGGCAGTGCATCCCTCACCCAACACCCCTCACACCTGGTACACCCGTGTACACTGGCACCACAACACCCCCCAGGCCTCTCGCTCGTAAGAGCACGCCCAAATCGGGGGGTTTTTACACGCCAGCACCTTACCATTGGAGGATGAATCCTCCAGGTCAACGTTACGATAAACCAGCACTCGACGAGAACGAACTCATTGAGCGCTACATTGAACGCGGACTCATCATCACGGACCGGAATCGCGCCACCAGATACCTCCGACATATCGGATACTATCGACTCTCCCCATACACAATTCCCTTCCAAGCCGACCGAACCACCCACTCCTTCAGACCGGGCACCACCTTCGACGACATCCTCTATATCTATGTGTTCGATCGGCAGCTGCGCCTCCTGACAATCGATGCCCTTGAACGAGTCGAGGTCGCGGTGCGCGCCGCGGTGTCCAACACAATGTCGACTCACGGCGAAGGCGGAGCCTTCTGGTACCAAAACGCCTCCAACTATCAAAGCCGCAAAGGATACTCCACAACGATTGAACGCATCGAAGCCCTGACAGGACGCGAACGGCAGCGCACTCCCTCAGATCGCAGTGAACAGGTGGATCGCCTCCACTACCCCGATGCACTCGCGCACTACCTCGACACCTACTCATCTCCAGCGACACCGCCGTCCTGGCTAGTCATCGAGCTACTCACCGCTGGCGAGCTTCAGCATCTTTACGCCAGCCTGGCCCCCAAGTATCGCAAAACAATTGCGCGAAAGCTCGATCTCCCTGACCAGGTGCTGCAATCTTGGCTCAAAACCTACGTGAGGGTGCGCAACATCTGTGCCCATCACGGACGCCTCTGGAACAGATTCCTTGGCGTATATCCAGTAATCCCAAAAAGCAGAACAGTCCGCTGGCTCAACGAACGCAGCGTCTTCGATACCAGCAACCCAAGAGCCTTGGAACGAAAGAGGCTCTACCCTGTTCTCGTCTCTCTTCAGTCAATCTTGTTCACCATCAGCCCGCACTCAACGTGGGCTCTGAGACTGCACAGTCTTTTAGGGAAGTACCAGCGCATCCCACTGAATGCCCTGGGAATGAAAGCCAACTGGGACAGCGACGAGTTCTGGCAAGAAGCTTTCGAGGCCGGCTCGTGACATGGTCAACGACCTTCGCACACTTCGCGCGGTCGGTTGATCATCAATCCTGCAGCCGCTCGCGCAGGGCGGCGCCCTTAGCGTGGGCGACCTCACCCAGGTCCTTCTGGAAGGCCCGCATGGCGGCGCCCAGGCGGTCGGCCTCCTGCCCCTGGCCGGATGCGAGGATGCGCACCGCCAGCAGCCCGGCGTTGCGGGCCCCGCCGATGGAGACAGTGGCCACTGGGACCCCGGCCGGCATCTGGACGATGGACAACAGGGAGTCCATGCCGTCGAGGTACTTCAGCGGCACCGGCACCCCGATGACCGGCAGTTCGGTGACGGCCGCCAGCATCCCGGGCAGGTGGGCCGCTCCCCCGGCACCGGCGATGATGACTTTCAGTCCCCGCCCGGCGGCGGCGCGGCCGTAGTCGATCATCTCGGTAGGCATGCGGTGGGCGGAGACGACGTCGGCCTCGTAGGCCACACCGAATTCGCCGAGGACTTCGGCGGCCGCCCCCATAACCGGCCAGTCCGAGCCCGAGCCCATGACGATGCCGACCACCGGCCGGCCCCTGCTCGCCTTCGTTCCGCTGACTTCACTCATATACTGACTCCCTGTCTCTGTGCACTGTTCTGTGGGCGCCGTGTGCTGCGAGCCGTGACGCGGTGTTCCCAGCTCAGGCGTCCCCGCGCAGAATGGCGACGACGCCGCGCGCCTGCTCGACGACCTCGGCGACATCCTGATCCGACCCGACTGTCATATTGACGTGCCCGAGCTTGCGCCCCGGGCGCCACTGCTTGCCGTAGAGGTGGATTCGGGCGTCGGGCTGGAGGGCCATGGCCCGGGTCAGGGCGTCAGCCCCCGGCTCGTGCTGGCCGCCGATGAGGTTGACCATGACGGTAGTGGGCGCCGTTGCATCGGTGGCTCCCAGCGGCAGGTCGAGAACCGCGCGAAGATGCTGGGCGAACTGGCTGGTGACGGCCCCGTCCTGGGTCCAGTGACCGGAGTTGTGGGGCCGCATCGCCAGCTCGTTGACGTACAGGCGCGTGGGTTCCCCGAAGGTCTCGACGGCGAAGAGCTCGACGGCGAGCACCCCGGTCACCCCGGCACGCTCCGCCACCGCGCGTCCGATGAGCTCGGCCTCCTCAACCGCGGCCGAGTCGAGACCGGGCGCCGGCGCCAGGACCTCGGCGCACATGCCGTCCTCCTGAACTGTCTGAGCCACCGGCCACACTGCGATCTGCCCGCTGGGGCTACGTGCCAGCAGGACGGCCAGCTCACGGGTGAAGGGGATGGCCTGCTCCACCAGGAGGCTGGTCACCGCCGCCCCGCCGAGGCTGCCTCCTCCGCCGGCTCCACGGCCGTCGCCCTGACCGGCGCGGGCACGGGCCACCGAGGCGATCCACTCGGCGGCCTCACCTTCGCGCAGGGACTCGGCGCTGCGCACCAGCAGGACCCCGTGGCCGTCATAGCCGCCGCGCGGTGTCTTGAGCACCACGGGCCAGCCGTGCTCGCCGGCGAAGGCCTCGACGGCGTCGGTCATCTGCTCGGCAGTCTCCTGCCGCGGGCCACCGATCTCGTCCCAGGCGGGCTGCGGGAGCCCTGCCCGACTCATCATCCGTCGCATGGCCAGCTTGTCACGTGCCAGCGTCAGGGCCTGCGGGGTGGGCTGGACGCTGACCCCCTCGGACTGGAGGCGCTCCAGCAGGCCGGATTCCTGGTGCTCGTGCTCGAAGGTGAGGACCGCGGCCGGTTCCCCTCCGAGCCCTTGAGCACCGTCTCCGGCGACGACGGCGCGCACGGCGACCTCGTCGTCGGCGGCCCCAACGGGGGCGTCCGGGGTCACCTGGCCGGTGGACCCGTCAGCGGCCTCCACCAGGGCCCTCAGGCGAATGCCCAGGGCACTGGCCTCCTCCTGCATCATGCGGGCCAGCTGCCCGCCTCCGATCACGGCGACAATGGGTGCGCTCACACCCCAAGGCTACCCGCCCGCCGCTCGTCCTCACCGCATGCGGGGTCCCAGACCGTAGGGTGGAGGCCGTGACGCCACCCGCCGCAGAGTCCTCCACCAACCAGCAGACCCCGTCCTCGCGCACCGCCCCACCGTTGCCCTCACCGTCGTCCTCTCCTCGGGCGCGCAGCGCGCTCTCAGCTCCGCCCCACTCGCTCCAGGTCCTGGCGGTCTGGGCCGCGGCGAGCGCCCTGACCTTCGTCATCCTGCGGCTGGGTGCCCAGGACACGCCTACCACCCCCTGGGCCGGGGCCGCACCGTCCTGGGAGGAGCACATGCGCTTCTGGGACGCCGGCTGGTATCACCGGATCATTGAGGAGGGTTACCCGGATCGACTGCCCGTGGATGCCAACGGACGGGTCACCCAGAACGCCTGGGCCTTCATGCCGCTGCTGAGCGGCCTGGCCACCTTGCTCGGCTGGACCGGCTGGTCCTTCTACGCACGCGCCACGATCGTGTCGATCCTGGCCTCGGCGGGAGCGGCGGTCGTCATGGGCCGCTGGCTCTCACCGCTGACGGGGCGACGAACCTCCCTGTGGGCGGTGGCCCTGGTCTGGTCCTCGCCGTGCGCCGCGGTTCTCCAGGTCCCCTACGCCGAGTCCCTGGGGCTGGCCCTGGTGGGGCTGACGCTGTGGCTGGCGAGCC
>ERZ773054.2157-NODE-2157-length-10488-cov-4.093549_pt1 | contig 10488 bp, 10 predicted proteins | sample MGYA00580630_ERZ773054 | MGnify/ENA primary metagenome ERZ773054 (study PRJEB29015, sample SAMEA2737994) | human oral metagenome | biome: human oral; feature: human-associated habitat; material: dental | place: China | collected 2115 ... | reverse complement strand
ACTGATTTAAACAGAGAATGTTTAATAAATTTTTTCAAAAGACAAGAATACTAAAAATAACAAAAATTTCGAGTTTTTAGACACAAACTATTTCTTAAATTTTAAAGAAGTTATTCACAAAATTCAAAACTTCCTCAACTTTTACATCTGTACTTTCTCCAGTTTTTCTATCTTTCACTTCCACAATTCCATCAGCTGCGCCTTTTCCAACGACTATTTTTAATGGGAAACCTATTAAGTCGGCATCTTTAAATTTGAATCCTGCTCTTTCATTTCTGTCATCTAATACAGTTTCAATTTTATTTTGATTTAGTTCATTATACAATTTTTCACCTATATTTACCTGTGTTTCATCTTTCATATTGGCAATTACTACATCAACATGGTAAGGGGCTATTGCTTTTGGCCAGATTATACCGTATTCATCGTGGTTTTGTTCAATTGCAGCTGAAATGATTCTTGACATTCCCATTCCGTAACATCCCATTTTCATAACTGTCTGTTTTCCATTTTCATCAAGAACAGTAGCATTTAGGGCTTTTGAATATTTTTCTCCAAGCTTGAAAATATGTCCAACTTCTATTCCCCGTGCAATTTTTAGGACTCCTTTTCCATCAGGGGAAATATCTCCAGCTCTGGCAGTTCTGATATCTGCAACTAAGTCATATGCCAAGTCTTCAATATTTACGTTTACATAGTGATAATCAGCTTTATTAGCACCCAAAGCAAAGTTTCTTACATATTTTACAGTTTCGTCAATTACAACGTATAAGCCTTCTTTTTTTTCATAAGAGCCTGCATATCCAGCAACCAGCCCAAATTTTTTGCATTCTTCCTCGCTCATCATTTCAAGTTCTGTAGAAGCTCCGATTACATTTTTTAATTTTATAGGATTTACATCCAAATCTCCACGAATTAGGGCTAGCACAAATTTTTCACCATCTTCAAGAATTTCCTTCAGCATTACTGCCTTTACAGTTTTTTCTTTAGGGATGTTCAAAAAATTAGCTAGCTCTTCAATTGTTTTTGCATTTGGAGTTTCAACTAATTCTTTTGGAAGTTTTTCTTCGCTGCTTTCTTTTAGTTCAATAATGCTTGTTGCTTTTTCAACGTTTGCGGCATAATCTGAAGAGTCACTGTATAAAATGTCATCTTCTCCGCTTTCTGCAAGCACCATAAATTCATGCGAAGCATCTCCTCCAATAGAACCTGTATCAGCCTCGACTGCCCTGTAATTAAGTCCCATTCTTTCTAAAATTCTTGAATAAGTGTCTTTCATGTTTAAATATTCCTCATCAAGCGACTCTTGTGTTAAATGAAAACTGTAAGCATCCTTCATTACAAATTCCCTTCCACGCATAAGCCCAAATCTTGGACGCATTTCATCCCTAAATTTTGTCTGAATCTGATAAACGTTAAAAGGCAGTTCCTTGTACGATGAAATTGAATCTCTTACAACATCCGTAATAACTTCCTCGTGAGTAGGCCCAAGTGAAAATTCCCTTTCATTTCTATCTTTTAATCTCATAAGTTCAGGTCCATAAGCAAACCAACGTCCAGATTCTTCCCAAAGTGAAGCAGGCTGAAGTACAGGCATAAGAAGTTCCTGAGCCCCTGCTCTATCCATTTCTTCTCTTGTAATATTTTCTATCTTTTTAAGAACTCTATACCCAAATGGTAAATAAGTATAAACCCCTCTCGTAAGCTGCTTAATCATAAATGATCTAAGCATAAGCTGATGGCTCACAATTTGAGCCTCTTTTGGTGCTTCCTTATATGTTTTTAAAAATGCTCTTGATAATCTCATATTTTCTCCTTCTATATTTAATTTTTATTGTATTGTAATGCTTATATTGTATATTTTTTTTGAATTTTTAGCAATAGTTTTTTGAATATCTTTGTGTAAATATTAAATATTTATTATAAAAAAATTAATTGGTAATTTGATATTTTTCTGTACTAGTAAGTTTTGAATTTTTATAATATTCAAATTGAGATAAATCTTTATTAACTCTGTATTCCCATATATTTTTAGGTTCTTCTAAAAATAATGAATTATCCTTTTTGTAAATTGTAAAAGTAATCTGATTTTTATTATTTCTTACTATTAATTTATTGTTTTCAAGAGTAAAAGTATATTCTATCTTTTTAAAATCGTTAGTAAGTGACCAGATGAATTTGTTATCATTTATTTGTTTTACATAAAATGCCATATTCATTGGAATAACTACTAAAAATCCTCTATCTGTTGCATAATTTGTTATTTTGTAAGTATTTGGACTTATTAGTTTAGTGTCGCCTCCTACTATGTTTAAATTATTTTTTGATTCAGCTCTGTCAGCTTTTACATTTTTTTTATAATTGGAGTAAAAATCATTTTCATCATAGCGAATTACATCGCTTGAATATTTTATTTTCCCTTTTTTATTTGTTTCATAAACTTTAAAATCCTTTTTTAATACATCAGAAAAAAATTCATAGTAATTAATAATAGCAAGTCGTGTTGGAATAAAAGCTAAATAGTTTCCAGCATTTAACTGTGCAAAGTATGCTTCTTTGTCTTTAGAAGCATTAACAACAGTTGTAAAGGGTAAAGTTGCAGTTGACATTCGTACATTAAATTTTTCAAAATTATTGTAAGTTTGAGCATTGTCAGCACTTAAAATAACTGAAAGTAACAAAAATTGTAAAATTAAAAAAATCTTTTTTTTCATTTAAAATCCTCCATAATTTAATATCATTTTATTATTATAGCTTTATTTAAAAAGAATGTAAAGGTAGATTTTGAAATTTAAACTATTTTGGGGTATAATAAATCTATAAATATTTAAAAAAGGTGATAAATTATGTTTTCTGGAAAAAATGAGGAAAAATTGTCAGTTGAACTGGTAGATATGGCAGTTGACACATCTGAGGTAATTAATATAAAAAATTCAAAAGTAGTTTATATAAATGGTGCAGGGAAACTTAAAGAAGTTTACAAAGAAGTTGAGGATCTAAAAAATAGTTATCTTGCTCAAATAAGATTAAATGATATTCCATTAATTCAAATAAATACAGACTATTATATTTCTACAATAGAATGTTTGCTTGCAACAGGATATGGAATAGAAAATGCAAACTGTAAAGAAATTTTAGAAATACAGGAAAAAATAAACTCGGATTTTATTTCATTGGAAGATTCTATAGAAACAATAACTCCTTTGTTAAAACTTTTAAATAATGGATTTTATATGATTGCCGATGTGGAATGTTATCCGACTGATGGGAATGGAAATTTTTTCTGGAATGTTCCTAATGATTTGGTTTTAAATCCAGCAACAGCTATGAAATGTCTGAGGGATGATGATTTTACTTATATCGGAAGACAGCCAGTATATTTATATCCAACACAGACAACGGATGCTTATAATTCTGAAAGAGTTGATTATTATATTGAAAAATTAAAAAAAATGAGCGATAACGAACCTAGAGCTATTGTGTATAATTGTGGAGAATTTATAAATTTTATAATTGATGGACATCATAAAGCCTGTGCTGCCGCTTTACTTGGAAAACCTTTAAAATGTATATTAATAAAAAAAGCTGGTTATTTTATGGAATCTGAAAAAGGTAAGTGGGTAGATAAATTGTATTTCTTTTCACTTTACGAAAAAGTAACATCTAAAAATGTTCCTAAAAAATATTTGCCGTTTAAAAAAAATGAAATGAAGATAGAAAAATTAAATGAAATAAAATTGGAAGATGGAAGAGTGAATAAACGTAAATGGGAAAATAAATATTTAGATTCTGTAGAAAATTATCCATCTCTTGAAAAATATGCAAATATTGTAAATGCTTCAATTAACTTTGAATTTAAAATAACAGATGAATTAATAAAAAAATATGTGAATATTTTTGATGAAAATAGTCAGAAAATGATGAAAAAAATTATTTATATTTTGATGTATACAGAAAGTCTGGAAAAATTACAGAAAATTGTTATAAAATATGCTAAAAATTCATTAAATCATAAAATTGATAAAGATTTAAAATTAATGATTTATAATATTTTATTTCAAATGAAGAATAATTCCGAAGTAGAGCAGATATTTATTGATTATATAGTTTATAATGAAGATAGGGATGATCCTGTTTTGGAATTTATTAATTCTTACTGGAAATAGAAAAATTATTATTAAAATATAAGTTTTAAGATTTGGAAATTTGTAAAACATGTGGTATAATTACCTTAGAAGAATAGTAAAATTATTTTAAAATTACTAAAAAAATTATAAAAAGGAGAGATTTAAAATGAAAAAACTTATTTTATTGGGATTATTGGCATTTTCAGTTTTTGGAGTAGCAGAACCTTCTAGGGATGAAAGAGGTGTGCTGTTTATGAGTGAAGAAGAATGGACAGAATTTTATAACAAAGATGGTCAGGAAGTAGCCGCTTGTGTGCCAATTGGATCTATGATTATGGAAGAAAGCTACATAAAAGATGGTAAGAAAATGACACATACTTTGGCAGAAGTACAAAAGGGGATTAAACAATTTAATGAAATGTTAGGTGAAGCTGGACTTCGTGATATTCATGGAGGAAAAGATAAAATTCATGAGTTTTACTATGCGGCAGTATGTAAAAGACCTACACAAAAACAATATGATTTAGTAGGTTCTCCAACATTCAAAAAAACAATGGAGAGAATTTTTGAAACTCATAAAGCTATAGAAGATTAAAAAAGTAATTTTTGTGATATTTAAAATAAAAAAAGTTATAAATCTGCTTTAAGTTTATTTTATTAAGGCAGATTTTTATATTGCCTTATTATTTTTTAGATTTAAAAAGTATAAAAAAATACGGACTAAGTTAATTAAATAGTCCATATTTTAATTTACCTTAATGTAAAGCTCCACCTACTTTTTTTATGTCTTCATTATTTTCAACAATAGCCTCAATAGCTGCAGTTAATCCCTTAACAACAGTATTTGAGTCCATTGATGGCATATTTTTTTTGTCTACAACTTGCTCAGGAAGGTATGGGATGTGAATAAATCCTGCTCTTTTATTGTTGTATTTTTTGTTTACAAGATAAAGGATACCGTATAAAACATGGTTACATACAAAAGTACCAGCAGTATAAGAAACAGAGGCAGGTATATTATATTTGTGAATGTTGTTAACCATAGCTTTAACAGGTAAATTTACAAAATAAGCATTCTCTCCATCCGGATAAATTGGTTCATCAATAGTTTGATTTCCTTCATTGTCTGGGATTCTAAAATCATCAAGATTTATTCCAATACGTTCAATAGATATGTCAAATCTTCCACCAGCTTGTCCAATTGATAATATAACATCTGGATTGTGTTCTTCGATAGCTTTTTCAATTTTTTCAATAGATTTTTTTCTTACAGTTGGTATTTCAAGTTTTATAATCTGTGCCCCTGCTATTTCATTAGGCAGTTTTTTTACTGATTCGATAGCAGGATTTACTGGTTCACCTCCAAATGGATCAAAACCTGTTACAAGAATTTTCATTTTACTTTTTCTCCTTTCAGACAATTATTTTATTCCAAATAAAAGTAGCATTAGAATAATATGAACAACGAATAATGCTAAAGCCATAGGTAGTTGTGTCTTAATAATTCCATTTTTATTTTTTATTTCAAGTATTGAAGCTGGAACGATATTAAAGTTTGCAGCCATTGGAGTTATAAGAGTTCCACAGTAACCAGCAGTCATTCCTAGAGCACCAATAACAGCAGGATTTCCACCATGTTTTAAAATAAATGGAATACCGATTCCAACAGTAATTACTGAAAATGCAGCAAAAGCATTTCCCATAATCATAGTAAATACAGCCATTCCGATAGCATAGATAACAATTCCGATAAATATGTTACCTTGTGGAACTACTGATGATATAATTTGAGAAATAACATTTCCAACTCCTGCTTTTGTGAAGACAACACCAAGTGCGGCAAGAAGTTGTGGTAAAAGAGCAGTTGCTCCAATTTGCATAAGTAATTTTGACGTATCGTCAGTTGTTTCACTAAATTTTGGTTTGATAATTAGCATTGCAACTAAAAGTGCTACAAGAGATCCACCACCGATACCGATTGCAGGTGGAATTGCAGTTTTTCCGATTTTAAATTGCAATATTAGAAAAGCAGCAGTACCTATTAATATTGCAGGAATAAAAATTTTGTTTTTTAATCTTTCACTTTGTGCAAGTTTAAATTGAGCAGTTACATTTTCAAAACTTCCCATTTGTAATTGTTTTGTAATAGTAATTAAAGCTAAAATAATAAGTAATCCACCAGTAACTTTATATGGAATAATTTTCCCAAAAATAAATATAATTCCTAGAATAAACCAGAATAAGAATGTTCCAATTTTGGCTTTTTCATTTTTTAATCCTCTAATTGCAGTGGCAACACTTACAAGTCCGCAAAGAATATAAATAATTTCTGCTATATTGTTTAAAGTTTCTTTTAATGCCATTATTTATCCCCACCCTTTCCTGCTTTTATTTTTTTGTCATATATATACACTTGAATAAATGTAAATATTATGGCAACAATTCCAATTAGAGTAGAAAATAGAGCCAATTTTTCCAATGTCACATCGTATCCATTTTCTTTTAAAGTTGTTTGAATTAATAAAAGTCCAGATGCACCAATAAATATGTTTTGTGCAAAAAAGTTACCATAATTTTCAATAGCGGCACTTAAACTCTTTAAATCTTCGTTTTCCTTTTCAGTCAATTCTTCTTTTTTATGAGATTTTGCTGCGGCTTCAGCCATTGGGAAAATAAGAGGACGGATAAACTGCACATGTCCACTGATTCTAATTGATAAAGCACTCGCAATTGAACGAATAACCATGTAAAGTCCTAAAATTCTACCAGCAGTAGCATTTTTAAGATTTTCAATGAGTGTTGCACTTCGTTCTCTTAACCCATATCTTTCTAAAATAGCTATAACAGGCAAACTAATCAGAAAAATGGACATAAGTCTATTGTCAACAAAAGCCTTTCCAATAATTTCAAGAATTTCTCCAAAGTTCATACGGGCAGCAAATCCAGTTCCAATTCCTGCAACAAGTACAACTGCCAGAACATCAAGTTTTAAAGTGAATCCTACTACGATAATAACAATACCTATAAGTATCCACAAGTTCATAAGTATTCCTCCTAATTTTATATTTTCTAAGTATTATTATAATTTTACCTTTAAAAACAAAGAAATGCAATAGCTTTGGAAAAAATGTTATTAGAAATTATTAATTTTATATATAAATTGTATTGTTTTATATAAAAATAATTGTAAGTTAAAAATTTTGTTTCAATAAATGTCCCATTTTTTCTTTCTTTACCTTTAAATAACTTTTATCCGTATCATTTGCAGTAATTTCAATTTCTGTACGTCCAGCAATTTTAACTCCGTATTTTTCAAGTCCTTCAATTTTCTTTGGATTATTAGTTTTTAAGATAATAGATTGTATTCCAAGATCCTTTATAATTTGCGCTGCTACAGCGTAATCCCTTAAATCATCAGAAAATCCCAATTTATGATTTGCTTCAACAGTATCATAGCCTTCATCTTGAAGCTTATATGCCTTTAATTTGTTCAAAATACCAATTCCACGTCCTTCTTGACGTAGATAAATTAAAAGACCTTCTCCACTTTCTTCCAGTTCATATAAGGCTCTATGAAGCTGTTCTTGACAATCGCACCGTCTTGAACCAAAAACATCACCTGTTAGGCATTCAGAGTGAAGTCTGACAGTAACATTCTCTTTATTCCTTATTTCCCCTTTCATAACTGCAATATATTCTTTATGTTCGATTTCATCGCTATAACCTGCAAAAGTAAATTTTCCAAATTGTGTTGGAATATCAACAACTGCCTCATTTTTAACTAATTTTTCGTTTTTTTTTATGTAAACAATCAAATCATCAATTGTAATTAATTTTAAATTATGTTTTTGGCAAAATTCAAATAAGTCATTTCGACGAGCCATTTCCCCGTCTTCCCTTAAAATTTCCATAATTACGCCTATATCAGAAAATCCAGCAAGTCTAGATAATTCAACAGCAGCCTCAGTATGCCCTTTTCTTTCAAGAACGCCACCTTCACGTGCGATTAGCGGGAATATATGCCCTGGTTTTCTAAAGTCTTTTGCAGTTTTTAGAGGATTTGCCAAGTCTTTTATTGTTTTTAGTCTATCGCCTGCAGAAATCCCAGTAGTTGTACCTTCCAACGAGTCAACTGACACTGTAAAAGCAGTTCCGTAATAATCAGTGTTGTGCTGAACCATTGGGTTTAGTTCAAGCTCTTCTGCACGTTTTTTGGACATTGGGACACACATAAGCCCACGTGCCTCATTAATTATAAAATTTAAAGTTTCATAAGTTACTGCATCAGCCGGAATTACAAAATCCCCTTCATTTTCCCTGTCTTCATCGTCAACAACCACTACTGGAATACCATTTTTTAAATCTTCAATTGCAGCTTCAATGCTGTCAAAATTCATCTTTTTTTCTGACATTTAATATCACTTCTTTCTTATTGTTTTATATTTTTAATTTAAATTTAAAATCCATGTTTTTGTAAAAATTCCATTGTTAAATTTGATTTTTTCTCTTTATTTTCTGTGTTTTCAAAATTGTCAAACTTTAATATTTTTTCAACATATTTTCCAAACAAATCTGTTTCAATATTTACAAAATCCCCAGTTTTTTTCATTCCAACGGTAATATTTTCAATCGTATGTGGAATAAGTGAAACCGAGAAAATTCCAGCATTATCGTCTACATCAATTACTGTAAGGCTCGCTCCGTCAATCGTTACACGTCCTTTTTCAACAATGTATTTCGTATTGTTTTTATAATTTTTATCCAGTTGGAATTCATATACTTTTGCAATCCCTTTATCTGTGATTGATACAATTTTAGCCTCACAGTCAACATCTCCCATTACAAGATGTCCGCCTAAAAAAGTCGTAAGTGTAAGTGACTTTTCAAGATTGACAATGTCTCCAGCCTTAGCATGTTTTAAGCCGCTTCTTTCAATAGTTTCAAACATTACATCGGCAGTAAAGTCATTTCCATTTAGTTTTGTAACAGTCAGGCACACACCATTTACAGCGATACTATCCCCAATCTGTGCTTTTTCAGTGACTTTTTTCCCCCTTATTGTAATTTCGATACTTGCAGTTTTTTTTGCAATATCAATAATTTTTCCAGTTTCTTCAACTAAACCAGTAAACATAATTTTCTCCTGATTTTTAATTTTTTATTCTAAATTATAGTAACTCTAGTTTAAAATGATAGTATAAAGTTAGATTATATCTATAACAAATCTACTAACTATAACTTTTTTGTAAAAATTCCATTCCAACATTTTCACCATAAACATTGTATTTTATGTTTTTCAAAACAATAGCTTCATTCATATTTTTTTTATCAAATCCAGCAATAAAAGATTTTCCTTCAGTATCGCCTAAAATTTTATTAGCAATGAAAATTTCTCCAGCATCAATAACATCTTCTTCAAATGCCTGTGAAATAAGTGATTGACCACCTTCCAGCAAAACTGAGTCAATTCCTAACGTTCCAATTTTTTCAAGAATTTCTTTAAAGCTGAATTTTGTACCATTTAAAAATACAAATTTAACCTTGCTATTTTCAGAAAAATCTAACTGCTTTTCAGAATTTTTATTTTTTTCTGATGTAATAATTATTGTTTTTTCATCAATATTTTCCTTAATAACAGTATAATCTTTTTCAGTTTTTAAATGTGGATCAATAATTATTCTATATGGATTTACACCATTTTCAATTCTTGAAGTAAGGCTTGGATTATCGGCTAGGACAGTATTTATCCCAACCATTATTCCCATAAATTTATTTCGGTAAAGTTGCACTTTTTCACGTGCAACTTCGTTTGTAATCCATTTGGAATTACCTGTTTTTGTAGCAATTTTTCCATCCAGTGTAATCGCACATTTTAAGAATAAATATGGCAATTTTGTCAGAATATATTTAAAAAACACTTGATTTATTTTGTCACATTCTTCTTTCAAAACATTTTCAGTAACTTCAATTCCAGCATTTTTCAATATTTGTATACCTTTTCCAGCCACTTTTGGATTTGGATCAGATGATCCAATAACACATCTTTTTAGTCCTAAATTTACAATTTTTTCTGCACAAGGCGGTGTTTTTCCATAATGTGAGCAAGGTTCTAATGTAACATAAATCGTAGCATTTGATAAATCTTCAGAATCTCTTGAAGCTTCGTCTAAAGCGTAAACTTCGGCGTGAGCTCCTCCAAAATGCTTGTGATAGCCAGTTCCAATAACTTTTCCATCTTGAACGACAACAGCTCCAACCATTGGATTGGGATTTACTGATCCAGCACCTTTTTTTGCCAGTTCAATTGCCATTCGCATATATTTTTCATCAATATTTTCATTCATTTTATTTTCCTTTATTA
>ERZ773054.2149-NODE-2149-length-10521-cov-18.667113_pt1 | contig 10521 bp, 9 predicted proteins | sample MGYA00580630_ERZ773054 | MGnify/ENA primary metagenome ERZ773054 (study PRJEB29015, sample SAMEA2737994) | human oral metagenome | biome: human oral; feature: human-associated habitat; material: dental | place: China | collected 2115 ... | reverse complement strand
CCGAATTGGGATGGATACCCAAAATATCGGCAGCGGGACGGGCTGTAACTTCCAGATTTTTAAGTGATGTTTTTTGTACTAAAAATTCCTGATATTATTGATATTTTTGTCATTCAGTAATTGTGTGTACTCTAGAACGAATCTTGGTATGAAGTCGAAATAGTCAATTCATTCATATTTGGTATAATGGGCCTGACGTGTGATTATTATTAATGGTGATTAACTGATTAACAAAGTATGATTATGGGAATTTTAAATATTAAAAAATCAAATTATATTTTTTACATTATTAGTTTTGGCATATTTTCATTTTTATATTATCAAACAATACATTTTGAATATGTATGGGATGATGCAATGGTTATCGAGCGAAACCCGTTGCTGATGAGCCCAAAATTGACATGGTCATTGTTAGCGCAACCAGTTCTCCCTGGTACGAGCTATTTTCGCCCATTAGTATTTGTAAGTTGGTATATGGAACGCCAGTGGTTCGGTTTGAACCCTGCGGTTAGCCATATAATAAATATATTATTTTTTTATGGGAGTGTGTTATTAGTATTCCATTTAATTCAAAAAATCTTGCATCATCAACCGTATGCAGGTGAATTGGCGGCACTTGGTGCGTTAATTTTTTTATGTCATCCTAGAAATGTTGAGGCAGTAGCATGGGCATCGGGGCGCTTTGATGTTTTTGCAACTTTCTTTCTGCTTGCCGGTTGGTATGCATTTATCCAAATACGGCATAAGTACGTTCAAATCATAGTTGTAATGCTTTGTCATTTAGCGGCATTGGGATCTAAAGAGATTGGTATTTTAATGCCGATAGTTCTGTTTTGTGTATGGATGCTTCATGAACATCGCCCAGGGCAGCCATGGAGACCTGTAATTCGTGCTTTCTTCTGGAAAAATCCACTGCTGATCTTATTGCTGTTCATAGATTCAGTTGCTTATTTGTATATACGTTCATATTATGCTAGCGGATTAACCCATGTTGGTGTAACGTGGGATTTTATTTATCAAAATTATTTCGTTTTATGGATACCGGCAATTACTTTAAAAGAATATATTGTTCGAACAGTTTTGCCTTTTTACAATATGGGCGTTATATTGCCCGTCGAATTTTTTATTACAGTATCAAATAAAATTATTTCTCTAATAGTATGCATGCTAATGATTGGCGGGGTAATTTACGCCTTTGTTAGACGTAATACTATTATTTTTGCTTTAATTGCTTATATTGTAATGATTTCATTGGTATTGCATTTAATGCCGGTTACAATAAATGGTATCGTGCAGGATCGATTTTTGATGTCAGCATTGCCTTTTTATGCTCTATTTGTTGTTTATGTTGCGCAACAGTGCATTATTCATTTTCATCGGGCTAAATCATGGTTAGCAGGTATATCAATCTATATTCTAATCATTTCATTAATTACGGTACAACTAATTCCAGCATGGACAAATCCATTGACGTTCTGGATGGCAATGAGTAGTTATCAGGAAGAATTTTCACATGAATTTCATCCAATGCTTATACAAGCATATGCAGATTCTAGATTACCAAGAGAGGAAATTAGACGGCGCATTGAGGAATTAATTGCAAAAGAAAAAGCTATGACCGGACAAACAGGGGTATTCCGCCCAGAAGTTTATATTTTATATGCGTTATATTTAATTAATAATAGAGACCCTAAAGGGTTAATAATAATGGATGAATATATTGAGATATTTGAAGATATTCGACATAACCCTACTCCTGAAAAGCTCAAATCCATAGAAAATATATCTGTTCTGCAGATAGAGGAAATGTATATGGGATATGCGCATGGATTGTTGATTATGCATAATGAAATTGATAAGGCAGATATCGTATTACAAAAGGCAAAAGAGTTAAGAACGACACCCCCAAAATTTGAGGTTTTAGTTTACGATATTATTTTCGACATTTTGAAAGACCGGACAGAATCGGCAAAAATAGGATATCAAAAAATCAAATCTATGCAAACCAATCAGGAATCAGATATGCCGAAGGGTATATTCACAATCAATAAATTCGTTACCCAAGTTTGCGAAGCCAAAAAATTATCGGTTCCAGCCTGTCAGAATCTGCCGTTTGATGTAGAGAGATTCTTTGCTGGGCAATAAAAATGGATGCGCAAGTCTTAAAAATTTGGCTGAAACTACTGCGTCCGCATCAATACATTAAAAATACTTTTGTATTGATTGGCATATTGTTTTCGCATCATTGGGATATGCTTTCCATTGTGCAGGCTGCTTGGGCGTTTTGTGCATTTTCGGCTACGGCCAGCGCGGTTTATGTGCTGAACGATATTGTCGATCGGAATGCAGATAGGGCGCATCCAACCAAATGTACACGCCCTTTGGCCAGCGGTGCGGTGAGTGTGCAGGCTGCTTTCAAATGTTTATTCGGCCTGCTGGGATTTGCATTCCTACCATCCATGTTGGCAGGTCAGGGCTGGTTAGTGTTGATTTTATTGATCTATCTGGTCATGAATATTATTTATTCATTCAGTTGGAAACATGTCGTTCTGGTGGATGTGTTCGCGATTTCGGCAGGTTTTATGCTGCGTATTTTGGCCGGAACGGTCGGTTTGGGCATTGAGCCGTCCGAATGGCTGTTGTTGTGCAGCATGATGCTGACTTTGTTTTTGGGCTTTTCCAAGCGTACGTCCGAACTGTTGCAATCCGAAGCGGCAGGCAATTTCCAGCAGCAGACACGCAAAGTGTTGAACGAATACAGTTCCGTCTTACTGGCACAGCTCACGTCCATCACGGCAGCCTGCACAATTATTAGCTATGGTTTGTACACCGTTGCCGGCACCACCGTGCAAATCCACGGCACGAACCGCTTGATTTACACGCTGCCCTTCGTTATTTACGGTATTTTCCGTTATCTTTATCTTACCCAGCGCCATGCCAAAGGCACGGACACCGCACGCGATTTATTGAGTGACCGCCATTTGCTGGTAACAGCCGTGATGTGGGTGGCCTGCACGTTTGGAATACTGGTATGAAGGCTGCGCCGTCCCAAAAAAGCAGCCTGCACTGGCAACTCAATTTGGTTTTGCTTTCCGTTTTGCTGACTGTGGTGGTTTATGCAGGTGCTTCCATTTATGCAGGCTGGCATGATGTCGCCACCGTGATGCGCCAAGTCGGCTGGACGGGTTTGGCGGTTGCATTACTATTGTCGCTGGGTAACTATGTGATACGCTTTGCCCGCTGGCAATATTATCTGCACCATTTGGGCTACAGCTTGGCGGCATGGCGCAGTTGGAATATCTATTTAAGCGGTTTCGCATTGACCACCACGCCGGGCAAGGCGGGTGAGGCAGTGCGCAGTATGTTTTTGAGCAAGCACCAGATTCCCGCCTCCGCCTCATTGGCGGCATTGATTAGCGAACGTTTGTCGGATTTGATTGCCATTGTGCTACTCTCGTGCATTGGCTTGCTGGAATACCCGGCCATGCGTGCGCCCATTATTGCTGCCATGATATTGCTGGTCGGCGTGTGGGGCGTGGTAATGTATCGCCCGTTTTTGGACAAAATGACGGCCATCATCCAAGGCAAACCGCAAAAATGGGCGCAAATCGTTGATAAATCCGTCCATATCTTATTGCAGGCGCAACGCTGCAACCAATGGCAGAAAGTCATTTTCACCACGGCCATCAGCACGCTGGCTTGGGCAATGGAAGGCTGGGCATTTTATCTTCTGCTGCACTGGTGCGGTTTTGATGTCAGCGTTCATTTTGCCTTTTTTGTGTACGCTGTTTCTATGTTGGCTGGCGCATTGAGCTTTTTGCCCGGCGGCTTGGGCGGCGCGGAGGCCACCATGGTGTCTTTGTTGTTCCTAAAAGGCATCGACCAACATTCCGCTTTGGCCATTACCATCTTTATCCGGCTGACCACGCTCTGGTTCGCCGTATTGCTGGGCGTACTGGCGCTGTGGCGTGAAAAACGCCGTCCGTAATCAGCCCAACCGACGCATCAAAAAAGGAACATCAATGAGCTATCCCTCGCTTTCTTGGAACCGCATTCCACGTATCCGGCAATCCCATATCGAACCATTGGCTACCGCCCGCTTCCCATCCAAAGCGCCACAGCCGTTTCTGGCGCAAGGCAACGGGCGCAGCTACGGCGATGTGTGCCTGAATGCCGAAGGCACGCTATTGCTGACTCGTGGCTTGGACAAACTGGCGGCATTCGACCCGGAACACGGTGTTTTCCGCGCCCAATCCGGTATTTTATTGCGCGATATTTTGGCTTTGGTGGTGCCGCAGGGCTGGTTTTTGGGCACGGTACCGGGCACTTCGCTCGCCACGTTGGGCGGTGCGGTGGCCAATGATGTGCACGGGAAAAACCATCATGTTGCAGGCTGCTTTGGCAATCATGTCCGTCGTTTCTGGCTGTTGCGTTCCAGCGGGGAACTTTTGGAATGCAGCCGCGAGCAAAACGCCGCCCTGTTTCACGCCACCATCGGCGGCTTGGGGCTGACGGGTCTGATTACCGAAGTGGAAGTGCAGCTGACGCGCATTCAAAATCCGTTGATGTGGTGTGAAAACAGGGGCTTCAACCATTTGGACGAATATTGGCGTTTGAACGAACAAACACAGGCGCATTGGCCGTGTTCCGCATCGTGGATTGACTGTTTGTCGGGCAAACAGAAACTGGGGCGCGGCGTGATGTTTTTAGGGCAGCCTGCACCCGCGTTAGAACAGCCGTTTATGCGCCCGAAAAAATCCGTCAGCTTCCCGTTCGATATGCCGTTCTCGCTGGTCAATCGCGTCAGTCTGGCCATGTTCAACGAATTGTATTTCCGCAAAAACCGCCGCGACAAAGCCTTTTTTTCGGATTACCAAAGTTTCCATTTCCCGCTCGACAGCATTTTGCATTGGAACAGGATGTACGGCCGCAAAGGGTTTTACCAATACCAATGCGTGCTGCCGAAATACAGTGAAAAAGACGGCATCCGCGCCCTGCTGCACGAAATCCAGCAAAGCGGGCAGGGGTCTTTTTTGGCGGTGCTGAAAAGTTTCGGCGATATTGCCCCCGAAGGCCTGCTCAGTTTCCCGCGCCCGGGCACAACGCTTGCTTTGGATTTTCCGGACGGCGGCGAAAAAACCCTGAAATTATTCGAGCGATTGGATGCGGTGGTGCGCGAAGGGCAGGGCGCGCTGTATCCCGCCAAAGACGCACGGATGCCGCGCAATTTGTTTGAGCTGAGCTATCCGAAATTGAATGAATTTATGCCACACATCGACCCTGCGTTCCAGTCGCATTTCTGGCGGCGTATGGGTTTTTAAAAGCAGCCTGCACTTTCCCCAATCAGCCACAGAAGAATTAATTATATGAACTCACTGAATAAAGTCGTTATTTTTGGCGCAACGTCCGGTATTGCCGAACAGGCGGCGCGGCAGTTGGTACGCGAAGGGGCATCTGTGTTCTGTGTCGCCAGAAATACCGAAAAACTGGATGCACTGCTGACCGATTTGCGAGTCCGCGCCCCAAACGGACAACACATTGCAGGCTGCATTGCCGATTTGGATGATGTGACACAGCACGAAACACTGTGGCAGGAGGCCAAAAGCAGCCTGCAAGGATGCGACGGCGTGCTGTTGGCACAGGGCGTGCTGCCGAATCAGGCGGAATGCCAGCAATCGGGCAGCCAAACCTTGTCCGCCATCCACACCAACGCACTGGCGCCCATTCATCTGCTCACATTGATTGCCAACGATTTTGAAGCGCAAAAACAAGGCGCAATCGCCGTTATCAGCAGCGTGGCGGGCGACAGGGGGCGGCAGAGCAATTATGTTTACGGCGCGGCCAAAGGCTTGCTGACCACCTTCCTGCAAGGCCTGCGCAACCGCCTGTTCAAAAGCGGCGTGAGCGTCATCACCGTCAAACCCGGTTTCACGCGTACACAGATGACGGCCGGTATGAATCGAGAAGGATTTTTGTGGGCGGATGCGGACGAAGTGGCACGCGGCATTGTGAACGCCATGCGAAAAGGCAAAGACGAAGTTTATTTGAAACCCGTCTGGCACGTGGTCATGACCGTTATCAAGCTGATTCCAGAAACGATTTTCAAACGGTTGTCATTATGATTTTATCGGAACGGCTGCAACGCGGCAGACAGGCGGAAATCCCGTTTGCTTTTTTTGATTTTGACGGCACATTGACACGCTCGGACACATTTATGCCGTTTTTGCACTATTGCGCAGGTTGGCGGTATTACCCGAAGTTATTACGTGTCGCCCCTGTGTTGGCAGGCTATTTGACCAAACTGGTGGCCAACGACGTGGCAAAAGAAGCTGTATTGACCGCGTTCTTGCGCGGTTGCACGGAAACGCAGTTGGAAAAAGCAGCCTGCACTTTTGTGCAACAGGGTTTGCCACACCGCCTGTTGCCCGAAGGAATGCAAAAACTGCATGAACACCGACAGAAAGGGCATTACTGCATTCTGGTCAGCGCGTCTCCCGAGCTGTATTTGACCGAATGGGCAAAACAGCAGGGCTTTGACGGTATTTTAGGGACACGGCTGGCGGTTTCGGACGGGCGGCTGACGGGGAAATTGTCGGGACGCAACTGTTTTGGCGAAGAGAAAGTAGTGCGTATCGAAGCGGAATATGGGCAGAATTGCTGGTGCAACAGTTTTGCATACAGCGATTCAGTTACCGATATGCCTATGTTGCAACGTGCGGCACACGGTTTTTTATGGCACAAACAAACATTTCAACCCATTTAGGATAATGTAATGAACACCCAACAGCAAAAGACGAAATTATCGCCGAAATATATATTCGTCATTATATTGTTTCTTTTATCTGTTTCATTTATCAATACTGCCTGGGTGGCAGAAGATGCCTTCATCACCTTCCGCGCCGTTGATAACCTGTTGGCCGGACACGGCCCCGTATGGAATATCGGCGAACGTGTACAAGTCTATACCCACCCGTTATGGTATTTTCTGTTAAGCATCGGCACCGCCCTTACCGGCAGTTCGTTCTACGTTTCCCTACTGCTTAGCTGGCTGTGCCTGGCAGGTATAGCCTGGATAATCAGCCGGCTTATCCGCAGCCAAATGCAAAACCAATGGGGCTGGCTGGCCGTTGGCATACTAGTTGTTTCACGCGCCTTCACAGACTACTCATCATCAGGTCTGGAAAATCCATTGGTCCACTTACTCATGTGCCTATACGTCTGGTTCTGGCTAAGCGACCGCCCATTAAAGCAAAGATTTTTCGCCACCAGCTTGATATACGGACTGGTATACATCACCCGTCCCGACGGTATCTTCCTACTGACTCCGGCATCCGCCTATTTGCTGTACCAAATGTTCAAGCAAAAACAATCATGGTTTAAATGGAGTTTGTTGGCACTGCTGCCCGTCATTGCATGGGAAACCTTCTCCATCATTTACTATGGCACTCCCGTACCCAACACCGCACTGGCCAAAGTCAATATCGGCTACGAACGCTCCGTCTTATTGACCCAAGCCTACCACTACTTCAAATTCAACCTGCAAAACGATCCGCTGACTAGTGCCGGCATTATCTTGGCCATCGTATCCGCCTTATTCAACCGCCGCCTATTGACCAAACTACTGGCTGCCGGTTTGGCCATTCAACTGCTGTATATCTGCTATGTAGGCGCAGACTACATGATGGGTCGATTCCTCAGTCCCGCGATTTTAATGTCGGTACTGATACTGATACTGAACCAATACCGAATGGTTCGATACGATCAAGTGCAGGCTGCTTTGGTTTCCGCGCTATTGTTGCTGACGGCGATGGTGCAGCTGCCATACACGCTGATGCCGAATCGGGGGTTTGAAAATACCCAGATAGATGATGCTGGTATTGCAGATGAGCGCGGGTTCTATTATCAAGAATTAGGGTTGCTTCCCGTATTGACCAAATATCAAGGGATTTATCCGCCTTTAAAATACAGAAACTTTAATCAACAGACGGGACAGACTTTTAACGATACCATTTTATTTGTTTGTTTTATAGGGCAATATATTTGGGGATTGCCACATGAATTATACGTGGTTGACCCATTGGCATTGTCCGAACCGTTTCTGTCTCGGCTGCCTGCAAAAACGAAAGCGCGGCCTGGCCATTACGAGCGCGCCTTCCCAGAAGGTTTTGTGGATAGCAAACGCACCGGGCAGAACCGTTTGGCAAATCCCACATTGAAAGCCTTATATGCAGACGTGGAACTGGCCACACGCGGCGATCTGTGGTCGGCGGAACGCTGGACGGCGATTTGGCGTTTGAATACCGGGCATTATAAAAATTTAGCGCAATATTTTAACCGTAATAATATTGGTACTGATTTTTACCCGAAAGATAAAATCGACACTACTTCTATTCATACCTGTATGGGTGGATTTACAGGGGTTACGGTGGACAAAGAAAAGCCATAAATCACCTATTCTCCTAAAAGCAGCCTGCACCGTGAAAAACCAAGTGCAGGCTGCTTTCATTTTTTTTATTCACAAAAACTTGACCTACATTAACCCCAGACAAATTACATTTGAGAACAACCAAAAAGAGGCGTACATTGGAACAATATTCTAATTTTTCCAACCCAAACAGGAGATACGCATCATGGCAAAAATGAAAGCCGCCGTTGTCAATCCCAAAGTAAACGGTTTTGTGGAAGTGGTCGAAAAAGACATCCGCCCATTGGCCTATAACGAAGCCTTGGTCGAAGTCGAATACTGCGGCGTGTGCCACACCGATTTGCACGTTGCATCGGGTGATTACGGCGTGAAAGAAGGCGTGGTGCTGGGGCATGAAGGCATCGGTATCGTGAAACAGCTCGGCGAAGGCGTTACCGCGCTGAAAGTGGGCGACCGCGTCAGCATTGCGTGGATGTACAAAGCCTGCGGTGCATGCGAATACTGCAACACAGGGCGCGAAACCCTGTGCCGCAGCGTGCTCAATTCGGGCTATACGGCAGACGGCGGCATGGCAACGCACTGCATCGTCAATGCCGATTACGCTGTGAAAGTGCCCGCAGGCCTCGACCCCGCTCAGGCATCCAGCATTACCTGCGCCGGCGTTACCTGCTACAAAGCCATCAAAGTCTCCGGCGTGCGGCCGGGCCAATGGATTGCCATTTACGGTGCGGGCGGTTTGGGCAACTTGGGTGTCCAATACGCGAAAAAAGTCTTCGGCGCACACGTTGTGGCCATCGACATTAACGATGAAAAACTGGCATTTGCCCAAGAAACGGGCGCGGATTTGGTCATCAACGCGGCCAAAGAAGACGCGGCCAAAATCATGCAGGAAAAATGCGGCGGTGTGCATGCGGCCGTGGTAACCGCGGTGTCTAAAGCCGCATTCAATTCGGCAGTGGATGCCGTGCGCGCAGGCGGCCGCGTGGTGGCGGTGGGTTTGCCGCCCGAAAGCATGGATTTGTCGATTCCGCGCATTGTGTTGGACGGCATTGAAGTGGTCGGCTCGCTGGTCGGCACGCGCAAAGATTTGGAAGAAGCGTTCCAATTCGGCGCGGAAGGCTTGGTGGTGCCGAAAGTGCAACTGCGTACGCTGGACGAAGCCCCTGCCATTTTTGACGAAATGCGCGCGGGCAAAATCACCGGCCGCATGGTGATTGATATGCACAAAGGCGCCAGCGGCTGCTGCGGCGCATGCGGTGGCGCAGGGCATTAACGATTAACGGGCGATAAAACGAAAGCAGCCTGCACATTGGAAACGGTGTGCAGGCTGCTTTTTGATTGCCCGTCGGTTTGCTTGGTTTTTTGATTTAGCGCAATAATTGTGCTGAATCAAACAGAATAGGCGGCGTTCGGTTTGAAATTTATCGCACGGGGTTTTATGATGGTGCTTATTAAAGTAATTGATAATCCATTCTATTTGTTTTTATAATAGAATGTGCCGTTGGAAACCGAAGCCGTTTCCTGTGCAGCGCGTATTCAGTAAATATCGTTAGAAAGCCCCGCCATGTCCACTATCCCACTCTCCCAGCTGCGCAAAGGCGCAGTTGCGCATATTGATTCCATTGTCCCCAATCCTGTGTTCGGCGAGCTTGATGCCTTGGTGTCGCGCCGTTTGGCGGATTTGGGCTTTTCCGGCGGCATGCCTTTGCAGGTGATTGCCGTCGGCGGATTCGGACGCGGTCCGTTTGCCGTACGTTTGGGCAACCAGTCGCAATTCTCGTTGCGGCAGGAAGAAGCAGGAAAGATTATGTGCCACTTGGTTGATGCGGAACAAAAGCAGCCTGCACCTTAAAGGCTACCTGAAAGCGTCAGCTTCAACGAAGTTAAAATGAAAAAGCAGCCTGCAACCCTGCCGACCAAAGTGCAGGCTGCCTGAAACCCGTGCCGCGCCGCCCGAAAGCAGCCTGCACGCGGCAAACAGAAGAAAATTGAGAGAAATCAAAAAGGAAATATGATGGAATTAAGCTATTTCGCCCTCATCGGCGCGCCAAACTGCGGCAAAACCGTTTTGTTCAACGGTTTGACCGGCTCACATG
>ERZ773054.2147-NODE-2147-length-10535-cov-7.660878_pt1 | contig 10535 bp, 9 predicted proteins | sample MGYA00580630_ERZ773054 | MGnify/ENA primary metagenome ERZ773054 (study PRJEB29015, sample SAMEA2737994) | human oral metagenome | biome: human oral; feature: human-associated habitat; material: dental | place: China | collected 2115 ... | reverse complement strand
TGCTCATTACGAATGAGCTGCTCTACCAACTGAGCTAAATCAGCATACCGCCTCATAAGCGATAGTGGAATTATACCCGAGGGCGGCGTTCCTGTCAACCCCGCCGGAGAAAAATTTTCATCCTGCGCGCCTCACGGGATCCGCGCATAGAAATCGTCGTTAAAAACCATAACCTCGCGCTTCAGAAACTTGTCATAAAAGGGCATACTCCCATAGAAGCGCATATTGTAGGCGAGCGCAAACGCGATCTCGCCCGCCGGCATGGAGATGCCCGTCTCCGCCCACGAGCCCGTCGGAGGAATGAACCGCCAATCATCGGCGCCGACCTTCCCTACGTACATTTTCCGCAGATCCCAATTATAGAAGAAGCGCATTGTCCGCACTTCCTTGATCCTGCCTTTACCGCCGCTGTAAAAGTCGCGCTCATCACCAACGGCGCTGTCCGCCGTAACGACATTCACCGCGATGATGTACTGCGGTGGCTCGTACTTTTGCACAACGAGCGAGGTTCGGTCAACATACCATGCGACTCCCATATGCCCGTCGCAGAGGATGAGATCACGGTTTCCATTCAGATACGTCGGATAGTTGGCAAATGCCGGCTCCGAGAGTATAAATACACAGAGGCCAACCACCAGTGCAAAAAATTGTTTCATAAAAACACCTCCATTCCACCACTGCAAAGAAATCGGCATGGAGCAGGCATTGCCCCTATTTTTTGGAATGTGCAATGATCGAGAACATGATCTGAATCGGCGGCTCGTAGAACATCTTCATCAAGTCATGATAGCAGCGCTCATCACAGCCCTCCTTCACAGCCTCGTCGCCGTGCGCGAGCCCGTTGCGGAGTTTGACGACCGTGTATTTCTTCGTGCCGAGCCGATATTTCTCAATGGCATCGCAGATGCTGCAGAAATCCTCTCTATCCTTCCCGAGGAATTGCGCAAAGGCTGCAACAACCGCACTGTTACGCTTGGACTGCTGAGACAGAATTGCCTTTTTGATAAAGGGGATATTGCCGAGCGTCGGATGGCGATCGATCTCCGCGAGCGCTCGATGAACATCCAACAAATTCTTGTTGGGACAGAACTTATTCTTGATCTTCTTGAATGCCGCGCTCTCCTTGAACGGCTCGAAGAAGGTGCGCTTCATCTCACGCTCTAGGCTGCTGACAAAGACGAGCGCAGCCAGATCGGGCGTCTTCATCTTCTCGTAGAGGGCGAGCGAGGTTCTGATGTCCTTCTGTGTTGCCGGAGAAAAGCGCTCCCAGATATCTGCGAGCCGATACGCATCCTGGTCAAAGCTGATGTCCTCCGGCATGAAGGTGTAAATCCGCTTCAAAATTGCGTCGATTTTTTCATCGTCTGTCCGCGTATGATCCTCCTGCATATCCTCAATCTGCCCACGCAGTGTCTCGTAGTTCTTTTGCAGGGTCTCGTAGTCTTTTTTCAGCTGGTAGTTTTGATGCACAAAGCCTGCAATCTGATTCTGCAAGAGTGCCTCATGATCGTCATCAAAGTGAACAATCGCATTTTTCAACCACATGACAACTTCTTCTTTAAAGGGCATCTTTTCGACCATTGCCGTCGATAGGACGAACTCGCTCATCAGATCTACCAGATCATGTTTTAACTTTCTGGCCTCAACCGTTTCCGAGTGATGTGCAGCATGTATGGCATAGGCCGCCCATTTGAACAGGATGGGCTCAAAGTCCGTCCCACGTACTTTTGAGTGAGCAAACCACTCTTTTCCATATTTCTGATATACTGTCCCAACACAATCATAAAATCGAAATTCATAAAGCTGCTCTATTACATCATGGTAACACCACAAATACCACATCATATTTGTACGATCATCGGAGAGTGCGCATGCGGCCTGTGCCTGGAGTTTTGTATAGGTATAGAGCTCCAACAGACCATAGTCTCTTGGAAATGAACGAACGCCCCTTAGATCGAGTGTATAGTCTCCCGCCCATTCATATACAGGTAGCCCATCTTTTTTATACAGAAACTTTCCTAGTTTAGGGCTATCCTTTCTATGTATGATCTTACTATTATATTCCTCAAAAAATTTATTTCGTAGAATCTCCTCCATCTTCTCTATATCAAAATCCATCCAGGCCTCGTTATTGCTTTGACTGTTGTTCTTGAACAAACTATCTGCAATAGATTGTATAATAAAGTCGTCGATATCCTCTGCATTGACGAGCTTAGGATACTTATCTTTGCTTTTTGAAAATTCGTTGTCAAGAAATGCATCCAGCTCATCAGGATCATTCCGCTCTGCTACGCCATAATAAAAGGTAATCATCTCAAGCAGGTTCCGGAAGGGGTTCAATTTGACAATAGGCTCTCCGATCTCCTGTGTGCACCGCAAACCGCCATCTACAAGTTTCGGGTTGGACAAATAAACGGGCGTCTTCTCAATACTATGCATTCCTGTTTCGCCCATCTGATAATACACTTTTACCACTCCTAATGCAAAGCAAATGGTTATTATTTACTTTAATGATTCAATATTCGGTATCTATCATAAAATTCCTGCTCGAGATCACAGTTTCTCCCTCACAAAATTCAACACGTACCTAATCCCTCTTTCACTGCACTTTAATCACACTTTGAAACAATACAGGCGGGAGTGAATGCAATGTTACAACAAATTCTGCGCGCCGCCATCTGCGCGCTCTTCCTCATCATCCCTGCGGGAAGCGCGTACGCCGCGCCCGAGATCATCGAGGCGGACGGCGTCTCTATGATGGGCGACAACGATACACCGAAGTCCGCGCGCGATGCCGCGCGAAACGAAGCCATGCGCGCAGCGACGGAGCGCGCGGGCGTCTACATCGAGAGTGTGAGCGAGGTACAGGACTATGCGCTGACGCGCGATGAGATCCGCACGGTCGCCGCCGCCGTCCTGCGCGTGCTCGACGAGCAGGTAACGCCCGAGCTCGTCGGCGATGCGTGGCGCTATCGCGTCCACCTTGTCTGCTCCGTGGATACGGATGGGATCGACCTCGCCGCACTCGCGCGGGACAAGGCGGAGCTGGCGCGCCTGACACGGGAGCGCGACGCCCTGCAGCGCGAGAACAACGATCTGCGCAGTCACCCGACGATGCCGCGCGGCGCAGTCCTTATCCCGCCCGCCCCCGTCTATGGCGAGACGGGCAGCGTTTCTGTGCCCGTCTATGGAGAGGAGCCGCGCTCCCATGAGCCCACTCCCACCCCGACCATCTTCGCGGATGTGGAGGCGATGATCATGCGCGGAGAGTACGCACACGCCGTCGCCGACCTCTCCCTGCTGCTGCAGGATCCGAGTGTCACGGGCGACGCGCGCGCCTACGCCTACGTTCTGCGCGGGCGCACCTACTACGACCAGCACAGCCCGCGCCTCGCACGCGCGGACTTCGATGCAGCGGAGCGCACGCCGCACACGGACGGCACGTACCCGATCTGGCGTCTCTACGAGTACCGCGGACTGATCGCGTACGATGCGGGACGCTGGGAGGATGCCGTCAGCGACCTCATGAGCGCGTGGGACGCCTCGGACAAGACGGACGATACACTGTGGATGCGCCTGCGCCGCGCCGAGCGCAGAGCTGAGCAGGAGCGCCGTCATCGCGTGCGCGGGGACGGCGGCGCGCGCAGCTGGGAGGTCGTGGTCGAGCCGTAGGCAGCGAAACGGCAAACCCGCAGCAGAGCCTTTTGTCCCATTTTGACAAGCGCTCGCCCTTTCCACTATACTTTTCTATGTGCGGGGCACAATGCCCTGTTTGTTTTATGTACTATGTTAAGGAGGATTCTATGTTTCATCCCATGCGTCGTACCCTCTCCATCCTCGCCATCGGAGGTCTCCTCTGTGCACCTGCTGTGCTCCTCACGGGCTGCTTCGGCAGCGACGAGAGCAAGGGCGAAGACCCCGCCGCTGCCATGGGTGCACTGCTCGCCGGCAATACGACCGAGGATAAGGTGGATGCGATCTCGCCCTACCTCGACGCGACGAACGACTACAACCGCCACATCGTCACGTTCGACTACGCCCTCACGCCCTCGCTCGAGGATATGCGCAGCGGCAAGCGCATGACCTACGTCTCCCTCCCGCATTTCAGCGAGCTGAAAAAAACGCTCGAGGAAGCACGCGCGAATCCGAAGACCGCAGGCGTCTACAAGGACATCGACGCAGAGGCGGACGCCGTGCTTGCAATCCTCAAGGATCTCGCCCCGCTCTCAGAGAAGATGGAGTCCTACTACTCCTCTAAGGGATATTTGGCGGACGACTATGCGGCAGGCACGCAGATGATCGCGCAGTACCTCCCGCTCTATGACGCATTCGAGCCTGCGTATGACAAGTTCGATGCCGCCGTCACGACGCATTTCAAGGAAGTGCAGCTCGCCCGCCTCGAGGATATGCGCAAGGAGGGTCGCGTGAACGCGGCAGCATTCCTCGAGCTGAACATGAAGGTGCGTGAGCTCGCAGACATGCTCGATCAGGAGCAGATCGACAACGCCGCTGCCGAGGCGAAGATCGCCGAGATCAATGCGCTCGTCCCGAAGGTGCCGGACATCCCCTCGCTCGCCACGTACAAGTCGAGCCTCAACCGCTTCATCGGCACGTTCCGCAGCTATGTCGCAGGGCAGGAAGACGGCAACGAGGTCGTGGACGACTTCAACGACTTCGTGCGCTCCTCCTCGAACCTCGATCTCACCGAGCTGGACAAGAAGAAGTAATATTGCTTCTTCCCCCTATACGCGCGGGAAAATTTATGGTATGATGAGAATGCAGAAAACACGCGCATTTCTTTGAGCAAAGAAAAGAAAGGAGCGTTTTATCGTTATGAAGAAAATTCTCATCGCGCTTTTCCTCTGCATGGCAATCGCACAGACTGCGCTCGCCCAGACCGTCACGGTCGATGGCGTGGGTGTCGACCGCGACTCCGCCATGCGCGATGCTGCACGCACCGCCGTGGAGCAGGTTGCGGGGATGTATATCAACTCGAACACCGTTGTCTCGAACACCTCCGTGGAGATGGATGAGATCCTCTCCCACGCGCAGGGCTACGTTCAGAACATCCAGGTCATCAGTGAGTCCGCGAACGGCGGAGAGTACCGCGTCCGCGCGAACGTCGATGTGAACACCGATGCGAACTCGGCGTTCATGAAGCGGCTTGATGCCGTCATGCGCCTCCAGGATCCGCGCATCGGCGTCGTCATCCTCTCCGACGATTCGGATCTCGACAACAACTACAACGGTCTCCCCGGTCATGACACGATCCTCGAGACCGCACTTAACGAGCGTCTGCTCGAGGTCGGCTTCAAGCACGTCGTCGACGTGAACCTCGTCTCGCAGCTGCAGGACTCTGCGGTTCTGAATGCCGTCTACCGCGGTGACAGCGGCCTCCCATACAGCGGTGATGCCTCCGCACGCCCGATTGACTACCTCGTCATCGGCCGCAGCCACGCAGAGGGCTACGATATCAAGCTCCCGAACAACCATGGCGGCTACATAACGTCGCCCATGTCCTCGGCGCGTACCCATCTCGACCTCAAGATCATCTCCTTCGGCACGAGCACCATCATCGGCACCTACTCCGTCGACGGTCAGGGCGTCGAGAACAGTGAAAACCTCGCACGCCGCAAGTCGCGTCAGACGGCAGCCGTCAAGGCAGCGGAGAAGCTCGAGCAGCAGTTCCTGAAGGCTGCGGCAAGCGCCTTCTCGGGCATCCAGTTCACCGTCCGTGCGAACGACTTCTCCCTCGTTGAGCAGCTCGTACGGGAGCTGAAGGAACTGCGCGGCGTGCAGGATGTCTACGTGCGCGGCACGAATGCGGGCAAGACGACCATCGACATCGCCTCATCACAGCAGCCGTTCACCATCCTCCAAATGCTCCAGCGCAGCACCAACCTCTCCATCTTCATCGAGAGCAGCAGCGCCAACGAGATCAACATCACCATCCGTTAATCACGCACCAACGAACTGCCGCACGAATTCATTTTTGTGCGGCAGTTCGTTCATTATTTTTCAAAAAATTTTAAGCAACCCCATTCCATAGAACCGAAAAACCCTTGTCATACGTGCAATTACGCCAAACTATTCAGAGAATAGGACTTTTTTACCTGTCATATACTACAGTTTTCAGCTCTTTTAATTTGTGATAAAATAACAAGCGACATCAAATATGTCAGCACTCATGCACCCGCGGCGGGCTCCACTCGTGTTTTCTGCATAGTCCCCATCATTCGCCCGCCCGTGCGGTGCACGCAAGGAGCATGAGATCAGACGTAAGGAGGAATTCTATGTTTAGAAAAATGATGGGCGTGCTTGTCCTTCTCGGAGGGCTGATGATGGGCTCTGTCTGTCAGGCAGGTCTGTACGATAACCCCACGGTTGCAATCATGCCCTTCCAGAACAAGGTGCCGGATCGGTGGGACGCCTTCGGCGACCATGCAGGCATCGCAACCGAGGAGTTGATCACCCTCATCAGCGACCGCCCCGACGTATTCCAAGTCTATGAGCGTATCGAACTCCAAGGTCTCGTGGATGAGCAGAGTCTCGGTATGACCGGGCTCATCGCAGAGGACACCGCCGCTGAAGTCGGCAACCTCAGCGGTGTCGAGTACAAGATCTTCGGCGCACTCACAAACCTCTCGGCGAAGGAGGATTCCTTCGGTCTTTCCGGTCTCACGGGCGGCCTGATCGGCAGCCAGGCAAGTGTCGTGGCAAATGTCTCCATCCGCGTCGTCGAAGTCTCGACGGGCCGCGTCGTCCTCGTCGGGCAGGGCAAGGGCAGCTCGAATCGCGTGTCGGGCGGCATGGCCTCAGAGGGCGGTGCGTTCATGCTCGGCTCCGCGAACGTCACCGACGAGATGGCGTTCAATGCCGTCTCGAAGGCGATCAAGGATGCCGTCAACGGAAAAGAGGGGCTCTTTACGAAAATGGGCGTCAACAACAAGGGCAAGAAAAAATAAGAATCCAACGAAATCGCTGAAGATATCAGTGCGTTCCACCCCAAAGGAGAGATGACTATGAAGAATCTGAAGAAAAAAGCACTCGTCAGCGCCCTCGCAGGCGTATTTGCATTCGGTGGCGGCCTCTATATGGCGCCGAACGCCGACATCCCCACGCTGACCCTGATGCAGGCAGCCGAGGCAGCCGCACAGTGGGAACAGGGCACGATCACGGCAGAGGGCTTCGGCACGCCGCCGATGGGCACCTACGGCTCCAAGGCGAGCATCATGGCACGCCGCGCCGCCATCGTTGACGCGCAGCGCAACCTCGCCGAGCAGGTGAGCGGCGTACAGGTCGATGCCGAGACCACCGTTGAGAACTACGTCATCAGCAGCGACCTCGTCAAGACCAAGGTCAGCGCACTCATCAAGGGTGCCGTCGTCGTCGAGGAGCAGATGATGCCGGACGGTGCGTACCGCGTCGTCATGTCCATGCCGATGTACGGCACGCAGGGACTTGCCTCTGCGATCATGCCCGCCATCCGCGACAACACGCCGCCCACGCCGCCTCCGCCGGTCATCTCCGCCACCATTACGGCTGAGATTACGACGCAGGTCCAGACGAGAGGCGTCGGCTATACAGGCGTCATCGTCGATGCGGGCGGTATGGGGCTCAAGCCCAGCTTCTCGCCCGTCATCTATGACACGAACGGCAGAGCCATCTACGGTGTCAGCAACATCAACTACGATCAGGCGATCTCGCAGGGCATGGTCGGCTACTCCGCCAGCGTCTCCGCGGCACAGGCACTCCCACGTGCCGGACGCAGCCCGCTCGTCGTAAAGGCGGTGCAGGTGCGCGGCGGCAACAACTCCACCAACCCCGTCAACGTCGTCGTCTCCGTTGACGACGGCGACCGCATCCTCGCCGCCAACGCGCAGAGCCAGATGCTCATGAACGGCTCCGTTGTGTTTGTGCGCTAACCGGCAAGAACAACAGATACAAAACTCCCGAGGGCAACCTCGGGAGTTTTGTACTCTTAAATATGAGGGTTCTTGCTATTTTCCACTACTGATAAGATAAAATCCGCCATCATCATAGAGGCATTTACAAAAAGTCTGGTATGATGCTCGGCAATACGTCGCCTGCCCGAGCCAACTCCATGCGCATCACCTTCCTTATTTCTCATTTAAGTGATAGCAACGACAATGGTTCCAAGCCCGGATAACAACTTCTTAATCCGCTCATCAGTTTTTTTATCGCTGTGCATATTATACAGATCCCGAACTTGCTTATATAATTTTGCAATTTCGCCTGAGCATACCGGCTTTTCTTTTTTTGCTTCAATTGCGTAAATAAACACCTCTTCCAGCATTGTGCGCGCTTTGGTAAGTGCACTGTCATAATGACTATGATCAATATCCTCCATCGCTCGAGATAGCATTCCCCTAATATATTCATGATCTATTTTTTTGATTTTAGGAGTGCTTATTTCAATTTTTCTATCGCCCCTCTTGAGAAAAATTGGGATTTTATAGTAGAGTTCCACTTCTTCCATATAAGGAGGAATCTCACTCCCCCCACTATCACAAAGAAATTCTTTCGATTTCAAAATAATTTTTTGATAGTACTCATCTACGATAAAAGCATAGGCTGTGTTTTCTAAGGCTCGCTGCAATGAGTGAACCACACGAATGGCAAGAAGCAGTTCCCTGCTATGTTCCGCCCAAAAATGTTGCGTACAATCATTCGTAGGCAGACGTCTATTCATTGCTTCATAATTTCTTGTCATCAATTCGTGCACAGTAGAAAGCACTTCCCGTAATTTACAGTGCGGAAATATCTGATACAAATCAATATATTCTAATGTTCGATATTGCTCCAGTTTCTTATATTGTACTTCAATCGTATTATCTAACGTAGACAACGCACTCTGCTCCTCTCACAAATCTTTCCGTAATATCCCAAATGCTCTACATACAAATTACTCCGTGTTTTCCCGAGCTGTTCCCGCTACTCCAATATGCCCTTCTAGATCAGAAGTGTAGCTGCACATGAGATGATCGATAATATTTACCCTACTCTCGATTCCATATCCATCCTCATCACACATGAAATAGAAATATAGCTTTCATTATGAAATAACGCCTCTGCACGTTTATCGTACAGAGGTGTTTTTGCGTTTTATATACGATTCATCATCTCGCTGTCCGAGGTTTCTTGTTCGAGTTCAGGCTCACACGAAGCAAGCACCTGTGCAGAGTAGTAGTAAAAGCTGTAGAAAAGTTCTGCAGGGAAAACATCATCCTCCTCCCAGCGCAGTTCGTCCTCCTCCTCGTCGTAGACCTCCGACCAGAGGTATTCCTCCCGAAGCAGATCGGAGAAGTGCGGTAAGGGCGCGGCATGCTCTATCGAATCACCCATACGGATGCATTCGGCAATCAGCAGGAAGTGCTCTAAGAGCCGCTCCGCAATCCTGCGTGCGATTTCATTGTCTGTCTGCGCGGCAAGTGCGCACCGAAAGATCCGCACGAGAAAGACGAGCGCAAACGGCGTTGCGTGCCAAAACGTGCCCTGATGCTCCGTGTTGATGGTCAGTTCGCAGAGGGCATCCTCCGCCGCAGCAAGGTCGTCCATGGTCTCCAACACAGCAAAGTACCGAGGAAACTCCGCTGCACGCCCATAGGGTGTCGTCAGTCGGTGCCACGGCACATCATTCACAGTCAGTGCCGCAATATAGCGTTCATTTTCCGTCATTCGGATCCCTCCGATCATGGCGCCCCTTCGGGGTGCAATGCGGTTCTCCATGCACTGCCGCAGCGGACAGCCGGGCATCGCTCAATAGCTCGGATACAGCCCGTCCCACACCACACGGCGGTAGTTCGCGCGGTCGGTGTCGCCCTCGGTGGAGATGCAGAGGATGCGGGAGTCCTTGCCGAGACCGATGGCATCGCGCAGGTAGTCGAGGCTGCGGTTCTGCATGAGCTCGGCGACAAGCCCCGTGGTGACGGCGCCGCTCTCGCCCGAGATGACGCGCGGATCGTCGTCCAGCGGGTTGCCAAGGATGCGCATTCCCTTTGCCGCGACCCACTCGGGCACGGAGACGAAGTGATCGGCGTGATCCTTCAGGATCTCCCACGCGATCGGGTTCGGCTCGCCGCACGACAGCCCCGCCATGATGGAGTTGATCTCGCCCTTCACGATGTGCGGCGCGCCATCATTCGCGGCAGCCGTGCGATAGATGCAGTCCGCACGGTTTGGCTCGACGATCGTGATAACGGGACGCTCCGCCCCACAGTGCGCCGCGAGACACCCCGTAACTGCAGCGGGCATCGACCCGACTCCCGCCTGCAGAAAGACATGCGTTGGCAGTTCAGCATACTGCTGTGTCGCCTCATGTGCCAGCGTCGTATAGCCCTGCATGATCCAGAGCGGGATCTCCGTATAGCCGTCAAATGCCGTATCCTGCACGAGCACCCAGCCCTGCTCTTTTGCAAGCTTCGCCGCGTGACGCACAGTGTCATCGTAGTTGTACGTCGTAAACGCCGCCTCCGCGCCGAGTCCGCGGATGTTCGCGAGGCGCTCGGTCGAGC
>ERZ773054.2146-NODE-2146-length-10550-cov-25.355503_pt1 | contig 10550 bp, 5 predicted proteins | sample MGYA00580630_ERZ773054 | MGnify/ENA primary metagenome ERZ773054 (study PRJEB29015, sample SAMEA2737994) | human oral metagenome | biome: human oral; feature: human-associated habitat; material: dental | place: China | collected 2115 ... | reverse complement strand
CCACGAGCGAGCCCATGTCCAGGGAGTAGAGCTGCTTGTCGCGCAGGGTCTCGGGAACGTCGCCGTGGACGATGGCCTGGCTCAGGCCCTCGACGACGGCGGTCTTGCCCACGCCCGGCTCCCCGATGAGGACGGGGTTGTTCTTGGTACGCCGGGAGAGGATCTGCATGACCCTCTCCATCTCCTTCTTGCGCCCGATGACCGGGTCCAGCTTGCCCTCGCGGGCGGCGGCGGTGAGGTTACGGCCGAACTGGTCCAGGATGGCGCTGCCGGACGGTGTGCCCTCCTTGGAGGGGCCGCCGGCGTTGACGGTCTCCTTGCCCTCGTAGCCCGAGAGCATCTGCATGACGGTCTGGCGCACGCTGGACAGGTCACCGCCGAGGTTGGTCAGGACCTGGGCGGCCACGCCCTCGCCCTCGCGCAGCAGGCCGAGCAGCAGGTGCTCGGTGCCGATGTAGTTGTGGCCGAGCTGGAGGGCCTCGCGCATGGAGAGCTCGAAGACCTTCTTGCCGCGCGGCGTGAAGGGAATATGGCCGGTGGGGGCCGACTGCCCCTCCCCGATAATCTCAATGACCTGGCCGCGCACGGCGTCCAGGGAGATGTCCATGGACTCCAGCGCCTTGGCGGCAACTCCCTCGCCCTCGTGAATGAGGCCGAGAAGGAGGTGCTCGGTGCCGATGTAGTTGTGGTTCAGAGCCCGCGCCTCGTCCTGCGCGAGCACGACGACGCGGCGGGCGCGGTCGGTAAAGCGTTCAAACATCAGTAATTCCTCCTCGGCACGCGCTCAGTGCGGGACCGCTCGTCCGGTGGTGGCGAGGGATGTCGCAGCGCCGCGGAGAGATGGCGCTGAGAGCACGTGCTGACAAGGCTAACCAGGCCGACGCCCGGGCCATGCCCCTGTTCGCGGTAGGCGTGAGTAAGCCTTGAGTCGGGTCGGCTCAAGATGAGGGCAGGGGTCCCTCCCGGCTGGCGCACCGCCCTTGGCACCACACGCCTGGTGCACCACCCCACCGGCCGCGTTCGTAGGGTAGGTCGCGCGTTCGCACCCTATAACCCTCGACAGCGCGACATCAGGTACGACCGCGGCGGCAGAGACGGCGTCGGCGCGTCTGCGTGCGCCGTGAAGCCAGACCATTCGAGCGGCATGGGAAGAACTGCCCCACATACTCTGCCGCACAATCCGAGACGGCCCACCACAATGGAGGCCATGCCTCCCGTGCCTTCTCCCGCCGACGCCGGCCATGACGACACTGCGCCGACCGACCACGACAACACGCGCACCGGTCAGGCCGCTGACACCGAAGCACGGGAGGCCGAGCGAGGGGTCGCGGATATCGCGCAACGTCTACTGCCCGTCCTGCCGGCGCTGAGAATCGGGGCGCTGCTCAGCGTCATCGGAGCTGTTGCGCTTTTCTTCGCCTGGCCGAGCGGCGTTCGCACCGCCCCCCTGTGGGGCATGCCCCCTGCCGCGATCGGCGCCTTCTGGATAGCGACCGGCATCATCCGCCCTCGGCCCTCGAGGTTCCGCGACCCCGTCCACGGCTCCCCCATCGCCGTGATACGCACTGCGGTCGCCGTCCTGGCGATGAGTGGGATCGCAGTGTTCGCCGTTTGGATGATGTGGGAGTGTCTGTCGACGTGGTCCTCCGTACTCTCCCGCACCGGGATCAACACCGTGGACCTCATTGCCATCGCCGCGGGAACGGCGGGACTGGCACTCCTGAGCATCACCGACATTCTTATTCGCACGCTCCGGGCCGCCGTGCTGCCTCCGGAGCTCTACCAGCGGAAATGGTGGAGACGCCTCCGGAAGCCCAGAAGGCCGGATCAGTACCCCGAGGGCCCGCGACGTCGGACGCTCGCACGTGCCGCTCTGGTGCTGGCCCCCTCCGTCCTCCTTGCCGGCGCGGCGGCCGTCCCGCTGAGCCGACGTAATAAGGCCGTCCAGAAGCTCACTCCCCCATCAGTCGCCAAGACTCCTCCCGCCTACCCCACCTCCATGGCCAGCGAGCCGGCCTGGGTCAAGGACATCGACAACGTCCTCGACATTGTGGCGGGGGCCGCCGGCCCCGTCATCCACACAACCGACGGCATCCTAGGAATTAACCCCCTTAACGGAAGCACCTTATGGAGCTACGCGAGAAAGGGTGCCACATACGAGACATTCCTCGACACCATAGGTAAACAAGCGGGGAAGAAATACGCTCGCACGCTTGTAGTCAGTCCCAGCCGCCGGCACATCGCCTTTCGCATCTCCGGCCCCGGCAAGGTGAAGAACCTTCCAATCACTGACCAGACAACGATCACAATCGTCTTGGACACCATCACCGGCCAAGTGGTCAATGACCATATTTCCGACGACGGAACCCTTCAGATCACCGATTCTGCGATCCTGGACGGACATAAGATCTACACCTTCGGCAGCAAGACCGAGAAATGGGATCTGAAGAAGCTTGGCGTCAGCATCGAAGAGGGAGGGCGAGAAAGGTATTTCGGGACTGCCGGACACTCAACATTCATTGTGGGACACTCCGAAGACCGCGTGGATGGCACAGGCATCCTGCAGTACGGGAGCCTGTCCCTTATCTCCCAGGACGACCCCAGCCAGGTTCACGCCACTCCCCCAGTCCCTCTCATGGGGAATCAGGCGCTCCCATTGGTGATCGGTGGGTGGACGGCCATCTTCAGTGACGGTACCCCCACAACTGCTAACGGCTCCGACGACCTGGGGTGGCAGATGCATGTCGCCGACCTCGACTCACTTGCGAAGCCAGGCAGCACCAGCGAACCCACTCACCATATCGGCCGAAGCGCCGGCATCAACGCCCCAGCATCACTGACCACCGGGAAAATCGTCATGCTCCCGGCAACGCTGCCCCCGCCGGCACGCAGCATTGGCGACCATGACGATTTTCCTGATTGGGATGACTCCACCACTATCTCAACGATTTTCGACCCCTCAACACAGACAACACTGTCGGCCAGTCAGACATCAGGCCTCATTCGAGCAGTCGGAATCTCATCTACCAGCACAGGATCGTCCGCCGGCGCCGAGATAAAAATCTCCTCCATGGTCAACGACACCGAAACCTCCTTCCCTATCTCGCCAGGTAGCGTCTTCTACCCCCCAGGCTATCCAACATACAACCCCGACATGAAGGAAATCGCTGTCGCCCTCGAAGACTACGCGGACATCTTTGCGCTTCGCACGCCAGGCGCCAACATCATCATCCTCAACCCCACCGCGCGCCCCAATTTTGAGAGCCGATCCTATCGCCTCTACGGGATCACGGAGGCCACACAGCAATGAGAGTCGCCGACAACATCCTCCGCTCGAGCAGGCAACACTCGAGCCACCTTCTGCGCATCACCGGCACTCTGATGTCACTTTCCCTTGGGGTGACATCACTAGCAGCATGCTTCCCCATCACCAGCACCCCCTCCACGGCATCGACCCCCTCAGCTTCTTCACTCAGTACCGGTGAAGCCAAGAATGTCGAACTGGGAGAATACTTCAGCCACTCCGGCGTCGCCCCACTTCCGACCAATAGTGGCCCGCTCAGCATGTACGACGCCCACAACGGTCAGACAACATTAGTAAAACACAATACGGAGGGAGGTATTGTGTGGTCCACTACAATCACTCCTTCTGTTGCTGACATGCTCTTGGGGGAGACAACGACACCTCAGATGGCCGCCGAAGGTCAGCTTCTCGAGTCGACATCCGGATACGCAGTCGTCAGTCCTGATGGACGTCACGCGTCTCTCCTTCTACGACCCGCTGACATGCTCGATCCCTACGAGGCACGGGAGGAGAATCGGGACTTCACCGTCGCAGACCAGCGTGCTTACGTCCTCGTCATCGAGACCGAGACCGGAAGGACTGTCCGCACTGAGGAGGTCAAGGGGCTGATTCTGGGCCAGGTGCTCACCAATGACACTCTGGCCGTGGAGACCTCCCAGGCCTACTACCCCGGCGGAAACGGACACGGGACCATCACCACGTACCCCCTGGCCAAGCCGACGGCCAAGGCGGCCACGATCCCCACCGACAAGTGGCTCGTCGGAGCCACCCAGGACTCCCTGCTGCTGGCGCCGTCCAACATGAGCCAAGGGCACTTCGGCGCTCAACCGCTGACCCGCCTGAGCGAGAGCGGCCACGTCGTCGGAACAGTCACCGGCGTGACCGACGTCTATCGGGGCGGCTGGGTCGGACGGGTCAAAGACGGCACCGACAGCACGGATGAGGACACCCCCACCGAGCTGGTCCACCTCGACTCCGGCGTTACCACCGACGTCGCGGGACTCAAGGTAGAGGAGGTCGCGTTACCCACCGCTGCAGGGCTCCTCGTCTCCCGGGAGACCACCACCGGTGAGGGCCAGAACAGCAAGACCACCTCCACCCCGCAGTTCTGGCTCAGCGCCGCCGACGACGGACACCCCCACACCGAGAACCTCGAGCAGTTCTCCACCAAGTAGTACCCAAGCCTCCCCGCGACGAAGGGCCGCACACCATGCCACCTACCGCCGATCTCGAAGCCGCAGACGAGGCCACCGATGACCAGCTCGCCGCAGCACTCGAGCATCGCAACCACCGCCTTCAGCGCACCGTCACCGCTCTGCGAGCTCTGCTCGCCGGCGGCGTTTTCGCCTTGCTTGCAGCGGTCGCCCTGTACTTCATCTGGAACAGCGGCATCAAGGGCGTGGGACACATAGCGCTCGGCCGCTCATGGAACCGGTTCTGGCTCATTGTTCCGCTCTGGCTGGTGGGCATGGTCTGCTGGACGGATCCCTCCGATTACCACACCACCGACAACACGCACGACTTTCTCACACGCACCTTCACCGCTCTCAAGTTTCTTCCAGTGGCGGGCGTTGCGGCATGGATCGTCTACACCTGTCTTCCGGTCCTCGATCTGTGGCAGGAAACCGCGGCCACTTACGGCGTCCGCCTCGGGGAGCTGCTGGCCCTCATGATGGGCATCACCGCATTCGGGCTGATCGCCATGGCTCACATGTCCCTCAATGCCTTCCGCTCTTCCTTCATCTCCGGCGAGGCTCCCCCGGATGACGAGGCGGCCACTGAAGATTCGGATTCCAAGCCCACCCACCCTACGGACGCCACTTCCCACAGACACCGCCCTCGCCCGAAAGCCCCATCTTTTCTCAGCCCTCTCACCACGGCTCTCGCGCTCCTGCCAACCATTGCTCTGGTCTCCGGATTCGGCATCCCCTACCTCACGTTGACGAGCACGCACGCCTCCACCCCCACCATCACGCAGACGACAAGCTCCGAACTTGAAGCCTCCCAGCTACCCACCTACCCCACATCCTTCGGGTCTCAGAAGGCCTGGGTGAAGGATGTCGAGGACCTCGTCGATATTGTCAGTGGGGCCGCTGGCCCGATTCTACTCACGAATGACACCATCACCGGCATCAACCCAAGTGACGGCTCGACTCGTTGGCAGTATCGCCGGGCCGGCTCGCAGTTCCAGACCGGGGCGGATTCCAAAGATACTGTTGCGTCAGGGAATCAGGGTCTCATCACCAGCCCGAATGGCCGCTACGTGGCAGCGATTGCTGACGATCCTGTCGTCTACACGTCACTGACGTCACAACCGAAGCCCCTGGAAGGCGAGTCCCCAAGGACAACGATCGTCATCGATGCCGTCACCGGGAAGGCGGTGCTGGAGCATCCCCAAGACGTGAACGACCATGACGATACACTTCAGCTGAGCGATTCAGCGCTCCTTGACGGGGCGGTCGCCTACTCCTTAAGCGATGGATCACAGATGTGGGATCTCAGGAAACTGCATGTCAAAAGCAGCGACAGTTCTGACAGAACACACATAGGAACAGCCGGCCACTCCAGCTTCATTCTTCAAAGTATCGACGAAAGCGACGCAATTACTGTGATTTCGCAATCCGATCCGTCTCATCCGAAGAAAGTCGCTGGCGTACTCCACGAGCGCAAGCCGCGCCGGGTCATCACCGCGCAGGGGTGGATCGGCATCTACGACGACCACGCCGAGAGAAACGTCAAGGACGATCCACCGACCGCACGTCGCGCGCACGCAGTCAGCATTGATGCCCTCGCTGAGGCACCCAACGCGGACACCCGCACCTTCGACATGGGATCGACCCTGGGAATCAACGCCGCAGCATCACTCCCCACCGGAACGCTGTCCGTGCTCCCCGACAGCTCGCCGGTTGGAAGGATTGACAGCGATGAGGACTACGAGGACATCTTCACCCAGAAAGGATTCAACGCCGTCAGCACGATCTTCGACCCAGCCACCATGACGGTGACACCCTTTGGGCAGGCACCCCACTACGTCGCAGCCGTAGGGGTCACCACGACCGACCCGGAGGATGGAAAGCCCGCAACAGCATCACGTCATCTCCCGGAGGCAACCACGGGCGATGGTCAGATCACGATCAGGACGGGCGATGGCAGCATCATCCCCGTATGCGACCTCGAACCAGGATCCATTTACCAACCACCATTATCCTACAACTCCAGCCTAGAACCCTTAGCAGGCGAACACACCTACCCTCCGACTATCTCCGCACTCAGCACCCCCGGAGCCACCATCGCCATCCTCGACGATTCACCCGAACTCACTTTCAGATCACATGCCTTCCGAATCTATGGCATTCCAGGGTAGTTAGACATGGAATCACAGAATCACTCACACACAGCTCTGCGAACCATACGGAAGAGCCGGACCACCTGTGCCGCACTCGCTCTACTGACGATCTCCGCACTGGCCGCCTGCCACACACAGCCCACCCCACCTGCTCCGACAACCGCACCATCCGTCTCATCGGCGATGCTCTCCACAGACGAGAAAAGGACCTGCCTTGAGGAGGGCAAGTACAACGGGCCGTCATATCTTCCCGTGAAGGGTGCACTGATCTGTATCACCAGACAATTCAACACGAAAGGCCACGACTCGACACTCGTCGCCCGGTTCGACACACCCGACGGCGATCCCCATTGGGCAGTGTCAGTATCCCCGCAAGCCGCCGACTTCAACGACCATGAAAGCGACATATACTCGGCGCAACAGCAGGCGGGAAGCATCCTCCAGGCACGCACTTCTGGATACGCGACCGTCAGCCCGAACGGACAATACGTCTCCTTGGTGCTGCGTCCCCCGGAGGCGGAAGAGGATGATCCCGGACAACTCCTGGAGACGCCGTTCAACCTGGCCGCTCAACGCACGACGGTCATTGTGCTCGACACGGCCTCCGGTAAGCCCATACGTACAGTGGAAGTCTCCGGGCTGGTCCTGGGTCAGGCCCTCACCAGTGACTCACTCGCCGTCGAGACCGCTGACGCCTACTATCCCGCGGGGAAAGGCAAGGGACGTATCAGCGTCTTCTCGCTGACAGAGCCGTCCGCCTCCCCCACGTCCTTCCCCACCAGCCTATGGCTCGCAGGCTCCGGGAAGAGCTCTCTACTTCTGTCCTCGCAGCCTCCTGGCGGCAGCGGCACCTCCACCTCAACGGTGACGCAGGTCGATCTTCACGGCAAGCACCTTGCCACCTTCACGGATTCCTCCGGCATCATCCTGGGCGGGTGGGTGCGTCGAAGCACGTACCTGCCTGGAGAGAAGCGGTTTCACCGCGAGGTGGTGGACACCAACTCCGGAGCGGTCTACGACGATGACGCCGACCGCGTGTGGACGCACCGTGTCTCCACGGGGCCGGGACTCGTCATTGGTCAGAAGAGTTCTGATGAGAACGGCACGATCACCTTCACCCCGCAGTTCTGGCTCAGCGCCGCCGACGACGGCCACCCCCACACCGAGAACCTCGAGCAGTTCTCCACCAAGTAAGACCCAAGCCTCCCCGCAACGAAAGACCCTCACGCCATGCCACGCGCCGCCGACGTCGATCACCCCATCGACGAGTCCCCCTCCGCTTCCGGCCACAGCGTCGACCAGGCCGATGCGGCCCTCAACCGGCGCAGGCGCCGCCATCAGCGCATCATCGCTGCCTTGAAGTCGCTGCGTTTCGGCTGCTTCCTCGGCATGGTGGCCGCGGCCGCCCTCTGCGTCATCTGCGGCAGCGGGATCGCCAAGGTGCTGCTCAAGCTCCCTCTGCTGTCCTGGAAGGGGCTGGCGCTGACCGTGTTCCTGTGGGCGTGCGGGGTCGTCCTCTGGCCCGAGCCGCGCCATGACAGCCGCAGCATGCGCAACAGGGTCCTGACCGCGGCCCGCTCAGCACTCATGCTCCTGCCCGCCGTCCTGGTCCCGGCTGCTGCCGTGTACGCCGTCCTCCCGATCGTCAGTCTCTGGAGGTTCGTGTTCTCCACCTACGCGGTCAGCCTGGGCGAGGCCCTGGCCTACATCATGGGTGTCGCCGCCTTCGCCATGCTGCTGTCCACAGACATTCTTCTGCGGGCCTTGCGCGCTCTGTTCGAGCCCTATGCCGACGAGTCGCTCTACGTTCCCAATCCGATCTCGGAGCGGATACACGACCTGCGCGATCAGCTGCGGCGACCGTGGCGCTCCTCCCTCCGGGCCCTGGGCCCTCGAGCCCTGCTCGCCCTGGTTCCCGTCGTGGCGCTCGTCGCCTCCTTCGCCGTGCCCTACCTCGGCCATCCGACGACGTCCGACCGGCCCACCATCACTCAGTCCACGGGCCCGTCGGTGAACGCCGACCAGCTGCCGGCGTATCCCACCGGCTTCGCCTCGAAGGAGATGTGGACCAAGAATCTGGCGAGCGGACAGGACGTGGTCGCCGGAGCCGCCGGCCCCATCGTTCTCACCTCCGACGGAGCCACCGGGCTCGACCCCCGTGACGGCTCGAACCGATGGAGCTACCAGCGTAAGGGAGCAACCGCGACAGACGTCATCTCCGGCCCCGACGGCCGCTACCTGGCGATGAGATTCGAAGAGCCGGTCGTCTACACGTCCATGACCGGAACGGACGGAAATCTCAGTCCTTCGACGCCGAAAGCCACCGTCGTGCTCGACACGATCACCGGGGCAACGGTCTTCGACTGGCGCGGCGACAGTCCCCTCCAGCTGACCGACTCGGCGGTCCTCTACGGCACCACCGCCTACTCGCTGAAGGACCGGTCGACCATGTGGGACCTTCGAAAGCTCACCGTTGACGGCGCCTCAGGCTCCCAGTCCGCCCAGGCCGCCTACTCCGGCGCAGCCGGTCACTCAGCCTTCGTCCTGAGTCGCCCCGCGACATACCATGACGCTGCGGTCCCACAGAATAATCCCACCGCCACCCATGAGCTCCCGACCCTCACGCCCCGGTCAGACGGACGTATCGAATTTGACTACAGCAAGGCGGATGATCCTCTGGTGATCGACGGCTGGATGGTCATTGACAAGCCTCGTGGGAAACAGTCCAGGCCGTCGTGGTCCAGGGATAACGATCCGCAGGACTGGGAGGTCCAGGCCGTCAGCCTCGACGGCCTGGCCGGTGTTCCCGGAGCAGATACTCGGGCCTACGACCTCGGCATGACCTCTGCGGTCAACGACATCGCCTCCATGAAGGCCGGAGCCCTCGTGACCTTCCCGCCTCTCCCAGCCGAGAAGCCTGAGAAGAAGTACTCCAGCTCGGACCGCTTCCTGTGGGAGGCCTCCGGCACTGTCGGCTCCGTCTTCAACCCTTGGACACGTGAGGTGACGGCAGCGGCTAAGACGCCGGGACTGGCCGCCGCCTCCGTCGGCATCACCCAGATCGCCGTCGGTGAAGCCGTCGAGGGACGGATCACTGTCAAGCCCGCAGACGGGTCATCGGGCGTATCAATCCCTCTGGCGCCGGGGACAACATTCGCTCCGCCGGGAGACAAGCTCTACAACCCTCAGCTCAAGGATCTGGTACTGGCCGACGGCAACCATGAAGACAGTCTGGTGACCGCAGTCAGTACTCCCGGCGCCACCATCATCATGGTTCGGACAGGCACGCGGTATACCGGCACCTCTCGCATCTACGCCGTGGGAGGAGAAGCCCGATGATGCGCCACACGACACAGGCGACGAAGCCCAGCCCCATGCCCGCCCCCATACCGTCGATGCGCCGTCACCGCACCGGTTCGGCGGCGAGCCGCGCCGCTCGCGCCCTGGTGGCAGCGCTCCTGATCTCACTGCCACTGTCAGGCTGCAGTTCCTCGGCCCCGAAGCCTGCAGCGACCACGTCGGCGGCGGGAGTCTCCGTCACCCCGCTCAGTGCAGATCAGGTGGAGTCCGAACGGAAGCACTTCTCTTCCGTCTTTGTCCGCGACCTGCCCACTCGCTACGGGACGGTCAGCGCGGAAAACTCACTACCCGAATCCGATGATGGTTCTCTGTCCTCAGGAGTCGTGGCCAGCTACAAATCTGGGAGCACCGACGACGAGCCGAAGACCAAGACCCTTCAGTGGGCGACGCGCCTCAATCACCCCATTTTTAGAACCAGAGACCTGGGCGACGGTGACCGCGACTCGACCACCCAGACGCAGACCTACGACCTTCTCAAGCAGGAGTCCTCCGGCGTGGGCGTCGTCAGTCCCGACGGGCAGCACATCTCGCTCATTCTCC
>ERZ773054.2141-NODE-2141-length-10563-cov-36.149410_pt1 | contig 10563 bp, 6 predicted proteins | sample MGYA00580630_ERZ773054 | MGnify/ENA primary metagenome ERZ773054 (study PRJEB29015, sample SAMEA2737994) | human oral metagenome | biome: human oral; feature: human-associated habitat; material: dental | place: China | collected 2115 ... | reverse complement strand
CCGCGGCCGTCGGGCCACCCGGCCGTGCGCCAGACTGCGCCCGGACAGCACCTGGTGCAGCAGCGCGGCATCCTGCACGCTCCGCGCCAGCGGGCCAGCATGATCACAGGTCCAGGACAGCGGCAAGACCCCTGCCAGCGAGACGCTGCCCACCGTGGGCTTGAAGCCCACCACGCCACAGAAGGCAGACGGAATGCGGATGGAGCCCCCCGTGTCGCTGCCGATGGACGCGCTGCCCAGCCCTACCGCCACGGCCACGCCGGAACCGCTGGACGAGCCGCCGGATTGCCGGGCCGGATCATGCGGGTTGCAGACATCCCCGGTCCAGGGATTCTCTCCTGTGGCACCCAGTGCGATCTCGTGCATGTTGGTCTTGGCAAAGACCAGTGCACCGGCGGCCTGCAGCCGCTGCACCACGGTGCTGGATGCAGCCGGCATCGGCGGCAGCGCCGCCTCGGTGCCCGCCTTCATGGGCGCACCTTCCAGCTGGAACAGGTCCTTCACGCTGATCCAGGCGCCCAGCAGCGGCCACTGTGCGGCACGGTCGGGCTCCCGTCCGATCTGGTCGGTCAGCGCCTGTGCCTCACGGCCGGCACGCTCCCAGTCCACCCAGGCCAGCGGACGCAGCCCCGCCGTCTCGGCGGCCCGCGCCTTCAGATGGGCCAGTTCGTCGGTCAGCGAACGCTTTCCGGCCCGCAACGCATCGGCCTGCTGCCGCAGCGACATGCTCGCAGCCCCCGAGTTTTCTGAGGCCCGGACTCCCGAAAAATACAGATCAGACACCATATGAAGACGAACTCCCGAATTGCGGACAGTGGCCAGACAGAAGCGTATTATGAAGACTGTTTGCAAGGATCCCGATCGATGAAGTACCAGCAGCCACACCGCGCCCTGAACACCAGCAAGATACGGTCGGCCGCCTACGACGAGAACCGCCAGACCCTGGAGATCGCCTTCCAGGATGGCATGCTGCGCAGCTATCGCAGCCTGCCGGCCGACGTGGCGCGCCGTTTCTTCACCGCCCAGAATCCGGCCACCTTCTGGGAAGATCGCATCGCCGAAGAGTATCCGATGACCCAGGTGCGGATGGAGAAACTTCCGCCCCTGATGGAAAGCGACCCCGTCGCCGACGCCGCCCGCCAGAAGCTGGAGCAGCTCTTTCAGCAGCCGGACAAGTCCTGAATCGTGGCTGAAAGCACGACGCCAACACCGACCGGGGTGTCACGGCCAGCCTCGCCCCAACCCGACACGCCCGAAGCATGGTCAGGTCTTGGGCATCCGGGCATGCTGCAGCTGCCCGACACGTACGACCTCGCCCCCTCGCGCGCTGCGCCGGCGGCCATGCTGTCCGATCCCGACGCCATCATCCTGCTGTTCGCCGGCCATGCCCTCGTCCAGCGCAGTGACGGCCCACCGGCGCTGACGGCCGGCGACTATGGTTCCCTGCTGAACGCCTGGACCACCTGCGAGAGCGTTGGCCGCTACCGGGGACGTCCCTGTCTGGCCGTCTCGTTGCCCAATCCCCCTCCGCCCCTGCCCCCCGGCTGGGAGGCCCAGGGCCTGCGCCAGTGGTTCGGCCGCCTGCCGGATGATCTGACCTCCATCGCCATGCAGGCCAGCCAGCTGCTGGAATGGGTGCGCACCCACCGCTGGTGCGGCGCCTGTGGCGTGCCCACCGTGCGCGTGCCGGGCGAACGTGCCATGCAGTGCCCCCGCTGCGGCCTGCGCAACTACCCGCGCATCTCGCCCGCCATGATGGTGCTGGTCACCCGCGGTCACGAGCTGCTGCTGGCCAGCAACGTCAATTTTCCGCCCGGACGCTACAGCGCCCTGGCAGGCTTTCTGGAAGCCGGCGAATCGGTCGAGGCCGCCATCCACCGGGAAGTGGCCGAAGAAGTGGGCATCCAGGTGCATCGCCCGCGCTATTTCGGCAGCCAGAGCTGGCCCTTCCCCCATTCGCTGATGATCGCCTTCACCGCCGAATGGCTGGCTGGCGACATCCACGTCGACCCGACCGAGATCCGCGACGCCCGCTGGTTCACCCCCGACACCCTGCCCGACCTGCCGCCCGCCAACGTCAGCATCTCGCGCGCGCTGGTGGAGCACGTGGCACATCAGCTTCGGCAAGGCCGTTCGCGCTGAACGATCTCGCCGGCCTCCTTCCATCCCCGGCCCCTGTCCTTCCGCACCGACTGCGGCGCCCATGTCGACCTTCTGTGCCATAGCTCCTGTGTGCTGTCGCTTTTCTGACGCATAGTGCCGTGACATCCAAACGGCCATGGCAGGAAAGCTTCCGTGCAGTCATCCCGCGCCTTCGTCACTCACGTTCCCTCCTCCGCTCACCCTGAATCGGCAGCCGGTTCATCCGGCGCCGGGGGCTGGCTTGACGCCGACGCGTTCCTGCCGTCGAGCGAGCGCTCGCCCCACCGGGCGGACCGTCGCCAGCCGCTGACGCGCAGCCTCATGGCCCTGATGGTCTGCAGCGCGCTGGCCGCCTGCGGTGGTGGTGGCGGTGGTAGCGCCGTGAACACCAACCCCGCCCCCCAGGCCGTGACACCCGTCACGCCCTCCGTCACCCCAGGCGCGAACGGCCAAGGCGCTCAGGGTGGTAACGGAACTGGCGCCCAGAACGGCACCAGCAGCGACAACCGCAGCCAGGGCGACGTGGCGAGTGGCAACGCGGAGGGTGGCAACAGCTCCCAGGGCAGCGCAGGCAACGGCAACCAGAACGGTGCGGCCGGCGGGAAGAACGGCTCCCAGGGAACCGGGAATGGATCCGGCAACACGGGAAGCGGCGCTTCGGACGCCCCGGTCAGCGTCACGCCGCCCAGCCTGCCCGGCAACGATGCCGATCCGAAGTCGCAGAAGCCCACGGCCGCCATCGTGCGCATCCTGGGTCAGGTGCGCGGTCCGTCTGCAGCGGCCAACCCGGCCAGCCTGCGCCTGCCGCAGGGCTCCACGTCCATTGCCTATGACCGGCAGGACCCGCCGCGCATCTGGGTCATCAACCCCGACCAGGACAGCGTGAGCGTGCTGGACAGCAAGACGCGGACACTGCTGCGCGAGATCCCGCTGACCGTCTCCGGACGGGCCGAGACCGCCCCGGAAAAGCCGGCCACCGAGCACGGTCCGCGCACGCTGGCCATCGACAACGCCGGCCATGTCTGGGTGGCCAACCGCCACAGTGGCAGCATCAGCATCATCGACCCGGCCACGATGACCGTGGCCACCCGCATTGCGCTGGGCGTGGCTACCCAGCCCTACGGCGTGGTGGCTGCCCCTGATGGCAGCGGCATCTGGGTCAGCACGCTGGGCTCGCAGGAGCTGCTGCAGTTCGACCCCGTCACCCGCCAGCTCAAGCAGCGCATGGCACTGGGCCCCGAGGTCCGTCACCTGGCCATCACCGCCGACAGCAAGCGCCTGCTGGCCAGCCGCTTCATCACGCCTGCCCTGCCCGGCGAAAGCACCCTCACACCCCGTACCCGCGGCACCGGCTTCCGGGGTGGCGAAGTCCTGCTGATCGACCCAGCCCGTGCCACGCTGCAGCGCACGATCCCGCTGGCAGTCAGCACGCTGGAAGACACGCCCATCCAGGGACGCGGCCTGCCCAACTACCTGGGCGCCGCCGCCATCTCGCCGGATGGCCGCTCGGCCTGGATTCCCTCCAAGCAGGACAACATCCAGCGCGGCCAGAGCCGTGACGGCCAGCCGCTGGACTTCCAGAGCACTGTGCGCGCCATTGTGTCCAACCTGGACCTGCAGGCGGCCACGCCAGCCGAACGGCCCGCACGGCGCTACGACGTGGACAACAGCGGCCAGGCCAGTGCCGCCACCTATACGCCGGACGGCCGATACGTGCTGGTGGCGCTGGAAACCTCGCGCGAGATCAGCATCCTCAACGCCGCCACCGGTACCGAGGTGCGCCGGCTGGACGTACAGCGCACGCCCCAGGGCATCGCCGTCTCGCCCGATGGCAAGCAGGCTGCCATCAGCAACGTGATGTCTCGTACCGTCAGCTTCTTCGACATCAGCGCACTGGCCAATGACGAACCCCGGGCCATCCTGCCCGCCACGGCCACCGGTACGCTGAAGAGCGCCGAGCGGATGCCGGCCCAGCTGAAACGCGGCAAGGAGCTCTTCCACGACGCCCGCGACCCGCGTCTGGCACGTGACCGCTACATGAGCTGCGCCAGCTGCCACAGCGAGGGCTACGGCGATGGCCGTGTCTGGGACATGAGCAGCCTGGGCGAAGGCCTGCGCAAGACCCTCTCGCTGCAGGGCCATGGCGGCAAGAAGGCCCGCCTGCACTGGAGCGGCAACTTCGACGAGGTGCAGGACTTCGAGCAGCAGATCCGTGCGCTGGGCGGCGGCAGCGGGCTGATGCCCATCGGCAGCTTCGAGCTGAACGGCCGCAGCCTGCCGCTGGGCACCCCCAAGGCGGGCCAGTCGGACGACCTGGACGCCCTGGCCGCCTATGTGAACAGCCTGAACCGCTATGCCCCCAGCCCCTACCGCAACAGCGACCGCAGCCTGACAGCCAGTGCCAAAACCGGCGAATCTCTGTTTGCCAGCAAGGGCTGCACCACCTGCCACAGCAATGCCGACCTGGGGGGTGACGGGCTGACCCGTCACGACATCGGCACGCTGAAGCCGGCCAGTGGCAAGGTGCAGGGCGAAGCACTGACCGGTCTGGTCGCCCCCGGCCTGCGTGACGCCTGGTACACCGCCCCCTACCTGCACGACGGCTCGGCCGACACGCTGGAAGCCGCCATCCAGACGCACAACACCAACACCTTCACGGCTGCGGAACTCAGCAGCCTGGCCGCCTACATCCGCCAGATCGGCAACGGACAGTAAGCATGGCCCCAGAACTGCTGCAGCGATGATTGCCGCAGACATGAAAATGGCCCCGACAGGGGCCATTTTCATTTGGCGCGAATCTGCCGCCAGGGTTGGCGGCAGCCGCCGGAAGAAGATCAGGCCTCCCCTTCGCGGCTGGCGCGACGACGCTCGTGCTCCTTCAGGTGGCGCTTGCGCAGACGGATGCTCTTGGGCGTGATTTCCACCAGCTCGTCCTCGGCGATGAACTCCACGGCCTTTTCCAGCGTCAGCTCGATGGGCGGCGTCAGGTTGATGGCCTCGTCCTTGCCCGAAGCGCGCACGTTGGTCAGCTTCTTCTCGCGGATCGGGTTGACCACCAGGTCGTTGTCACGCGTATGGATGCCAATGATCATGCCCTCGTACAGCGCATCGTTGGGCTTGACGAACATCCGGCCCCGGTCCTGCAGCTTCCAGAGCGCATAGGCCACGGCGGCCCCGTCATCCTGCGAGATCAGCACACCCTGGCGGCGCCCCTCGATCTCGCCCGCCCACGGGCCGTATTCCTCGAAGACGTGGCTCATGATGCCGGTACCGCGCGTCATGTTCAGGAACTCGTTCTGGAAGCCGATCAGGCCACGGGCCGGCACACGGTATTCCAGACGCACCCGGCCCTTGCCGTCCGGCTCCATGTTCTGCAGCTCGCCACGGCGGCGACCCAGCGCCTCCATCACGGCGCCCTGGTGCTCTTCCTCCAGATCCATCGTCAGCGCCTCATAGGGCTCCTGACGCTCGCCATCCACCACCTGCAGACGCGGCTTGGGTCGCGACACCGCCAGCTCGTAGCCCTCGCGACGCATGTTCTCCAGCAGAATGGTCAGGTGCAGCTGGCCACGGCCCGACACCACGAAGGTGTCCGCATCCTCGGTGAACTCCACGCGCAGCGCCACGTTGGCCTGCAGCTCGCGCTCCAGACGCTCGCGGATCTGGCGGCTGGTGACGTACTTGCCCTCGCGGCCGGCCAGCGGCGAGGTGTTGACCAGGAATTCCATGGTCAGCGTGGGCTCGTCGATGCGCAGCAGCGGCAGCGGATCCGGGTTGCCGATCTTGCACAGCGTGGAGCCGATGTCGATGTCCTCGATACCGTTGATGGCCACGATGTCACCGGCCTGAGCGAAAGGCACCACCTCACGCTCCAGACCCCGGAAGCGCAGCACCTGGTTCACCTTCACCGTGACCGGTGCCTTCTCGTCGCCGTGCATCAGCAGCACCGATTCACCGCCGCGCAGCGTGCCCCGGTTGATGCGGCCAATACCGATACGGCCGACGTAGCTGGAATAGTCCAGCGCCGAAATCTGGAACTGCAGCGGGCCGTCCGGATCGTCAGCCCGGGCCGGCACGCGGGACAGGATGGCGTCAAAGAGCGGCGCCATGCTGGGATTCTCGGCCGCGGCGGCAGCCTCGGCCTCTTCCACTTCGTTCACCGCATAGCCCGCCAGCGCCGAGGCGTAGATCACCGGAAAGTCCAGCTGCTCTTCGGTGGCGCCCAACCGGTCGAACAGGTCGAAGGTCTGGTCCACCACCCAGTGCGGCCGCGCACCGGGACGGTCAATCTTGTTGACCACCACAATGGGACGCAGGCCCAGTGCCAGTGCCTTGCGGGTCACGAAGCGGGTCTGCGGCATCGGGCCGTCCATGGCGTCCACCAGCAGCAGAACGCCGTCCACCATCGACAGCGCACGCTCCACCTCGCCGCCGAAGTCCGCGTGTCCCGGGGTGTCGACAATGTTGATCCGCGTGCCCTTGTACTCGACCGCGCAGTTCTTGGCCAGAATGGTGATGCCCCGCTCGCGCTCCAGATCGTTGGAATCCATCACCCGCTCGTTGACCTGCTGGTTGGCCCGGAACGTGCCGGACTGACGCAGCAGCTGGTCCACCAGCGTGGTCTTGCCGTGGTCGACGTGCGCGATGATCGCAATGTTGCGGATCGGCTGGGTTGCAGAAGATGTGTTGGTGTCAGACACGCTCAGTCTCGAATCGAATCAAAAAGGGCAACCGGGGTTGCGTTTCGTAAAGTCCTTGCGGCACGGATATCCCGTCCCTGTCGGGATGGCCCGGCCGGCTCGGCATGTTGTTCAGTCAGTCACGATCAATCAGGCACGATGACCCGCAGTGGCGCCAGACGCACGCTGCCATCAGGCTGCGGCACCTGGCGTGCCAAGCCGGCCAGTCGGCCAGCATGCAGTACTGCCACCTGCCCCTCCGGGGCGTCAATGGCGGGCCCAATGGGCAACGGCGACGAAAGATCGGCATTCGGGTTCGTTGGGGTCTGCCAGGGCACTGCCTGCCCCTGCGCAAAGCGCCGGGCCTGCTCATCCGTCAGCTCGGCCTGCGGCCATCCCGCCACCAGCGCCAGCAGCCCATGCAGATGAGACTGCGCCGCCGTCGGCCCCTCAGCCAGCAGGGCATCCAGCGTCACCGCATCCTGAACACGGTACTGGCCAACGCGAGTGCGCCTCAGACCGCTCAGATGGGCGCCGCACCCCAGGGCTGCGCCCAGGTCCCGGGCAATGGAACGGATGTAGGTACCGCTGCCGCATTCGATGCGCAGACGCGCCCGCTCACCGTCGAAATCCAGCAACTCGATGACATCGACCCGCACCTCGCGGGGCTGGGCCGCCACCGGGGCGCCCTCGCGGGCATGGCGGTACATCGCCTTGCCGCCCACCTTCAGGGCCGAATACACCGGCGGCACCTGCTGGATGACCCCCATGAAGCGCGGCAGCGCTGCCAGCAGCGCCTCACGCGTGGGGCGTGAATCCGAGCGGGAGATCACCTCGCCTTCCACGTCATCGGTGGCCGTGGTGACGCCAAAGCAGACCTCGGCCTCGTAGGCCTTGTCATGCGTGAGTGCCGCGCCTGCCAGCTTGCAGGCCTCGCCAAACATCAGCGGCAGAACCCCGCTGGCCATCGGGTCCAGCGTTCCCCCATGGCCAGCCTTGTCCGCGCCCAGCAGGCGCTTCACCTTCTGCAAGGCCGTGTTGGAAGACAGGCCCAGCGGCTTGTCGAGCAGCAGCAGTCCGTGGACCTTCAAGCGCGGTGCGTCCGGTCAGTCGTCATGGCGCGCAGCGCCAACAGGGGCAGAAACCTTGTCTGCCATTGCAGAGGCGGCACTTGCCGAAGCGCCATCCGACAGCCCGGCCGCCCCTTCCCCGGCTTCCGTCGCAGCGTCACCCGGATCGTCGGCGGCCCGCCGCGAGTTGGCCTCGTCGATGAGCCGCCCCATCTCGATGCCCCGCTGGGAGGAAGCATCATGCACGAAGTGCAGCTCGGGCGTGGTGTGGATGCGCACCCGGCGACCGACAAGCGAGCGCAGGAAGCCCGACGCCGCCCGCAGGCCACGCAGCGTCTCGGCCACCCGTTCATCATCATCGGGCAGCACCGAGAAATGCACGGTGGCATGCGCGTAGTCGGGCGTCAGATCCACGCCCGTCACCGTCACCAGACCCAGCCGGGGATCCTTCACCTCGGTGCGGATCAGCTCGGCGATTTCCTGGTGCAACAGCTCGGTCACGCGCAACGCCCGCCCGTGCGTTGCTCCTGGTCTACGTTTCATGGTGCCTCAGTCCGCTGCAGAGGCGCCCGCGGCGGAAGCCAGCGTCCGAGCCACTTCCTTGACCTCGAAGACCTCCAGCTGGTCGCCTTCCTGGATGTCGCTGTAGTTGTGCAGCGTGATACCGCACTCGAAGCCAGCCTTGACTTCCTTGGCGTCATCCTTGAAGCGCTTGAGCGACTCGATGCGACCCGTCCAGATGACGGTGGAATCGCGCAGCAGGCGAACTTCGGAATCGCGGCGCACCAGACCTTCGGTGACGTAGCAGCCAGCCACCGTGCCCACCTTCGTGACACGGAAGACCTGACGGATCTCGACCATGCCCAGCATCGTCTCGCGCTTCTCGGGCGACAGCATGCCTTCCATCGCCGACTTCACATCGTCCACGGCGTCGTAGATGATGTTGTAGTAGCGCAGGTCGATGCCATTGGTCTCGGCCATGCGCCGTGCCGGCTGGTCTGCCCGCACGTTGAAGCCGATGACCACCGCCTTCGAGGCGATCGCCAGGTTGATGTCGCTCTCGGTGATGCCACCGACCTGAGCGTGCACGATCTGCACCTTGATCTCGGCATTGCTGAGCTTGAGCAGCGCGTGCGCCAGTGCTTCCTGCGAACCCTGCACGTCGGCCTTGATGATCAGCGGCAGGGTCTGCACCTCGCCTTCGCCGATCTGGTCGAACATGTTCTCGAGCTTGGCGGCCTGCTGGCGTGCCAGCTTCACGTCGCGGAACTTGCCCTGACGGAACAGCGCGATCTCGCGGGCCTTGCGCTCGTCGGCCAGGGCAATCAGCTCCTCGCCGGCCTGCGGCACATCGTTCAGGCCCTGGATCTCGACCGGGATGGACGGCGTGGCCGAAGCAGCATTCTTGCCGGCCTCGTCCATCATCGCGCGCACCCGGCCCCAGGTGGAACCCACGAGCACCGTGTCACCACGCGACAGCGTACCCGACTGCACCAGCACGGTGGCCACCGGACCACGGCCCTTGTCCAGCCGCGCCTCGATCACCAGACCGCGTGCCGGCGCCTTCTCGGGGGCACGCAGCTCCAGGATCTCGGCCTGCAGCAGCACGTTCTCCAGCAGGTCGTCGATGCCCTGGCCGGTCTTGGCCGACACGCCCACGAAGGGCACGTCACCACCGTACTCCTCGGGCACCACGCTCTGTGCCACCAGCTCCTGGCGAACGCGATCGGGATTGGCCTCGGGCTTGTCGATCTTGGTGATGGCCACCACCAGCGGCACTTCAGCCGCCCGGGCGTGCGAGATCGCCTCGATCGTCTGCGGCATCACGCCATCGTCGGCCGCCACCACCAGAATCACGATATCGGTGGCCTTGGCACCTCGCGCACGCATCGCCGTGAAGGCCGCGTGACCCGGGGTATCAAGGAACGTGACCACGCCGCGCGGCGTCTTCACGTGATAGGCACCGATGTGCTGGGTAATGCCACCGGCCTCGCCGGACGCCACCTTGGTCCGCCGCAGGTAGTCCAGCAGCGAGGTCTTGCCGTGGTCGACGTGACCCATCACGGTCACGACCGGCGGCCGCGGCACGGCCGGCCCCACGTCCTCGGCAGCCACTTCGTCCAGCATGGCCTCCGGATCATCCAGCTTGGCCGCGATGGCGGTGTGGCCCATTTCCTCCACCAGAATCATGGCGGTTTCCTGGTCCAGCACCTGGTTGATGGTCACCATCTGACCCAGCTTCATCAGCTGCTTGATCACCTCAGTGGCCTTCACGGCCATCTTGTGGGCCAGATCGGCCACCGTGATGGTCTCGGGCACATGAACTTCACGCACGATCGGCGTCTCGGGCTGCTGCGCCTGGGCAAAGCCACCACGGCGATCGCGGTCATTGCCACGACGCGGACCACGCGTGCGCCAGCCCGTGCCGGTACCGCTGCCCGCATTGCTGTCGTTGCGTCCGCCCTTGGTCGGACGGCGCTTGCGGGAAGCGTCATCCTGCCAGGACGACGAAAGCTTCTCGGACTTGACGTGCTTGTTGCGGCCACCACCGCCGGCGTTCTCGGCCGGTGCAGGCGCGGCCTGCTGGCCCGACGGACGATGCAGCGTGCCACCACGACGGTCCTTGGCCGCACCGGCAGCAGGTGCCGGCTGCGCAGCCGGAGGAGCCGGCG
>ERZ773054.2137-NODE-2137-length-10577-cov-3.402585_pt1 | contig 10577 bp, 7 predicted proteins | sample MGYA00580630_ERZ773054 | MGnify/ENA primary metagenome ERZ773054 (study PRJEB29015, sample SAMEA2737994) | human oral metagenome | biome: human oral; feature: human-associated habitat; material: dental | place: China | collected 2115 ... | reverse complement strand
GCATCGACTACATAGATGAGGTGGGCGTCAGCGAAGGTCTCTGCCCGATCCAGTACTCCGTGGAGGGAGTCCCTCACCCTACGATCAGTCAGGAGCTCTAGTTCCTGCCGAGCTAGATCAAAGGAGAGCTGACGGATGTAGCCTGTAGCTCGGCGCTCGATCTCACCCTGATCCATGTGGAGGCGCTCCCCCGCTTCGGGGGTGATGGGGCTGTCGCCCTTGGGAAGGGGCTCATACACTCGCTGGCAGGCTGTGAGCCCTAGAAGTGTCGTGGTGAGTATCGTGAAGAGACGGGAGCTGATCCGTCGTAGCGGTAGTAGGAGCTTCATAGTCGACTAGAGCTTGAATTCGAGGGAGAGATTGGCATAGCGACGGGGCTGGCTGAAGCGTGTGATCGTCTCTAGCCCTCCTCTGAAGAAATCATTGTGCTGGACGAGCATCACGGGGCTGATGAGCTGACGGATATCGTCCCAGAGCCAGTAGCGGGTATCGGTGAGGTTCATCACAGAGGCTCGTAGCGTGAGGTGACGTGCTAGGGTGACGTAGGCAAAGAGATCTACGGTCACGGCGTTCTGGAAGAAGTAGTAGGGGAACTGGCTGATCTGTTCATCTCCATAGAAGCTCTTGACGAACTTGGTCTGGTCGACATCCTTGGCCTTGAGGAAATTCACCCTTAGGCTCAGCCCAGCCTTCTCCTTAGGCAGGTCGTAGTCGAAGCCCGCTACCGCCTTCAGAGGCTGGATAGCTAGCATAGAAGTGCCATCACTGAAGCGGCCCTCGGAGTAGTTCAGCGACCCTGTCAGCAGGAGCTGTCCTAAGTGCTTGAGACGAGGCATGAGCTCCTCGAGGTAGAGGCTCGTGCTGAAGTCGATCCCCCAAAGGCTGGCATTCTTCTTGTTTTCATTGATGGAGTAGGCGACATCCCGATTCTGCCCGTCGAGGAAGACCTTCTGTACCCCATAGAGAGGCTCGATATAGTCTCTATATCTATTGTAGTAGAAGCTCAGGTCATAGGCAAAGTACTTCGGATCGGAGGTGCCGATGTGCCACTCGTGGTTGAAGGACAGCTCCCGACGAAGCTTAGGATTAGAGAGTACGAAGAAGGCAGGAGAGAGACTTACATACTGGAAGAAGCGCTCCTGTGAGGTGGGTACACGGTAGCCTGTAGAGAACTTGTACCCAACACTCAGATATCGGCTGAAGTCGTAGCTCACGATAGCCATAGGGGTGAAGCCCCACTCCTCGATACGGGCCTTGTCAAAGTCCATCCCCGCTGTCTTGAGGTTGCCTATAAGGTAGCCTAGGTAGTTGAAGTCGTTGTCCCCCTTCCAGTCCCTCGTCTGTGAGACGAAGTGGTCATAGCGGAGGCCGAGGTCGAGTTTGAGTTTCCCCAGGCGAATATTATCTGAGAGGGCTACGGAGAAGTTATCTCTGTCAGCCGGACGCTGGAAGGAATAGATGTAGGAGCTCTGAGGGAGGGCTTCGCCCATGCGGTAGAAAGTACCCTTGTACCGCACACCATCCTTGTATGTATTCAGAGGCTTACTGATGTCGACGTTCTTGTCCTCGGTATGATGATGGAGGTAGGAGGCGTGCAGGGTGAAGAAGTGATAGCCTAGCGACCCAAAGTTCTGAGGTTTGGATGTGGCCTTCAGCGCAAAGGCTTGGTCATAGAAGCTCATCCCTTTGAGCAGACGACGAGTACCAGCAGGGAGGTAGCTGGGCTTGAAGTTAGAGATGTCGGGACGATAGATAGAGCTTCGGGTGTCAGCATCGAGGAAGGACTGCTGGCCGTTCACGTAGAGATTGACTTCATTGAGCCAAGGTGACTCGAGCGGGGTGAAGCGGTAATGTACATCCCAGCGCCGTGTGAGCACCTGGTCGTGACCATAGTAGTAGGGCTCGTGCTGCGAGGTGAGCACGTAGGCAGGCTCCATCGACCAGACCTCCGAGTCAGTGATCTTATTCTGGCTGTAGAAGGATGCGGTCAGCTTGTGAGCACCATGGCGGAAGGCAAGCTTGCCGAGGAAGGACTGCTGTCGGTACTCGATCGGGTCTGGACGGGTAGCGAAGATACTTCGGCGAAGCTCGCCGTAGCCGAAGTTGCGTACCTCACGCCCTGTACGCTCGGCATAGAGAGCGAGAGCTTCGAGCCCTTTGTAGATGTAGGCACCGCCCAGCGAATAGATGCGTCCGTGTGCCATGTCGTCCCCGCCGATCTTAGCCTGGAGCCCGTAGCTACGGTCTCCCTCGATCATCGTACGTGCCTCCTTTGTCTCGAAGTTCACAGCACCGCCGAGCGCCCCTGTACCGTGCTCGAAGGACGAGGCTCCCTTCTTAATGTCGACCTTCTTGATGAATTCGGTCTCGAACTGTGGGCGGGCGGAATTGATCAAGCCATAGGAGCTGAAGACGACATTGGTCTCGGTCTCGGCTTGAGGGAGGCCGTCGACGGAGATCGATACTCGGTTTTCGTCGACACCACGGATAGCGAAGCCCTTGTTGCCATATCGGGAGACGGACTCTGAGATACCTACGCCCGGCATGTAGCGGACGAAGTCCTTTGTGTTGAGGATGAACTGACGACTGATATCTCTATCTGTGACTACTTCACGTCCGATCTCCTTCTTCTGAACCTTCTTTTGCCTCTTCTTCTCCTTGACTTCGACCTCTTTGATATGGATGGTACGGCGCACGGTGTCTGTCTGCTCTCGCTGGGGGCTTTGCGCAAGAGCTTCCCCTACCGACGAGGAGAGCAGAAGCAAGAGGAAGCCAGTGAGGAGGGTGTATCTATGGATGAGCATGCTCGGGGCTAAGTTAGTTGCGGTAATAGGTGAGATCGTAGCTAGGCTCGATGCTCATGCCGATGGATTTGTCCTGCCAGCTCTGGCGCTTCTCCACGGTGACCTCACGGCCCTCAGGGAGGGTGAAGGAGCGCAGGCGCAGGGTGAAGCGGTCTCGTGTCTGTGCGCTCTCGGGCTTCTTCTTGAGCGTGCAAGCGACCTCAATGACTACGGGCTCGGAGAAGACCTCAGAGCGTAGCAGAGCTCCATGGAAGAGAAGCCTATCCTCACGGGAGTGGTACTCGTAGGTACAGCCAGAGAGGTCTACTGTGGCGGGTCTATTGAGCTGGTCGATGTAGAGGAGGAGCGGGAGCTGCGCCGATCCTTCGATACTTACTTCGTTGTTATTGCCGAAGATGATATAGCGGTCGTAGTCATCAAGCTTGAAGGTTCGGAAGCGCAAGACTTCATTGTCCGCTCGACTTGGGTCTTGCTTGATGTTGACATAATTGTCTTCGTACTCCAGTTCGCGCTTGAAGCAGCTGGTCGTGAGGCTTAGGGTGAGGAGTGCAAGAGGAAGGAGGCCTTTCATGCGTCGGTAGTCTATCTGGTACATACTTCGAAGGGGCTAAGGTTGAGTAGACGGAACGAAGCTCACGGGACCTGCCCAGACGTAGCTCGGTGCAGCATTGCGTACACGGATCGTCCCCCAATGCTTGCTCCGGTCGAAGATGCTGTAGAAGAACCATGGGTCAAGATCGCTCTCTACTCCTGCATTGTTTGGCCCACGCTCATAGCGGGGAAGAAGGGTCTTGGGGCTGGAGGTGAAGCGTCCTCGTTGGTACTCCATGGTGATAGCGATGGTGTATCGCTTGCTTCTGGGGAAGGAAGAGGGGCGAGTAGGTAGTACGAGCGTCAGATACTTCTGCCCGAAGTAATAGCGCATACCTTCTGCTTCGAAGGGACCCTCCTTGACAGCGAAGATGGAATTGTTTTGCCCCCGTCCCCTTCCATCGAAATCCTTGAAGATCTCTGCAGGACTATAGCCGTAGGGGAAGGAATAGTACGAGGTGGGGAGCTGTAGTGAATCGAGATAAAGCTTATGATCCTTGGCGAAGGAGATTTTCCCAGCGAAGACGCCCTGTGGTGTATAGAGCGCTCGATCATAATCATCCGGGTTATCCTTTCGCAGGTAAGCCTGCTGCTGCCAGCTTGTCCCTTCTAGTTCGGACTCTCTACCGGTGAAGGAGGTGTATGAAGTGAGGGCATTCTCGAGGAACTTGATCCCTTTGCTGTCGATGCGCTCTCGGATGGTAGCTTCCTTCTTCGGGTTGCGGTACTTATAGCTAGTTACCTCCTTTGTAAGGAAATCCTCGGCATCAGCACGGAGTGTCTCTAGTTCGTGTACCAAGACGGTGGGGTCGGTAGCAGGGGATTCATCTTGGGAACCATAGTTCCCCTTGGGAAGGAAGATCATTGTCTGGAAGCGGTCGTAAGTCGTCTTCGCTAGCTGATTCTCTAGTTTCCTCAGGCGAAGGGCAAAGGCGAGAGCTCTTCGGAGGTAAGTGATCTCGGCGTTGAAAGCCTGGTCTTCGCTCAGCGCTCTGAGCTGTGCTCCTTCTGCCGAGCGATAAAGGTCGCCGATCCCTCGCTCTACTTCTAGGGGATGGACGAAGACATCGTCGAAGAGGCTATCTGTCAGGTGAAGGAGCTGTCGTCGCTGTAGGAGCTGATGCTCATAGAGCGCACGGCCTGGATCATGGCCTGACTCCCGACAGCCTGTAGTGAGCGCTATCGTCAGGAGGAGGATGAGGCCGAAGCTGTTTCTCATAATGCTTATGTGTCTGCTGTCTATTCTTGAGTCTACTGCTTGCTTTACGGGATAAGCGCCACAAAGAAACGAGGAAAAATAGCGCTGTACAATCCATTCAAGTAGGTAGATTTCGCCGTATTCGTCCCCATATATGGCGATTAAAACTTCTATTGTAAAGCCAAGCAACTAAGTAAGTAAAGGACGGAAGCCAAGCAAGTCTATGAAGGAAACCAATGAAAGCAAGCCAATCAATCCAAGAAAGAAATCCAATCAATGTTTGAAGAAAACTTCGAAGGCCAATGAAGAAAACTTGTTCACATCATTATGAATAGTTAAAACTACGCTCGTCGCTTTATGAAGCGACGAGCGTAGTTTCATAAAGCAACGGACGTAGTTTTATGGAGCGACGGACGTAGCTCTAACTTTTCTTCAATGGTTTTTCGCTTCCTCTTCAGGTGCTTTTGGATTTTTCTTCAGATACTTCCGAAGTTTTCGGAAGGCGTTTTCGGACCAATTCACAGCGATGATAGCTGGCTTTGGAAGGAGGTGCTCGGTCGGAGAATAGGAGCCCTTCACATTCCCAGAAGGAGATCTTACCCTTCCCAGAAGGATTTTCTTCCCTTTATCGAAGGAGGTCCTTCGCTTGGATGAAGGAAGTTTTGACCTTGATCGAAGGAGCCTTCGGGAGAAAAGAAAAGCGCTCCGAGAGGGAAGACGAGCTTCTCCTTCGGAGCGTGGCGGTTCCCGACGAGGGAACTTATAAGAAGTTTACGGAGCTATCCCTCCTTGGTCGAAACGTAATCCGTGACTCCTGAGGTCGTGAACGTAGCCATCTCGTGGAGCATTCGTACGGAAGAGTCGAGGATGGGGAAGGCACATACAGCGCCCGTACCTTCACCGAGACGGAGGCCCAAGCGAAGGATCGGTTCGGCTCCTAAATAACGAAGCAGGCGAGCATGCCCCGCTTCGTCGCCCGCATGACCGAAGAAAGCGTAACCCGCGACCGAAGGATGAAGCGCACGAGCCATCAGAAGGCAGGCCGTCATGATGAAGCCGTCGACGAGGAAGGCAATACCTAGTTCGGCGGAACGGAGCATTGCGCCCACCGCTGAGACCAGTTCGTAGCCCCCGAAATAGATGAGGATGGAGAAGGGATCTGAAGGGCCGGAGTAATTCTTGACGGCTTGGCGAAGGATGTGAAGCTTGTGGGTCATGCCTTCATCATCAAGCCCACTGCCACGACCGATACATTCTTCCAGAGGGAAGTCGGTGAGGTAGTACATCCACAGGGCAGAAGAGGAGGTATTGGCAATGCCCATCTCGCCGAAGGAAAGGAGCTTCGCCCCACGCTGATGGGCTTCATCGACGGAGACTATCCCCACCGAGAGCGCCCGATGCGCCTCTTCTGAAGTCATCGCCGCTTCAGTGAGGAAGGACCGAGTACCACGGCGGATCTTGCGGTGCACTAAGTTCGGCTCGTCGCCGAACTCATGGTCGACACCCACATCGACGATATGCAGGCGGAAGTTATGTTGCCTCGTGAGGAAACAAATACCAGCTCCGCCACGAAGCATACTGTAGACGACTTGGCGTGTCACTTCGCGGGGGCTCTTGCTTACGCCTTCCCGCTCGATGCCATGGTCAGAGGCGAAGACAAAGTGTTCGCGGGGGCTGAGCGAAGGGCGAAGAGTGTCCTGCAAGGCAGCGAGACGAGCAGCGAGACGCTCCAGCTGTCCCATCGAGCCGAGAGGCTTAGCGATCGTGTCAATATAAGCTTGTGCCCTCAGGATCTCTTCGTCAGAGATGGGGCGGATATCGAAGTCTTGTATCATGATGTGAGGTGAAGTGCGGGCTTAGCCTTTGACGGTGAGTGGCTGACCACAGACCATCAGCGTCACTCGGTCGGCTCGGTCGCCGATGTATTGATTCATCCAGCCTTGGAGCTGCGTGAAGAGGCGCTGGGTTCGTGAGCTAGATGTGCCACCCATACCCAGTTCGTTCGTCACGAAGATGAAGGTAGCATCTTGGGAGACTAAGCGGTCGAACTCGGTCTGTAGCGCTTCGAGGGCTCGGTCTACGTCCTGCTCCAGGTCGAAGAAATAGTTCGTTGACCAGAGAGTAATGCAGTCCACGAGCACTACTCGCCCTGTGAAGTCGTGCTTCGACGGTGTGAGGTCTTCCTCGATATTGGTCCATTCGGGGCCACGTCGCTCTTGATGGCGGAGGATGCGCTGACGGAACTCTTCGTCCCAGACTCGTGCCGTAGCCAGATACACGGGATTGGGGCTGAGCCGTAGTGCTTCAGCTTCGGCGAAGGTGCTCTTACCCGAGCGCTCTCCGCCAGTGATGAGATGGATGTAGCTCATAGTTTTGTTTTGGGTGTAATAGGTTTGGTTGGTTGGGCTTTATAGGGCACTTCCCTCGACCTTACGGCGAAGGATGTGCTCCATCACTTCGATCGCTGCGTGTACCGAAGGAATGTGGCCGATGCGGATGATGTGCTTGCCCGTACGCTGGACGAACTCGCAGTTGCGACTATTGCGAGCTACGTACTCTAAGAGCTTGCCGAAGGTCTCCGAAGCATAGTAAGGGCTAGACGTATCAGAGAGTAAGTGCAGGCTCATCGATCCTGACTTGAGGACGACCTTCTCGATGCCGAGGTGATGTCCCAAGCGACGTAGGCGGGGAACGAGTACCAGTTCTTCGGCTTCCTTCGGTAGGGCACCGAAGCGGTCTCTAAGACGAGCGGTGAAGTCTTCGAGCTCTCGGTCTTCGTTCAGCCCGTCGAGCTCTCGGTAGAGGAGGATACGCTCGCTGTCGGAGGGTACATATTCATCAGAGAGTGCCAGCTCTAGGTCGCTCTCTACCTGAGTCTCTACGACGAAGCGGTCTGCTAGTTCGCCATCGCTCGTCTTATCCTCATCGGCATAGATGTGGGCGAATTCGTCGGCCTTCAGTTCACGTACTGCCTCGGAGAAGACCTTTTGATAAGTCTCATAGCCCATATCGGTGATGAAGCCACTCTGCTCGGCACCGAGGACATTACCTGCACCTCGCTGATCAAGGTCTTGTAGGGCGATGCGTATGCCACTACCCAGATCGCTGAAGCTCTCGATGGCACGCAGGCGACGCTTAGAGTCTTCGCTAAGTCCCTCCAGAGGCGGAGTCAAGAGGTAGCAGAAGGCCTTGCGATCACTTCGCCCAACACGTCCTCGGAGCTGATGCAGTTCGCTCAGTCCGTAGTGGTGGGCATCGTGGATCATGATGGTGTTGGCATTGGGTACGTCGATCCCGTTCTCGATGATCTTCGTAGCTACCAGCACGTCGTACTCTTGGTTGCCGAAGTCGATGAGGATCTGCTCCATCTCCTTCGGTGCAAGACGGCCATGTGCTACGGCGATGCGTGCGTCGGGTACTTCACGCTGGATCAGCGCTGCGAGGTTCTCGATATTGCTGATACGGCTATTGACGAAGTAGACCTGTCCATTGCGACTCATCTCGAAGCCTACTGCCTCACGGATGATCTGTGGGGAGGTCTGGGTGAGGATGGTCTCTACGGGACGGCGATTGGCAGGAGGGGTGTTGAGGTTCGATAGATCTCGAGCCCCCATGAGGGAGAACTGGAGCGTGCGGGGGATAGGTGTAGCGCTCATCGTCAAGGTATCGACATTGACCTGTAGCTGGCGTAGCTTCTCCTTAGTGGCTACTCCGAACTTCTGCTCTTCGTCGATGATAAGGAGGCCTAGGTCGTGGAAGGCTACATCCTTGCTCGTCAGGCGGTGTGTGCCGATGATGATATCGATCTTCCCCTCCTTGAGATCGCTGAGGATGGCACGAAGCTCCTTTGGGCTACGGGCACGAGAGATATAGTCTACCCGCACGGGGAAGTCACGCAGTCGCTTAGAGAAGGTGCGGTAGTGCTGATAGGCAAGGACGGTAGTGGGTACGAGCACGGCTACCTGCTTACCATCGGTCGCTGCCTTGAAGGCTGCTCGTACGGCTACCTCTGTCTTCCCGAAGCCCACATCTCCACAAAGGAGGCGGTCCATCGGGAAGGGACGCTCCATGTCGGCCTTCACGGCTGCGACGGCAGAGGCTTGGTCTGGGGTATCTTCGAAGGCAAACGATGCCTCTAGCTCGTGCTGGAGGTAGCTGTCGGGACTGAAGGCATAGCCCTCGGTCTCCCGTCGCTTAGCATAGAGACGGATCAGATCTCGGGCGATGTCCTTGATGCGCTTCTTTGTGCGCTCCTTGATTCGCTGCCAAGCACCCGAACCGATGACACTCAGATTGACCTCCGTGCTCTCGCCTCCCGAGCGGTAGTGGGAGAGCTTATGCAGGCTGTGGAGGTTGACATAGATCGTGTCGTTATTGCGGTAGATGAGCTTGACGAACTCCTGTGTGTGATCCCCCTGAGGCATGCTCACCAGCCCGTCGAAGCGTCCGATCCCGTGGTCGGCATGTACGACGAGGTCGCCCCGGCTGAAGCTCTGTAGTTCCTTGAGGGAGAGGGTGACCTTGCCCGAAGTAGCCTTGTCGCTACGGAGGCTATATTTATGGTAGCGGTCGAAGAGCTCGTGCTCAGTGAGTAGCACCCAGCGGTGACCTTCGTCGACGAAGCCTTCGTGCAGGGTGATGGCTGTGCGCTGGGGGAGTTCTGTGGGATTGAGGTGAGGGGTGAGGATGTCGAGGACACGCTCATAGGCTGCCTCGGTGCTGGCGGATAGCCAGACGGTGTAGCCTCCCTTCTTCCATGAGCGGATCTGGGTAGCTAGTGCTTCGTAGTCCTTGTGGAAGAGGGGCTGACGCTCGGTATGGAAGTGGATCCCGTTGGGCTCTGCTTCGGTGGTGAACTCGTAGCCCGAATAGCTCTGTAGCTCATGAAGTAGTGTCTGAGGCTCGATGAGCATCGTCCTCAGTTCGTCAAGGTCACGGAAGCCCTCTCCGTCTTGTAGAAGCGGAGCTTCATCCCAAGTCATCTGCAGGCGGGTCGCTAGCGAAGCACGGCCAGAGAGGAGGAGTTGCGTCCCTCGGGGAAGGAGCGAAAGTAGGGAGACCAGCGCCCCTCGGCTCTTAGCTAGGTCAGGGCTCAGTGTGATCTCCTCCAGCTGTCCTACGGAGAGCTGGCTATCTACCTCGAAGCGACGAAGGCTCTCGACTTCATCGTCGAAGAAGTCCAGACGGTAGGGGAGCTCTGAGGCAAAGGAATAGACATCGACGATGCTTCCTCTCAGAGCGAACTGCCCTGGCTCATAGACATAGTCCACTCGCTCGAAGCCCCAGCTAAGGAGCTTGTCACGTAGCTCATCCCGATCGACGAGATCGCCCTTGTGGATCAGGAGGGTCTCTGTCGGTTGGTCGCCTTCCTTGGGTACACCCTCAAGGAGCGCTTCGGGGTAGGTGACGAGGATGGGTAAGTGGGAGCGTCCACGCTTCTTCTCGCTAAGCAGGGCACTTAGTACCATGGAGCGCAGGAGGACACTTGCCTCATCTCTGTGCCCGTAGCGGATAGCTCGGCGGTAGGCGGAGGGGAAGAGTAGGACTCGATCCTCCCCGAGGTATTGGGCGAGGTCAGAGTAGAAGTAGCCCGCCTCCTCGTCGTCACGTAGAAGTACGAGTAGAGGCGCTGCCTCACGCAGTCGGGGCGTGATCAGGGCACGGGATGAGCCTGCGAGCCCAGAGAGGCTGCGCCAAGTCTTGGAGGGGAGGGGTGTCTGGAGCGATGCTCCCTCTGTGCTGTCCGCTTGAGTAAGAGGCGGAGCAAAGGAAGCTCGGGGAGAAGTCTTATCTACCTTATTCACACTACGAAGATACGGCTTCTCGGGTAATTGTACCCATGTGCTTAGGGGGATATAAAGAGACTCCGCAGACCCTACGACTAGGACCTGCGGAGTACTCCACCGCTCGGGGCGGTATGCTTTAGGATGCTCTTCCTCTTGGACTTGAACCAAGGACCCTCTGATTAACAGTCAGATGCTCTA
>ERZ773054.2127-NODE-2127-length-10610-cov-9.094363_pt1 | contig 10610 bp, 11 predicted proteins | sample MGYA00580630_ERZ773054 | MGnify/ENA primary metagenome ERZ773054 (study PRJEB29015, sample SAMEA2737994) | human oral metagenome | biome: human oral; feature: human-associated habitat; material: dental | place: China | collected 2115 ... | reverse complement strand
CTGGCTCGCGCAGCACGCGCCGCCCGGCGGCGCGAAAGCTGGCGCGCGCGCGCCAGCTGGCGGTTTCCGGCGCTTGTGGCAAAGGGGTTTGCATGAGCGGCGTCAGGCAAGCCAGGCGAAAGCCAGGCTCACTCCAGCAAGGTGTCCATCAGGTCGATCATGAATTCGGCGTCTTCTTCGGCCATGACCTCGAAGCCGCCGCTCATGCCCAGCTCGTCCAGCACGGGCTGGCCGTCTGGCGTGCCCTTGAGCTCCAGCAGGGCCTGCGCGAAGCGGGCGCTGTCTCCTGCGGAAATGCGCGAATTCAGCAGAAACACGTGGGTGATGTCGGCCAGCTTGCTTTCCACCAGCACCTTCATCTGCTTGCGCGTCAAGCCGGAAAGCGAGTTGTAGGCTTCGGCCAGGAAAAAAGCGGCATCCACCTCGCCCTTGATGGCCAGGCGCGCGGCAGCCTGGTAGTTTTCCACCAGGTTCCACTTGATGTCAGGCTCTTTCAAATCAGCCACTTCCAGCAGGCGCAGGCCGATGAGCTTGACGTCGCGGTTGTCCGTGAGGGCAATGGTGCAGCCGGGCTTGAGGTCGCGCGCCGTTTCGTAGGCCGCGTTGGCGCCAGTGGCGATCACCATTTCGTCCGACTTGGCGATGGGGCGCGCGATGGCCTTGTAGCCAGCATCGCGAATCATGGAAGCCGCGTCAAACGGATTGGCGTAAACGCCATCGACTTTGCCGGAAGCAATCAGCTCGGCCTGCTCGGCTGCCGAAGCGGGCGTCATCAGATGGATGTGAATGCCCGATTTTTTTTGCAGCAGCGTGTTGAGCATGTGCCAGCCCGCAAAGCGTTCAGGCGCGAAGTCGGGCGCAATCAACAAGTTCAGCGTCATGCCTGGCCTCCTTTTTCTTCCGCCAGCATCTTCTTGTACAGGGCGGTCATTTCCTCGATCTTCTTGCGCGAAGGCTCGCGGCGCACGGAGGTGTAGCCCACCACCTGGCCGTTGCGCACGTTGGGCACGGCCGTGGCGTACACCCAGTAGTGGCCGCCGTCCTTGCGCAGGTTCTTCACGTAGCCGAACCACTTCTTGCCGGCCTTGAGGGTGTCCCACAGGTCCTTGAAGGCGGCTGCGGGCATGTCAGGGTGGCGCAAGATGGCGTGGGGCTGGCCGATGAGGTCTTCGCGGTTCCAGCCGGACAGCTCCACGAACGCCTCGTTGGCGTGGGTGATGATGCCGTTCAGGTCCGTGCGCGAGATGATGAGGCGCCCTTCCGGATAGGGAAATTCCTTTTCCGTCACGTACAGCGTGCGGGTTGCGCCGTCAAAGTACTTGTATTCACATTGCCGCGCCGGCTCGGCGGGCGGCTGCATGGTTGGCATGGCCATGATGTTTCAAGCCTCCTGCAATCAGACCATCTTGGCCAGGGCTTCGGCGGCGCGCTTGATGTCCAGAAACAGCAAGCCCAGCTTGGCGTTGTGGCGCGCCAGCACCGTCAGCACGGCTTCGCTGCCAGCGGAACTCATGATCACGTAGCCGCGCTCGCCTTGCAGCAGCACGCGCTCGAGCGTGCCGCGAGCCAGTTCGCGCGCTGCGCGGTCACCCAGGGACAGCAGGGCGGCTGACATGGCGCCTACCCGGTCTTCGTCCATGCCGTTGGGCAGGGAGGAGGCAATCATCAGACCGTCGGTCGAGATCAAAGCCGAGGCTTCGACGTCTGCGGAAGAGCCTTTGAGTTCTTCCAGCACCTGTTGAAACATGTCAGTGCGCATGAGTTTTTCCTATCTTTGGAGTTGGCGTGAAACGAAAGGGGAGACCGGCATGCGCTGCACAGAATGTGTTACAGACTTCATGCCAGTTGTATCCGCAAGAAAACCGGCGGATTTCCGCATGATACCTAGGCCACCGCCGTTTATGGCCCCGCTGCCGGGGCCGGGCGCAAATTCATTTGGGAAATGCCAAATAGTTACAGGGTTTGATGGTTTGTAAGCAACACCCCTGCCGCCGGATTTCGGGTTTGCCCCTGGCTTGCCGGGGCTTGTCTGGCCTTGCCCGCGCGCGTTCGCTCCGGCTGCGGCTTCATTCCGCTGGCGGGCCGTCTGCTGCGGCCTGATTGCGCCGTGCCAGCTCGGCCAGTTTTTCGCCAATCCTGATTTCCAGCCCGCGCGGCGCGGGTTCGTAAAAGCCGGGTGGCGCCATGCCGTCGGGCAAATAGCGCTCGCCAGCGGCAAAAGCGTCCGGCTCGTCATGCGCGTAGCGGTAGCCCGCGCCGTGGCCCAGCTGCTTCATCAACTGGGTGGGCGCGTTGCGCAAGTGCATGGGCACGGGGCGGGTGCCGTCTTCGCGCACGAAGGCGCGGGCGCGCTTGTAGGCCACGTAGGCGGCGTTGCTCTTTGGGGCCACGGCCAGATACAGCGCGCACTGGGCCAGCGCCAGCTCGCCTTCGGGGCTGCCCAGGCGCTCATAAACCTCGGCGGCGTCCAGCGCCAGGCGCAAGGCGCGCGGGTCGGCCAGGCCGATGTCTTCACTGGCCATGCGGATCAGGCGGCGGGCGATGTAGCGCGCGTCCACGCCGCCATCGAGCATGCGCGCCAGCCAGTACAGCGCGGCGTCCGGGTCGCTGCCGCGCACGCTTTTGTGCAGGGCGCTGATGGTGTCGTAGAACTGCTCGCCGCCCTTGTCGTAGCGGCGCAGGCGCTCGCCCAGCACTTTCAGCAGCCACTCATCCGTGATGAGTGCGCGTTTTTCGGCGCGCGCGGCCACCGCCAGCGTCTCCAGCGTATTGAGCAGGCGGCGCGCGTCGCCATCGGCATAGGCCACCAGGCGGTCAGATGCGGCCGGCTCGGCAGCCAGACCGTCCAGCGCGGCCAGGGCGCGGGCCAGGATTTCGCGCAAATCCGCTTCTTCCAGCGCCTTGAGCACGTACACCGCAGCGCGCGAAAGCAGGGCGGAATTGACTTCAAACGAGGGGTTTTCCGTGGTGGCGCCGATGAAGGTGAACAAGCCGCTTTCCACGTGCGGCAAAAAGGCGTCCTGCTGGCTTTTGTTGAAGCGGTGCACTTCATCCACAAACACGATGGTGGCCTGCGGCGCAAGGCCCTCTTGCGCGGCCTGGGCGCGCTCCACGGCTTCGCGGATGTCTTTCACGCCGCCCAGCACGGCGCTGATGGTGATGAACTGCGCGTCAAACGCCTGCGCCATCAGCCGTGCGATGGTCGTTTTGCCCGTGCCCGGCGGCCCCCAGAGAATGCAACTGTGCGGCTGCCCCGATTCAAACGCCAGCCGCAGCGGCATGCCCTCGCCCAGCAGGTGCTGCTGCCCCACCACTTGCGCCAGGGTGCGCGGGCGCAGGCGTTCCGGCAGGGGCACGTGAAGAGCTTGGGGCATGAAGAGAAATATGCCATACGCGAAAGCGCGCCAGCCCTGCGCTGCGGCCTTGCCGCGCGGCCTGGCTCCACGCACGCCAGCGCCCTGTTCTTCCAGACGGCCCGGGCCGCTGCCGCAAGCGGTTTCACATCAAAAACAGGAGCGGATTCAGGGGATTGAAAACGGCCTTTGCGCAGTATCCACTAGGACATCATGCTATGGATAAAAGAGCAAAAAAAGGGTGAAAGCGCCTGCTGACCGCAGCCCGTCTGCTTTCTTGCGCGCTGACTTGCATGCGCCTTGCCTGGCGTTGCCTATATTCCACCGGCCGCCCCGCCAGTCGGGCTGGCGGTCTTGCGGGGTTGGTCTGCCCGCTTGCTCCCTTCCCACTTTCTGAAGGCTGTGTTTTAAAATACTGTTGATTTAAAAGAGTTAAGACAACATTTAATCGCCTCAACTCTTTCGTTGTCTACCTACCGTACTTCACCGATTGTCGGATATTGTGGATTTCTAACAAACCGTCATAGACAATTTTGGGTTTTAGATTGATATTAAATACACTTAATACAATCTTATCAGACTCTATCCATTTTTCTTACTGAATCCAAGAGATTCCATGTAAGATTCAAAGCCTGTCATATCAAGAGCATCTTTTAAATACACAACCCTGTAATTGGTTTTGGTTTCTGTTAAGTCATCTTCAGCTACCAACGAAGTATTAAAAGCAATGTTGTCATTTTGCATCATGGCTTTTGTAGAGCCTCCTATCAGATATAAAACGGTATCACCATCCATGTGCAATAAATGTTCTTTTGGCGTTTCAAATAAGACAGAGCCAAAGAAGTCCTTATCAACTTCGCTTGGTTTATATAGATTGTCATATTTACATATATTCTTAAAATTGTACCGTTCATGGCAAATAGCAAATTTAACTCCATTCCGAGGAAAAGAAGAGCGAATCTCGATAGACTTCCCGTTAGATAACTGAATATCAATTTGACCATGAGCACTGACAAAATCTGTCGGGAGAGCCGTACCTTCGCCGTACAAACGGTTAATGTAAATAAGCCAAGCTTTTTCTGCCAATAAACCTCCTACCGCATCAAGAATCAATCGTTCCTTATCCCTCTGAGTGGTTGAATTATTGGCTCTCCTTGGATTTACATTCTCTGCCAGTCTCCAAGCCTCGTCACGCAACGCAGCAAGAACTGAATTTGTCTTATTTAATGTTGCTTTTACAACAATAAACTTTCTAGTTGTGTAAGAGTAATTTGGTGGTTCTTGACAGTTAATCTCTTCATACAGAAATACCATTTAAACATCCTTTTTGTGCTTGATTAGCAAACGAGAGTATTTTCTTTCTCCATCAATATAGCCTCGGTCTAATTTCCCATTCCAACCATTTATAACCAAGGTAGATATTTCGCCGTTCTTAATATCAATATCCATACCTATGATTTCAAACTGATTGGGGTTAAATTTATCCAAAAAGCTAATAGGCACACCCATTACACCACTATAATTACTTGGTATTGCTTTGGTTTCAGGCACTTCAATAGCATTGTAATTATCATATCGGATGTATGCCTGTTTATTTTTCAATTTAGGATGTTTAAGCAGGTTCTGTTCCATACTTAGAAGCGGTAGAGGTTCATATCTCCGGTTGTGTTCAATATTTGTTAGCCAAATGGCTGACACATTCTTCAATTTGATGCCGTCTTCTATCTTGTCTACATCGTTATCATCGAGAGTCTCGAACCACATACCGCCCGCCCATGCACGATAGCCTGACCAAAGTTCGTTTGCTTGAATTTTTGGAAATATCTCTTTGAAAGTTACACAATTTTTATTGCATATAACGGCGAATTTCACTTTCCCATCCCAGACCCAAGTCATAAAATTGCGAAACAATGAAAATGGCGGATTGGTAATAATATAATCTGCCATGTCTCGTAACTCTGTAACCTCCATACTGTCAAAGCTTCCATTGCTCGTTAATGTGCCCCAATTCTCTTGCAGGGCAGTTTTTCGAAGAATCTTACCTTGCCCACCCTTGATATAGCATGTACTAATAAGCTCTTTTAGCCTAAGCTTTTCAAAGTTGTCAATAAAAAAAGCGGTGAAATTACTCCAATCAGGATTGTCGCATGGACAAAGTATGGTTTTCCCCGCAAATAAATTATTGTCAAAAGAAAGATAGGCATTGATCTCATTGGCTATATCTTTGTATTGTGTATAAAACTCATCGTTTTTTGCTTGGATTGCTTTATTTAGCTTGATATTGGTCGCCATAGTGTCAATCTTTAAATCGGTAGAGCGGGACGTTTTGCAATTTCAGCCGTTTTACTTTGACAGAATGTATTGCGAATAAAGTCGAACAGCACCACTTCTTTGTTTGCTTTAGTATCTTTAGAAAAGTTTACAAAATTATGATAAACAATGTAGTTATTCAGATATTTTGTCGCCATACCTTTAAATGTACCGAAGATTAAATCTTTCAGGCGTTTGTGATAATTGTTTACCGTTTGAATATTAAAGACCCCGTTTTTGTATTTGTTTCTCGGAATCCGAATATGATTTAAACCCATATCAAACGAGAGTTTCTGGTAAGAATGGAGCGAATCAGTTACAAACACTGAATCTTGGGCAATTTTACCGCCTAACACTTTCTGTAAATCGGCTACATTTGGGCGACCTAGATTGGCTACCTTAGCAATAGATAAACCATTCAGATTGACGCCAACAGGAACACAAACTTGTTCTTTAGATAAACCACGTTTAGTCGCCGCTGTTCCTCGCTTATGCGGCGGACGTGGTAAATTAAAATTTTTGTGATTTCCTTTATATGAAAGCGTAGTAAATGTTTCGTCAGCTTGCACGACACCATCTAATTCTACTTGTTCCATCATTTTTTGCAGAGCATCTAAGATTTTATGTCGCCAAGCAAAAGCGGTTGCCAAGTTGATGTCACAAATTTCCGCACATTTTCGGAGTGGGTATTTTCAATCATACAATGAACATACTTTTCCAATACGGAAATATCTTTTTTCATACTAAATAATATAGTACCAGTTTGTTCTACAAAAGTTTTACGGCACGCTTTACATAAATAACGTTGATTGCTATTTGTTTTGCCATTTTTCACAAAATGAGTAGATTGGCGATGTGGACAGTTTTTTGCTTCTCTTGGTTGAATAACCTTTTGAATCGTAGCTTTACTGTTTCTAATTTTGCTTAGAAACCGTTGCTTGTCCGTATCAGAAAGATTTTCAAAGAGTTGCTTTAGTGCATCAACATCATGAGTGATTTTCATAAAACGAAATCCCTATAACCGTTTGAAGGTATAGAGATTATAACAGAATTGGGTAACTATATCAACAGTATTTTAAAACACAGCCTTTCTGAAAGACGAAAACGCCATGCTGCGCTTCTTGTTCAATCTTCTCTGGTTCATTCTGGGCGGTTTGCCCATGGCGCTGGGCTGGTGGCTGGCGGGGGTGATCATGGCCATCACCCTCATTGGCCTGCCGTGGGCGCGGGCGTGTTTTGTGATTGGGCAGTTTGCCTTGTGGCCTTTCGGGCGCGAGGCGGTGGATCGCCGCCAGGTCACGGGCCGCGATGACCTGGGCACGGGCGCGCTGGGCTTGCTGGGCAATCTCGTCTGGTTCGTGTTTGCGGGCCTTTGGCTGGCCTTGGGCCATCTTGGTTCGGCGCTGGTGTGCTTTGTCACCCTTATCGGCATTCCCTTCGGCTGGCAGCATCTGAAGCTGGCTGCCATCGCGCTCATGCCCATAGGCAAAACCATCGTGGTCAGGCGCTGAGCGCCGGTTCAGGGCAAGCGGCAGGCCCGCGCGTGGAGCGGAGTGCAGGCAGGGCGCAGGCCGCGACAAGGGCTGGGCGGGTGCGCCTGGTTTGCTCCTCTATTCGTAGCAATAGGTCCTAGTGGAGATTGCGCGAAGCGGTATTTCGGCCGGCCTGAATTTGCTCCTGTTTTTGGTTCATTCTGGCGGGCAGGTTTGCGGCGCGGGCTGCCTGCTGGCTTGCGCCTTGCGGGCGGATCGCGGGCGGGCGGATCGCGGGCGGGCTTATGCGGCGGGCGCCGGTTTTGTTTCTTTCGGGGCGGCTTTGGCTGCGCCCGGGCTGGCGGGCGCGGCAAGGGTTTCGCCCGTGTGGCGCTGGCGGTATTGCTCCAGAAAGCGCGCCAGGCGCCCCAGGGCTTCGCGCAGGTCGTCTTCATAAGGGAGGAAGACGAGGCGGAAGTGGTGGTTGTCCGGGTAGTTGAAGCCGCTGCCTTGCACGAGCATGACGCGCGTGGCGCGCAGCACTTGCATGAAGAACTGGCGGTCGTCGGCGATGGGGTACATGCGCGCATCCAGCCGGGGGAACATGTACAGCGCCGCCTGGGGCTTGACGCAGGTGACGCCCGGTATGGCGGTGACGAGCTGCCAGGCCAGATCGCGCTGGCGGCGCAGGCGGCCGCCTTCCTTGACGAGGTCTTGGATGCTCTGGTAGCCGCCCAGCGCGGTCTGGATGGCGTATTGGCCGGGCACGTTGCTGCCCAGCTTGAGGTTGGCGAGCATGTTCAGGCCCTCGATGTAGTCGCGCGCCATGCTTTTGTCGCCCGAAATCACCATCCAGCCGGCGCGGTAGCCGCAGGAGCGGTAGGCCTTGGACAGGGAGTTGAAGGTGAGCACGAGCACATCCGTGCAGAGGCTGGCCAGGGCGGTGTGGCGCGCGCCGTCGTAAAGAATCTTGTCGTACACCTCATCGACCAGCAGCATCAGGCCCTTTTCGCGGGCGATCTGGATGATGCCCCGCAGCGTTTCATCAGGGTAGAGCGCGCCGGTGGGGTTGTTGGGGTTGATGACGACGATGCCCCGCGTGCGCGGCGTGACTTTGCGGCGCATATCGTCCAGATCGGGCAGCCAGCCTTGCTCTTCATCGCACACGTAGTGCACGGGCTTGCCGCCAGCCAGGCTGACGGCGGCTGTCCACAGCGGATAGTCGGGCGAAGGCACGAGCAGCTCATCGCCATCGTTGAGCAGCGCCTGCGTGGCCATCACGATCAGCTCGCTGGCGCCGTTGCCCAGGTACACGTCCTCCAGCGTGACGCCCGCCACGCCCTGCTGCTGCGAGTAGTGCATGACGGCCTTGCGGGCGGCAAACAGGCCCTTGCTGTCGGAGTAGCCCGCCGAATTGGGCAGGTTGCGGATCATGTCCTGCTGGATTTCTTCGGGCGCGTCAAAGCCGAAGGGCGCCATGTTGCCGATGTTCAGGCGGATGATCTTCTGGCCCTCGTCTTCCATCTGCCGGGCGGCATCGACGATGGGGCCGCGCACGTCATAAAGCACGTGGGCCAGCTTGGCTGATTTGCGGATGGGGTTCATGGCTGCGGAGCAAAATCGCGGGAAAAAACCGCCATTTTGAACCTGCCTCCATGAAATTCCAGCCCGAACCCGCTCACGCCCACACCATTACCGCCTACGGCCCCGGCTGGATCGCCCTTGGCGCGGAGCGCATCGGCCAGAGCCTGATCCTGCAAGCAGGCCAGCCGTGGACGCCGTGGGGCGTGAATTCATTCGAGGCGCTGGATGCAGCCGCTTTTGCCGGCCTGGCTGAAAAAGGGCCGGAGCTGGTCATTTTCGGCAGCGGGCAGCGGCTGCGTTTTCCCAAGCCCGCATGGATCAGGCCATTGGTGGAAAAACGTATCGGCCTGGAAACCATGGACACGCCCGCCGCCTGCCGCACCTTCAACATCCTGGCCGATGAAGGCAGGCGCGTATTGCTGGCCTTACTGATGGAGCCAATCGGTTAAAATCGCCCGCTTTGATGTGCAGTGCGCATGCCTTGAGGCTTCAAAAGGCCCAAAACAAGGCGCTGTCTGGTCCCTCCTCCAAGAAAGCAAGAATTTCAATGGCGATCGTCATCAACAAACCTCTGCCCGAATTTGAAGCCATGGCCACCGGAGGAGTCCAGGTCACCAACATCTCTCATGCGGGGCAGGTGCTGGTGCTCTACTTCTACCCGAAGGACGATACCCCCGGCTGCACGGCTGAAGCCTCGCATTTTCGTGATCAGCACGAAGAATTCGTCAAGGCGGGCGCCACCGTTTTCGGCGTCTGCCGCGACAACATGAAATCGCACGACGCCTTCAAGGCCAAGCTGAAACTGCCCTTCGAGCTGATTGCCGATACCGAAGAGAAAATGTGCCATATGTTCGGCGTGGTCAAAAACAAAATCATGTATGGCCGCAAGGTAAAAGGCATTGAGCGCAGCACTTTCCTCATTAATGCCGAAGGCGTTCTCGTGCAGGAATGGCGCCGCGTGAGTGTGAAGGACGATGATCACAGCCACGTGGACGAAGTGCTTGAGGCCGTCAGGGCCTTGAGCGGGCATAAGGAAAAATCCGCCCCTCGGAAAACGGCCGAAAAAGCCGTGAAAAAGCCTGCAAAAAGTGAAAAGCCAGCCGAGGCTGAAAAACTAGCCAGGGCTGAAGAAACGGCCAAGGCGGAGAAACCGGCCAAAACCGCAAAGGCTGAAAAGCCCGTAAAAGCGCAAAAGAGTGAAAAAACAGCCTCAACCGCCAAAACCGCAAAAGCAGATAAGCCCGTGAAAGCGCCCAAATCCGCCAAGGCTGAAAAAGCCACGCAAACCGCGAAAACCGGGAAAGCGTCCCAATCTGCCAAAGCCGAAAAAGCGCCTGAAAAAACCCTGAAAACCACGGAAACTGCGAAAACCACAAAAACCGCGAAGGCGGCAAAAACCACGAAAACCGTGGAAGCTGAAAAGGCCGCAAAATCTGAAAAAGCCCCTGAAACCGCAGCCAGCGCCAAAACGGCAAAAGCCGTGAAAAAAGCCGCTCCGGCAAGCAGGGCGGCCAAATCCGCCAGCGCCTGAGCGCTAGCTTGACCGTTCAAGCCGCCCCAGCCGTTCCAATGCATGCAGCCGCTCCGCCCCAAAACGGAGCGGCTTTCTTTTCGCCGCACATTCAAACGTTTTCATGCCTTCACGCGCTGCGGCTTTTTTGAGCGCGCTGGCCATGATCCGGAGAAACACACATGCCGCCCCTGCCACCCGCCCCAGCCAAGCGCGCCGCCGTTTTGCCTGCGCAGGCTTATGCCGATCGTGATGCCCATAACGCCGCCGCCCGCAAAACCCGCAGCGCCAGGGCCGCGCCCGCCAAAAGCAGAAAAACCGCCGCACAGGCCACGCAAGCGCCAGCCCTTGCGCTGAACGCCGCCGTGCCCGCAGCGCAGC
>ERZ773054.2123-NODE-2123-length-10655-cov-2.939811_pt1 | contig 10655 bp, 13 predicted proteins | sample MGYA00580630_ERZ773054 | MGnify/ENA primary metagenome ERZ773054 (study PRJEB29015, sample SAMEA2737994) | human oral metagenome | biome: human oral; feature: human-associated habitat; material: dental | place: China | collected 2115 ... | reverse complement strand
AATATAATCAAATTTTAAAATTTCATAAAATTATTTAAAACAATTTAATTGACAATGATAAGTAAAAGAACTTAACTATCACAAAAATAGCCTTGGCTAAATATCGGCCATATTTTATCGATTTAGGACTTAAAATTTGGAAATAAGTTCTATATTCTCCTTGGTTGCTTTTTTTAAGAATTCAGTATAAGCCCTATACGCTTCATCAAATTCGTTGTCAAAACTTACATCTAGTTTGGCATTAAAGATATAGTCTTTATAGCTTATCCTATCCATGCTTAAGCTATTGTTTTCATCTTCTATGCGTATATCAATAACTCCAAATCCGATGTTCTGACTAGATCCGAGTCGCCCGTTTTCTATAAAGCTTTCAAGTGCGTGCAGGAACATTCCTAGTTCGAGTTTTGATACTTTTTCCAAGAAAAAGCCGCCGTTAAAAGTTGCTCCCGATGCTATATATTCCCTTTGGGCAAAATGCTGAATCGATGATTTTTTGGTTTTGTTTTCCTCGTTAAAAGCTTTGTTCATCTCTTTTGCGAGTTTTTTAGAGTCGCGATCTTTTTTGCGTGCTTCGGAGTTTTCTTCAACGCTTTTTTCCCACTCCTCGATCTGTTTTTTCGTATAAAGCTGACTAAATTTAGTTCCCATCAAAATATCGTCTACCTTGACGAAAGTTTGCCTTCTGACTAAATTTCTAGCATTTTCTTTATCTTGAGGGGTAGCATCTGCTACTTTTAATTTTCCCGATATTAGTATACCCGTGCCAAATAACGATAAGATCGGATTTTTCTCTCTGACCTCTTCGATCTCTTTAAAATTAAGTCCGGCTTTGCTTACGCCGCTACCGCTTAACATTGCGTGAAGATCTGTGTCTTTTAGCTCCTCGATTTTGTCGTTTTCTTTTACGGCATCGACTAGCTTTTTTGTTGCCAAGCGGCGTAATAATCCTCTAATGCCGTTTGCAGGCAAATAAGGGATATAGTCCATTTTTCCGTCCTCGCTGTTTTGATTAACCGCGGCCGTTTTTTTGATGCGTGTTACGATATTTCCGCCCGGTTCGGTATCATTGTTTTCAATGATTGCGATTGGGCTAACCGTCTTGATAGCCAATTTGATTTTGTAGTCTTTTAGCATGACTTCTCCTTTGGGTTTTATTTTTTAATGTCTATTTTGGTATTTTGCAATAATTGTCCGTAGCCTAGGCCGTTTTTGTATCCTATCATCTCCGGGAGCTGATAGTTGGCTGTAAAATTTGCCCAAAGCCCTATAAAATTGATGTTTTCTTTATATTTTTCAGTGATAATCCTAAAATCTTTAAAATTTAAGGTAAGGTTCTCAAAATTTTGCTTAAATTTGGTGTAACACTCTAGCTGATAAGCCAAATTTCTTCTGATTCTATATGAGATGTAATCTTGAATTTTGTCGTTTTTCTCAAAATAGTATTTCATGTGATATTCGGTCTTATTGGCGGTTATGATAATCGGCGTTCTAGTAGAATACTCTATCGTTTGAGATCCTAGATAAAACGGCGGCATATATCCGTCTTCTTTAGGAATTATCTTTTTTATTTTTCTACCGAAAAAATTATTTTTATGCTGTTCAAGCCTTTCCATAAGATGTTGAAACGCAAAGAAATTATTTTCATAAAAAAGAATTTCAATAGCATATTTAAACGGTTTTTTATATATAATCGGCGGAGCGTCGTTGCCGTGATACATAATTATATTGTTAAATTTTTGCTCCGTAATAGAGCCGCAAAAATTACGCACTTCTCTAGGTTTTATCTCGCTTACGTCTTCCGTAAATGTCAGAACTATGCGCATTATTGTTTTTCTCCTATAGTAAGAATATAAGCTCCTACCCTAACGTCTTTACTATACTGTTTGTAAAAATCGCTGATCGCTTGGGCGGTCTTTTCGTTTTTTGCCTCTTTTTTTAGGTTTATAAAAGGGGCTTCGATTTGTGGATTAGGTATAAGGTGGCTTTTTGTTATCGGATGATCTTTTACGATCTCTTCAACTCGTTTTAGGCACTCTTTAGCTTCTTTGTAGTCGAAATAGTAAGTTTCGTTTCCGTATTGGCAAGCTATAAAGTCTTTAGATAAGGTCAAATTTGATTTAAAAACTACGTGTTGATTATTTTGCGTGGTTTTAAGCGCTAGATTAAAAGGCAATGAGGCGTCTTGGATAGCCTGCTCTATGCTTTTGGTTTTATTTTTACCCATAACATAGGTTATGCCGTTTTTATCAATCACATGAAATCCTAAAGACTTTTTGCCTACTCTGCTATTAACGCCGCATTGAAGCGTCCAAAAAGCCTGCTTCGATACAAATTTGGATTTATTTAAGAAAGCATAGTCGGTAAAGGTCGAGCCAAGCGTTTTTTCTATGCTTTTGCATAAAATTCCCTCTTTAGACTGCTCTCCAGAAAAAGCGCAAAGATGCGGTTGCCCGTCGATAATTAGGTCTTCTCTGTTTGCCTTTTCTTTTAAATTTATCTCTTGCCAATTAGCCTTATCTTTATGTAAAACCTCATATACGAAATTTATGGCTGAATGGTATTTGCTCAAATATTTTTCGTCGATAGCCGGTTTTTCTTTGCCTTGATAGATAGTTTCTATTAGAGATGAATTTGGCATATAGCATGCCTCTTTGGTCCAATTTGCCCAATAAGGAACTCTGCTATTATAGTAAGTAATCCTGGCATTTTTTAAAGACGGATAGTTTTTTACGCTGATCGGGCGCGCGGGAGTATTTTCGGCTAAAAATACAGACTTATCTTCAGCGATCGTTTCTACCAAAAAAGAAGAAACTTGCCCGTATCCGACGGCCGTTTTTTTGCCTAAAAATTTTAGGTCTTGCAATAGATCTTCGATGATTTCTCTTTTGCCTCTAACATAAAAGTAGATTTTAGAGGTCTTTAAAAGCTCATTCCAAATATTATAGGCTTTAAATTCGCCGCTACCCATGCTGTATTCTATTTTTTTTACTCTATGCTCGTTAAGATACTCGTATTCGGGCATTTTAACGATACATCGGTTTTCAAGCGAGACTTGATCGTCTTTTTCTACGAACCAAATAGATCCGCAGTAGCCGTCTTTATATTTTTCCATAAAATCAAAATCGTAAAGCTTTTCGATTTCGATATTTTTACCAAAATGCCTCTTGACGTAAAGATTGACCAAAATAGAATCGATCGTGGTAAATCTGCCGATTAGCAAAGGACTCTCTAGGAAAAAGGATATTTTTAAATTTTCCATTTTATCCCTTTCTTTTTTTTAAAAATTACGGTATTATATCATTTTAAATTAAGTTTTGTCAATATATAAAGGTAAAATAATATTATTAATAAAGATAGGTGGACAATGGAACTTAGATCTGAACAAAAGAAATTCGTCGATTATGCGGCAAAGAGGATAAAAGAAGGTAAATATTGTGTTTGCGAGATGCCTACGGCCTTTGGTAAAAGTTTTTCGGCTTTAATGCTTGCAAAGAAGCTAATTGATGAAAAGACGACTCAAAGAGTGATAATAGCCACTAGCAATAATTCATTGGCTAAAAGCATATTTCTCGAAGCTAAGGCAATCAAAGATATGCCAGATTATGTGTTAGGAATAGGTAAAAGTAACTATTTAGACTTAAATAAGCTTGCTCTTTTTATGGACTCGGACATTGGCTCCGAAATTTTACCTTTAAACAAGGGGAAGGTTGAAGCGACCGTTAAAAAACTAACAATAGATTTTCCCGATATCCTAATAGAAGATTTTTTAAACGAATTAGATATAGTCGATACCAATAAACGAGAATATATCGCCAGCAACCTTGCGCTTGAAAAAAGCAATAGCGAAAGCTTTAAAGAGTATCCTATTCAAATCACAAATTATGCATTTTTGTTTTGTAAACTTGTGTTCGATGAAAAATATGCAGAGCCTGAAGATACGGTTTGTATTTTTGATGAAATCCAGGAGCTGCCTAATATGGCTGAAATGACCTTAAGTTCGGCATTTTCTTTGTATAATTACTATTTGCAGCTAAGAACTATCGCGAAAATAATTCGCAATAATCCTAGCGCACCTAAAACTTTAGTTAAGTTGTTGGACGAAGCGGTTGAACTCGCAAAAAGCATAAACGAGATTATGCAGGACGAAAAAATGGCGGGCAAAACACTAATGTCCAATGAGTTGGTTGCTCAAAAAGCTACTGCCGTTTTGAACAAGCTTTTTAATCAAGAGAAAAGTAAGGCTCTTATAGCTAAACTAAATAAATTTTATAAAAAAGATCCATTTTTTCAACTAGGCATTTTTCTCAATAAATTTGACGATGCTAAAAGCACCTTGTCCTCTAGGGATCTTTACTTAAGTTTTTCGCAAGAAAGAGGCTTTATATCGTTTCATACCTATTCTAAGGATATAAAGCTTAAGCTTGCCGATAGGTTTTGGAGTAAAATAGATAGCTTTGTAGGCATAACGGCTACAGCCTTTTTAACCCTAGATGTTCATGATTTTGAAATTTACAAGCGTATGGGTATAAATTTTAACGATATAAAGTTCGAGGATAGAGTAGTTAAAGAGCAAAAATCTAAAGTGTGTGTTGTAAGGCCTTTTGACGGAATTCTGCGCCCAGAGCAGGCGACTTATTCGATTACCGACAACGCCTTCATAGAAGACGACGGAAAAAGGTTTGAGTATTTTGCCGATGAAATTTTACGAGGCTACGACGGCAAGAACACGATGGTGTTGGTAGGCGGTTTCGACGAAGTAAAGCTCCTAGCTAAAAAGCTTGAAAGCGTAAAAGACAAGCTTGTTTTGGCCGAGCAGGGTAGAAGCGTCCAAAACGTTATCGAGAGTTTTAAGAAAAGCGGCGGCATTTTAATAGCCACTAGGAATTACGCTACGGGTATAAATTTAAAAGGAGAGACGCTTGAAAGACTCTTTATAACCAAATTGCCTTATCCGGTTTATCAAACGAAAAAGTGGATTCTTTTAAAGGAAAAAAATCCTAGTTCTTTTTGGTTTGAATATAATAACGAAATGGTTATGACCTTTAGACAAGCCATCGGACGTCTTATTCGCTCCCCCGAAGATACGGGTAAGATCTTTTTGCTTGACGGCAAATTTAATGCTTTAGGAGAGGGGCTAAAGAAAAGATTGATTTACTTTTTGGATAAAATTGCTTTAAAAGAGTAGCATTAAGCTACTCTTTCGTATATTTTTTTAAAAATTCGTCCGAAATTTGTTCGGGATTTTTGCCGGAATTTACCTCGTCTTCTAAAAAAAGGATCTCTTCTTTTCCAAAAGCTCTTGTATTTATCTCGGTTTTTCCGACTTTTACGAATCCGCTATACGGAGAATACGCGTGAGATAACGCATCCATCGCCGGGCCGGTAAAGAATAAAAACATAAAAAACGCGCTTACCGCGATGTTGGCGAAAGCAAGGCTTGTAATGGGTATTTGCACCCATTTTAAAAAATATACTACTTGCTTGCTTTTGAATAATTTTTCCAATAAAGCTATGACGATAGAGGCCACTATTAAGGATAAAAATCCGTAATTTTGAATTTTAAATAAAATGTTTGCCGGCTCTACGTGTAGCTTATAAAGAGTTGTATATATCAATGCGCAATTTAACCCTATCATAGTTAAAAATGCTATTCCATACCATTTATCAAACGGAATTTCGCCGAATATTTTGTAATCATTTTTAAAAATGGCTTTTGCGCTTACGCATGAAAGCGCAAAGAAAAAGATCACGAAATTTACGTATAGTCCGGCATCGAGTTTTTGAGCGATAAAAGAAATCATAAAATTTGGTGCAATACTCGCTAGTAAAAATATCAAGGCGCGTAGTTTTTGTTGCCTTGTTAGTTCGCGTCCTAAAAATTCATATCGAATAAAGTAAAATAAAAATATCAATCCAAAAATGATTGTCGTGTATGAAAAAAACGTTAATATGTTTAAAATAGAATTGATTACTTCGGGGTTTGATTTTTCCATTAGTATTAAAGTCCTTTCTCTTTTTTAATAGCCAATTTATATATAGTTTTTATATTTATTCCTTATTTTTTTACCATATTTTTATTAAAATTTTATCTTTAGGTAAGTCTATAACGGTTTTACAGCGTATAAAATCTGCCGGAGACGTTAGTCCGCTAATGCTTTTGAATTCTTTTACTCTCTCACTATCGAGTGCTACGCCTAGTTTTTTATAGCTCGCATCTACTTCTTCGAGCGTAGAAAAGTAAAGTTCTTGAAGTTCCCTTTTGAAAATTACCTTATACGTTTCCAAGGCGTATTCCTTGAAGCCTATAGTAAAGTCTTCGTGTAGTTCCCTCGTAGTTTTCCATTCGTCTTGAATATAGCTTTCCGCTTCTATCGGAAACCCGTATTTTTTAAGCATTGCTACTCCTTTTTCAGCGAGGCCACCATCTCGTGAACCTCGTATATCTTGTTTAGCTTTTGCTTAAGCTCGTGATTTTCGAGCATGAGCTTAAGGGCGAGTTCTACCGGCTTTGGCATATTTTTACTCCAACCAGCCATCGTAAGCACAGAAATCCCAAATTCATTTGCTAGCTCCTCTTTTGAAATGCCGAGGGTATTGCATACTAGGGTATCGAGTTTTTGCGATTTTGTCGCCATTTTATAGCCTTTGCTAAATTTTTTGCATTATACAAAATATTTAGCCAAATTTCTACCCATCTCTTTTGGATCTACCCATTTGTCGGCCTTGAAGATAGTAAGCTTGTTTGGATCTCCCTTGTGTTTTTCAAATTCTTTTATGTATCTTTTTGCTAGATATTCTAAATTTTTCAAACGAGCTATTTCATACGCAATAAAAAGAATTATAAATATTTTCATCGCTATGGCTACTTTGATAAGCATTAAAATGCTTGCGCCAAACATCGTTTTGAAATTAGCAAAATACAATTCATATAAAAACACGTTCTTTTCAACTTTTTCGGCGGTTGCCGGATCCGGCGCAGAAGATCTGCCGCCGTCTCCTATTATTCCATCCAAAAGAAAGGACATGCTCATTAGCAGAACTCCGGCGATAGCCATAGGGTAGCTAGAACTGCTTGGCTCTCCCTCGCGTATGCCTTGACGTATTTTGAACATCGATAAGACCATTATTATACCGCCTAACACCACGGGTATATATTTTATAGAATTCATCATTCTCATTGCGGCTTCTGCAGGGCTTAAACTATGTTTAACGACGATTTGCGTTTGGGTAGAGTCATTAAAGCTCCATAAAAGACAAAACACCATCCATACGGCGCAAATAGTAAAAAAGATTGAAAATCCTTTTAATATTTTGCTATTTATTATGCTTGCATTATTTGCTTTTATCATCTCTTTTCCTATTCTTCAATTAATATGTTAAATCCGAGTCCGTAAAATACCGCAAACTGATTGTCGGCATACTCTCTTATAAATTTTTTAGCCAAAGGCTCTCCGTATCGTTTGTCGAGAAACACGAAAGAATGCCCGGTTATTTCTTCCTTAATTTCGTCTATAAGAAGGAGAAATTTATAAAACGTTCCGTTTTTATCTAGCGTCGAGATATATAATTTTTCAAAATAATTTCTGAAAAAATTTACGGTATCGCCGTTTGGTTGCGTGTTTTCATTGGGAATAAATTTGCCAAGCTCAAGCGTAGCGTCTTTCTCTTTTTCAAGCATTTTCTTTCTAACTTCTAAAATTTTAGGCACTTTGAGTATAAAATTTATTCCGGTTTCTGGGATCGTATAGAGCCTATTTAAAAGTATACTTTTGTAATTTAGATTATTAAACTCTTTGAAATTGCTCGGGGTTATTTTATCTAGCACGATTTTTAGCTCTTTAAGCTTTAGCTCCTGCGGCTCTGAAAAGTCCTTAGCGATCTTTAGGTTTTTAACTATAGAATATTCGCTTAGAAGTTCGTTAAGCATTTTTGATCTCCTCTATTTCGATATATTTTTCTTTGTTGTCTTCGAGCATGAGCGCGCCGGAGTTCTTCAAATTTAGATACTGCTTTTCCATATAGACGGCGTTTTCTTTTTGAAGCTTGCTGATCTCGGCGGCTTTTTCTTGTATTTTTTTCTTGCCCTCGATTCTTAGCCTATTCATCTCTTCCATATCTTGGTTTGAAAGCAGGTTTGTTCTAGTATTATCGAGAATATCTACGATGGTTTCGTTGGCGTTGATGATATTAAGCTTTTGGATCTCCACTATACTGTTTTTAAGCGTGATCATCATATTGGCCGCGTCTTTAAAGGAATTTACGCCTACCATCGTTTTTAGCTCGGCATAAAGGATATTGCGCAATACCGGCGTAAGCTCATTGATGTTTTGAGTTAAATTCGTGGCCGCTAGTATCATCGGAGAGATTAAGCTATCAATAGTATCGAATTTTCTTTTTAACTCGGACTTGGCTTCGGTTAAAAGTTTGTCGAGTCTTGCAATGCTAGGAGCATCGTTTATTGATTTTTTTAGATCTTCGGCTTTAACTATCCATTCGTCAAGCTGTGCTATGTCGCTTTGAAATTTCTTTTTTGTGTTCTCAAAATTTTGCAGATGCTGTATTAGCTCTTCGTGCTTATCCTCAAATTTTTCGAGCGTAGAGGTTATATAGTCGGTCAAATTTTGCTGTAGCGCTACCTCGCGGCCTACGTTTTTGCTTAGTTTCCCGATTAACGGTATTTTTTCTATGACGCTTTTTACTAACCCCTTACTTTTGCTGATGCTTTCGATTTGCTCTTGAACCTTAACGAGCATGTCGCCGACTTCTTTTAGATCGACGATTTTTGAGTTAGAATAAATTTCTTTAAGAAATTTATCCGAAGAGTTGATCGCATAAAGCTCTTTACCTAGAGCGGCTATATCGTAATTTTCCATCTTTTTCCTTTCATTTCTTAGTAATTTTACTAAGTTATTGCGTAATTATACAGTAAAATTACTATAATGTCAAGGAAAAACTAGCAATATTGCTATATTTTAGTTAAATTTATTAGTAATATTGCTTAAAAGTAGTTCGGCTTTTTGCGTCCTTAAATTTTATCTATCATCTGCGTATTGAGATTTTTTAAGAACTTTTTTATCTCCTCTTGGATCTCTTTTTCTTTGCTTGAAATTTTTGCTAGATGTATGATATTTTTTAATAAAATATCATTTTGTTTAGAAAGCGGGCTTTTTATGCCGTTTACTATTGCACTATTTATAAAAATAGTAAATTCATCTGATTTTATATCAAAATCTTTGATATTTAAAGATTTTATTAATTCAATCGTTTCATTGCTCAATTCTACTCTAACCTTAGCCATTTTCTGTCCTTTTGTTAAAATTTGAGCTATTTTAATACAATCTTGCTATTAAGTCAATATTTTAACTTATTTTTATATTTTATTGCTAAAATAGCTTTTTTAATAAATACTACATAATAAAGCATTATGTAAATATTAGGGGCAAATTTATGAAATCGATCAAAGAAACAGAGTTTGCGGACGAGATGGCCGATTGCCTTGATAGCTTTATTTCGTATAATAAAATAGCAAACAAAAGCGCCAATACGATTAATACTTATAGAAACTGTCTTAACGGCTTTATAGAGTTCTGCTATGAGAATAACGAAAGCATTTCTTTTAAGAATTTTGGTCAAAAGCATATAACGGACTATTTTTTATGGCTAGATGTCTCGTTTAGAAAAAGATGCAGAAAAAATTTACGAAACGAAGATCAAGGCCTTTCAAGCTCCACAAAACTTAACTATTTAACTGTTTTGAAGATTTTTTTTAAATTTATAGCCGAAACCAATGAAAAATTACGAGATTTAGATAAAACGATAGAAAATTATAAAATTTCAAAGAAAAAGACGAATAAATTTGAAAATTTTATGAAAGAGAGCGAGATAGACAAAATTTTAGATTACGTAGAAAATAAGCTCATAAAAAAATACGAATACAGATATAATAAAAATTTTAGAAATTCATTGCTTATAAAACTTATGCTAAAAAGCGGGCTTAGAATAAGCGAGGCTTTAAATTTAAGATTTTGCGATTTTCAAGAGAGCAACGACGGAGAATTTTATGACATAAAAATATTGGCCAAGGGGGGAGAGTATCAGACGGCCTATATTTCAAAGAGTTACATAAAAGCCGATTTTGAAAGACTATCTAGTATAAATTCTCCCGAAAATTTTGTTTTTACTAACGGATACAGCGACAAACCGATCTCTAGGCAAAGCGTTTATGTTTTGCTAGCTAGTATATATAGAAGGTGCGGGATAGAAAATAAAAGAGGGTGTCATATTTTAAGACACTCTTTTGCGATGAATATGGTCGAAAATAACACAAATTTGGGCGTTATTCAAAAAGCGCTTAGGCATAAAAACATACAGACTACGATGGTATATGCCGATGCTACGGGCGATATGGTTAAAAAAGAGATGAAACGAATAGAAAATACGAAAGGTAAACTATGAACGACGTAAATCAAACCGAAGAGTTAGCTAAATTTTTTGATGGAGCCGATCAGGCTAAAGCGGCTTTGTCCGAGTCCGTAAGCTCGGCGTTAAACGTTTTTCACGACGCCAAGCTCTCTTTGATTATCTTGGCTATCTTGGCGGCATTCATTTTTTTCAAGAATTTTAAAAAAATTTATGATAGCTGTTTTTCCTGAAAA
>ERZ773054.2122-NODE-2122-length-10661-cov-3.908259_pt1 | contig 10661 bp, 12 predicted proteins | sample MGYA00580630_ERZ773054 | MGnify/ENA primary metagenome ERZ773054 (study PRJEB29015, sample SAMEA2737994) | human oral metagenome | biome: human oral; feature: human-associated habitat; material: dental | place: China | collected 2115 ... | reverse complement strand
TTTTTATAGTTTTTCCATTTATAGTTAAAAAATACTTTCTAGATTTTAGTTCTCTTAAAAAATTATAGCAATTAAAGATTATAGCTCCAATAAAAATAATACTATAAAAAATATGTTTGTATGTTAGCTCTTTTAATAATATATTTATTAAAGAAGATAATATGAAAATTAGGATAATAAAAAATATGATATACAAAAACAGCCACCAAATATTTATTCTTAGAGATTTAATTTCAAATTTATCTGATAATTCCATTTTTTCAATTTCTTGCGTTCTTTTATCCAGCAAATGAATATTTTTCTTTAAAATTAACTTATCTATATAATCTTTAGCCTCTTTTAAAGTCATTCCTGTTTTATTTTTAACAAAGGCAGTAGCCTCTACTTTTTTTCCTTGTTCAAGTAGTGAAATAATATACTCTTCATCTTTTTCTAATAATTCCATAATTTTTCACCTATTCTTTTTAGAATTCTTTGTATTGATTATCTATTGTTACATTATATTTTTCAAAATATTTTTTTAATGAATGATAATCAATAGGTTTTATAGTCATTTCAACAAGCTTTTTTTCTTCACTATCAAAAATTTGTAAAGTAGGATTTCTATCCCTTCTTCCTCTTCCACGAGTAATAGCATAAAATCTAACATAACTTATATTATCTGTTGTGATATATTCTTTTTCATTATTTTCAAAATATATTTTTATTGTTTTTCCAATTATGATTAAAGAATATTTACTATTTTTAAATTCTTTAAAAAGTGTATAGAAATTATAAATAGATGCCACAATGGCAAAAATTAAATAAAAAATATATCTAGTTGAAAACTGTTTAAATATATTAGGATGAGATACAAACATAACTATCAAAAGAATCCAGATCATCATATATGCAAAAAATCGTCTGTTTTTTAAAGGTTTAATTTCAAGATCTTTTGATAATTTTAATCCTTTAATTTCTTGCAATCTTTTTTCTGTCAAATGAATATTTATTTTTAAAACAAGATATAAAGCTAAAAAAAGAAAAACCATTACATGGGTATAAGCTAAAAATGATCTTTTCTCATAAGAAATTTTATCCCAAAAATATATTTGTATTAAAATAGCAACAAAAGATATTAATGATAAAATCAAAAGTACTTTTGCTAATTTTTTTTGTCTTGGTAAATTAGGAACATACATATTTAACTTTTCATCAAAAATATAGCCCCATTTTTTAGGTTCATTCATTCTATAAGCCTCCAAATATTATTTTTTTCTAATAAGCATAAAAATAGAAATTATCACAAGAGTAATACCTAAAATAATTCCACCTACTCCAATAACTTTATATAATTCAATATATTCCAATAATCTAACATCAGAATTTTGAGGTTCTATATAAGCAATATAAAGAATGAAAATAGCAAAAACAAATATTAGAACTCCTATGCTAAGTAATAGAATATACCAAGGAAATGTATAATCTTTTTTTGTTAAACTTCTCTTTCTAAAAGGAAAAGTACTATATGAATTTGTATTTTCAGGAGCATTTACACCTGCATCTTCAATTAATTTTATACTTGTTATATAAGTTGTTCCAAAAATTCCTTTTCCAAAAGTACAAGAAAATTTAGAGCCAATCTTATCTATAAAAATTTTGTGTCTCCACATTCCAGTAGAATACAAATCTGGAGAATTTTTAAATTTAAAAATATAGATATGTGTAAGACTTCTTCTACTTCTATGAATAGTAAAATAATCTCCTAAAACTACTTCTTGTGTTTCTCTATTGTGTATAAAAATCCTATCCACTATTTTAAAGAGTATAGCCCAAGATATAAAAAGACTTGGGATAAAAATATATAAAGGTGAATTTCCTAATGTTATTATGTTTGATTTAACAATAATATGCCAAATAGGTATGGCAAAAATAACAGTTGCTATAGAAATTGAAATAAAATTATAACTTGTATTATAATCAATATATGAATTACCACTAGCACGCATTCCTTTACTATGATAACATAATCTTGAAATTAAGTGCAATAATCCAAAAACACAAATTGCTATTCCTTGTAAAGGAGAGCTACTATTAAAATATAACATTCCACCTAATACAAAAGAAAGTATTGAAAAGAATATTGATGTGTTTATCAAAGTTGCTAATACAGAATAAAAAAATAAGTATCCTAAAAAAAACATTATTTTTCCTCCATAATTTTTAAATTTTCATAATTGCTATCAAACTTTTGTTCATTAGTCAATTCAAATTTTAATTTCATTTTACCCTCAAATATTTTCCCTAATAATTATAGCATATTAATAAATTGAAAAATAGTTTATTTCTATCCAGATTTTATAATTTTCTTTGAAAAAATCTTAAAAATTTTTAATCATATATAGTGATTACTTGACATCCTATTTAAAAGTTATTATATTTACCTTCAAAGAAAATTTAGAATGTAATTTCACTTATTTGTATTTATATTATTTTAAAGTTAAAAAGCAACCTTATAAATATGCTAAATTAAAAAGCAATCTAAATAAGTTGCTTTTTTGTATGTATTATGCTATACTGACTTTGAGGTGAGGAAGTTGAAAAAATATTCTGTATTAATGGTAGATTTAAAAAGTTCTCGTTCATATAATATTCAAGATAGAAATAATATTCAGAATTCTATATTAAGTAGTATAAATATTTTGAATAAAATCTTTAAAAATTCTATTGAAAAAGAAGTAGAATTTAGTGCTGGTGATGAGATACAAGGATTATTTATTTCTCCTCAATCTGCTTATTTGTATTATAGATTTTTTTCTATGCTTATTTTTCCCATACAAACACATACTGGAATAGGTTTTGGAACTTGGGATATAAGAGTAAATAGTGGAAGTAGCACAGCACAAGATGGGACTGTATATCATTATGCTAGAAAAGCCATTGATGAAGCAAAAAAATCTTTAGAATATTCCACTCTTTTTTATTCAAAAAATAAAAATGATATTATTATCAATTCTTTAATAAATGCAGCTACTTTATTAGCTTCTAAACAGAGTGAATATCAAAATAAACTAATGTTATTGGCAGAAATTTTGTACCCTATTGCTAGTGAAGATATTGTTGATTATAAAAATCTAAAAGAACTTCTAAAATCTATTCAATTTGAAAAGAAAAAAAATTTAACACTTGATATTGATTATCTTGTAATTTCAACTCAATTAGAGAAAGAAAGTTTTTATATAACAGAGGGTAAGAAAAGAGGATTATCAACACAAATTTCAAAATTATTAGGAGTTAGTAGGCAAAGTGTGGAAAAAGCTATAAAGAGTGGAAATATTTATGAGTTAAGAAATATAACTATTGCTATATTAAAGGCTATAGATAATATACAAGGAGAAAATTTATGATAGTTGCTATTTTGCTAAGTGTTCATTTGTTAGCAGATTTTTTATTTCAATCTTCTGCTGTTTTAGAAAGAAAAAGACAAGAAAGAAAATTCTTATTTTTGCATTGTTTTATTTATTTTATAGTTTTTGAAATTTTATTTTTTATATTATTTCAATGTGAAAAAGCATTTTTATTAGGACTGATTATTTCTATTTTACATTTTTTAATTAATTTTATTAAAAATAAATTGGAAAAAAATACCAAATTTGCTATAATATATAAGACAAAACTTTTAGAAAAAATGGAGAGAAAATTAAATTGGAACAGGAAATGAATTTTGATAAAAAAGGAAAAATGAATATTTTAGCACCAGCAGGAAATTATGAAAAACTGGTTGCTGCTGTGAAAGCTGGAGCTAATGAAGTATTTTTTGGTCTGAAAGGATTTGGAGCGAGAAGAAATAATGAAAATCTGGCAATGCAGGAAGTATTCGACGGGATTGATTATGCTCATTCACGTGGAGTTAAGACACTTATGACTTTAAATACGATTTTGAAAGATAGTGAGATTAACAGCATGTATAACAACATTAAAAGAGTTTATGAGCATGGGATTGACGCTGTTATTGTGCAGGATTTGGGATTTGTGAAATTTTTGAAGGAAAATTTTCCAGATTTAAAAATTCATGGAAGTACGCAGATGACTGTGGCAAATCATGTAGAAGCCAATAAATTAAAAGAATTAGGACTTACACGTGTCTGCCTTGCAAGAGAACTTTCCTTTGAAGAAATAAAAAGCATTCGTGAAAAAACTGACATTGAACTGGAAATATTTGTTTCAGGTTCACTTTGCATTTCTTATTCTGGAAATTGCTACATAAGCAGCTTTATTGGAGGAAGAAGTGGAAACCGTGGACTTTGTGCCTATTCCTGCCGTAAAAAGTTTACAGATGAAAATGGAGAAAGTGCTTATTTTTTAAGCCCGAATGATCAGTTATTGCAGGAAAAGGAAATCAATATGTTAAAAAATATTGGAATTGATGCAATAAAAGTTGAAGGACGGAAAAAATCGAGCGAGTACGTTTTCGAGACTGTAAGCTACTATGATAATATTTTAAAAGGCACTCCACGTCCGACGGAAAGTTATAAGTTGTTTAACCGTGGATATTCAAAAGGATATTTTTATTTGGATAACAAACTTATGAACTTTAAATATTCTTCAAATTTTGGATATTTTCTTGGAGCAAGAATTGGTGAATCAAATAACTTTAAAATTGATGATGAGCTTATTTTAGGAGATGGTGTTCAATTTGTAGATGAGAATTTTGAGCAGATTGGTGGAGAATATGTAAATAAAATTCGGATTATTGAAGCTGGAAAAAATGAAAATTCTGAAAAGAAAAATAAAAAGCAAAATAGTCACAATGAAAAAGAAAAAGTCCAAAAAGCCAATAGATTTGATATTGTTTCAATCGGAAAATTACCAAAAGGAACAAAATATATTTACAAAAATTATTCTAAAGAAATTAACGACAGAATTATCCATAATATAAAAGTTTCTAAAAGGTATGCCACTGTTAATGCGACATTACTTGCAAAAAAAGGGCAGGAAATCGAACTTACGCTGGAAATTGAAAATTTAAAAAATGAAATAATTTCTGTGACAAAGAAAGGGAATCTTATTGAACAAGATGCCAAAAAATTGATCACAAAAGAACAAATCGCAGAGAAAATTGGCGAACTTGGAGATACAACTTTTGAACTTGGTAAAATTCAGATTGATTATGATGGAATTTCGTTCATTCCTTTTAGTGAACTAAAAAACCTCAAAAGAGAATGCGTTTCAGAACTTTTGGAAAAATTGCTTGACTCTTACAAAAGAACTGCTATTGAGCGAAAAAAATATAATTTTGAACCGATTAATCTGGAAAATGAAAAATCTAAAGATAATAAAAAACCTATTATTTCAGCACTTGTTACAAATGATGAGCAGGAAAACGCCTGCCGTGAAATGGGAATAACAAAAATTTACCGAAAACAGTTTGATGTTGCAAAGGAAAAGAATTTGTCAAAAACAGATAAGATAAAAACAGGTACAAACCTAGTTTCCAATCTTTATCAGGCAATTATGGGAGAAAAAACTGGAGTAAAAGGACAAACGCTGGACTGGAACTTAAATGTTTTCAATAATCATACAATCGAGATGTTTTCTACTTTCAAAAATCTTGAAACAGTATTTTTATCGCCAGAATTAAGTTATCGACAATTAAAAAACATAAAATCTGACAAACTGAAAAAAGGGCTTGTGATTTACGGTTACCTAAAAGGAATGTATATCGAACATAAAATTTTTGATAAGGAATACAAGGAGCTGGAAGGGGAATTTTATGACAAATACAAAATTGTAAAAAATGAACTTGATAATATTGAACTCTATCTAGACAAGCCAATGAATCTGATACCAAGGCTGGATGATATTTATGAACTGAATTTAGATGAATTGAGGCTGGATTTTACATTTGAAACAGCAACAGAGGTCAAAAAAATTATTAAAAGTATTGATACAAAAAGTGGCAAATATACTCCTTATGCCTTTGAGCAGGGAGTCTTATAAAAATTACTATGTTATTATAATTATAAGGAGGAACCTTGGAAACAAAAAATCAGAAGTATCTAGAAAATTTATATTTACTTTTAGGTGCTTCAATTTTTATACATTATGCTTTAGTTATCTTATTTAGCATTTTAATATTAATAAATATTTTTACAACTGGAGAATACAAAAAAATATTCAGGGACAAATCTCTTATTACTGTGGGAATTGTTTTAGGATTTTCACTTATAACTTCCGCCTTTTATAAAAATATTTTAGGTTTAATGGCAATCCCAATATTTTTGTGTATTGTAGTTGGGCGTTATTATACGTTAATTGTTGATGTGGAATTTAAAAAAAATAATTTGGAATGGATGGCAAAATTTTCGGGAATTTCACTTTTAGTGGGAATGGGAGAATTTTTATTCACACATAACAGAATCGGATATTTTGCATACTTTAATCCTAATTATCTAGGAAGCATTATGATGATGTCTGCAATCATAAATTTATATTTTACATTTGAAAAAAAATCAAAAATTAATTTTGCTGTATTTTTAATGAATATTCTGACAATATTGCTTACTGGATCAAGATCTTCACTAATTGCAGTTGTTTTAGGAATATTTACATTATTTTTCTACTTTTTACGAAGGAGATATTTTGCTGGATGTATTTTGATGCTTTTATCATATATTTTGGGAGTAGTTTCAGGCGTTTTCCCATTCTTGCGTGAAAGTACGTTAATAGAATATTTCTGGCTAAGAGTTGAAATTATTGATATGGCGTTTAGAATTTTTAAAAAAACCAATATCCTGTATGGACACGGAAACTTTTTTTACTACAAATTTACCAATTATGTGTATCCACATTCACATAATGCACTTGTAGAACTGCTTTTAAGTTATGGGCTAATCGGAACAATAGCCTTGCTTACGGTATTTTTACGTTACTTATACGATATTTTGAGAAACGATAGAAATAATGTGTTAAAAATTGCTCTGATTGCTGGAATTGTAATACATAATTTTACCGATTTTGCAATTTTTTGGGTACAAACTGTACTGTTATTTATTATGGCTTTAGCTTATAAGGAGCAAAATGAACAGATACGTGGCTACAGGCAGAGACGAAATAAATAAAAAACTGAAAGGAATATCAAAATGAGAGATAACATATATGTGGGGCTTGTCCACTACCCTGTTTATAACAGAAATAACGATGTTGTGGCAACTTCTGTCACAAACTTTGATATACACGATATTTCTAGGACTTGCAGAACTTACGATATAAAAAAATATTTCATTATAACTCCAGTTGATGCCCAGAAAGAGCTGACTGGCAGAATTATTGGCTACTGGACTGAAGGAAATGGGATAGAATTTAACAAAAATAGAAACGAAGCCTTTGAAAATACAGAACTTGAAGATTCTGTCCAAAGTGCTATAGAAACAATTGAAAAAATTGAAGGAAAAAAACCAAAAATTATTACAACTTCAGCAAAAATTTTCCCAAATACTGTTGGATATGCTGATTTAGGCAAGGAAATCATTGAAGACGATACTCCGTATTTAATTTTATTTGGAACAGGATGGGGACTTACAAATGAAATTATGGATTTATCCTATAAAATTCTGGAGCCAATTCGTGGAAAAACAAGATATAATCATTTGTGTGTCAGAAGTGCTGTTTCAATAATTTTAGACAGATTACTGGGAGAAAACTAAAAATAAAAATACAACCATAATATGAAAGGACAGAAATAAAAAATGAAAGAAAATAATCATAACTTAGTAGGAATCGTGGTAGTTAGCCACAGTAACACACTTGCACAGGAAATTATTAATTTTGTAAAAGTGTTTAAGCAGGAAGACTTTGCATTGGAAAACGGGGGAGATGTAAAAAGAGAAGTTTATGGAACAAATGTAGAGAATGTGAAAGAAGCAATAATCCAAGCAGATAATGGAGCCGGAGTGCTTGTTTTCGTAGATATGGGAAGTTCTGTATTTAATGCATCTAAGGCAATAAAAGAGCTGGAAGGACAAGTTGAAGCAAAAATTGCAGATGCTCCATTAGTGGAAGGAGTAATTTCAGCAGTTGCAGCCAACTTTGATGAAATAGATCTGGATGAATTGAAAATGATTGCAGAAGACAGCAGAAAGTTTACAAAATTGAAAAAAATTTAAGAAAGCGAGAAATTTAGTTAAAAAATGGAAAATTTAATAAATATAGGAACAATTGTCGGAACACACCATTTACGTGGAAGTGTTAAAATTAACTCAATTTTTGAAAATATTGAACTTATCGAGAATGAACGTGTTCTTCTTGAAAAAAACGACAAAAAAAGATTATTTGTTGTAAAAAATGTAAAAAGGCTAAATGATAAAAAAGCAATCTTGGACTTTGAAGGGATTGACAATATTGATGCCGCGAAGGAACTAAATGGCTATAAAGTCAAAATTCGTCGTGATTTACTGCCTGAAAGAAATGAAGAGGAGTTTTATGTAAAAGACTTGTTTGGAATAGAAGTATTTTCTGAAAATGAAAAAATTGGAGAAGTTACAGATGTTATGGAAACTGCTGCACATAATATTTTAATTATTGAGGATATTTCAACAAAAAAAGAAATAATGATTCCATTAATCGATGAATTTGTAACAAAAATCGATTTTTCAAACAACAGAATCGAAGTAACCCTGATTGATGGAATGCGAGAATAAAAAGAATTTGAAACTAAACGCAAGAGGTAAAATCAATGAAATTTAACGTACTTACACTATTTCCAGAATTATTTGAACAATATTTATCCCAAACTATACTAAAAAGAGCAACCGAAAGAGATATTATCGACTTTAACATCGTAAACATAAGGGATTATGCTAGAAATAAACACAACCAGATGGACGACATCCCTTTTGGTGGCGGTGCTGGAATGGTTTTAAAGCCAGAAGCCTACTGGAACTTCTTTTATGAAAACTATGAATTTTACAACAACGAAAATTTAAAAAAACCTTATGTAATTTTTTTATCCCCACAAGGAAAACAGCTGACTCACAACAAAGTTACAGAACTTTCAAAAAAAGAAGAAATCGTACTTATTTCAGGGCGTTACGAAGGATTAGATCAAAGAGTAATTGATAAATTTGTGGATGAAGAAATTTCCATTGGAGATTATGTCCTAAGCAGCGGCGATTTGCCTTCACTTGTAATTATGGACTCTGTTATTCGTATAAAGGAAGGTGTAATAAAAAAAGAATCCTTTGAAACCGACTCTTTCTATAACGGACTTTTAGGCTTTCCGCAATACACAAGGCCCGTAGAAATTGACGGATACACCGTTCCAGAAGTCCTACGAAGCGGCAATCACGCTAAAATAGATGAATACCGGCAATTTCATTCGATTGAGAAAACTATGAAGAATAGAATGGATTTGTTTGAGAAAAAGTTGGAAAATATTGATGAGGATTTGGAATTTAAGAAAGTTTATAAGAAATACTTGAAAAAGAAAGACAAGTAGTTAGGAGAGTGTATTCAGGATGATTTATGAATTGGACGGGATAAAACCTAAAATATCGGGAGAGGTATTTATTGCTGAAAGTGCTGATGTTATGGGAAATGTAGAACTGAATGACGGAGTAAATATATGGTTCGGTGCGGTACTAAGAGGAGATGTGGAGAAAATAACTATAGGAAAAAATAGCAATGTTCAGGATAATTCGACATTACACACTGATTTTGGACTTCCCTGTGTTGTGGGAGAAAATGTTACTGTAGGTCATAATGTGATACTTCATAGCTGTGAAATAGGAGATAATGTAATCGTAGGAATGGGCAGCACAGTTTTAAATGGATCAAAAATCGCTCCTAACTGTCTTATAGGTGCAGGTTCTTTAGTTACTCATAAAATTCCTTACGAAAAAGGTGTTCTCATTTTAGGAAGTCCTGCTAAAATAGTGAGAAAACTGACTGATGAAGAGATAGAACATATTCAAAAAAATGCTGACCATTATGTGAAAAATGGAAAATTGTTTGCTAAAGCTCTGAAAAAAGAGAATGTCTAAAAAAAGTATAAAGTGTAGTTTGTTTAAGGGCAGCCTAAAGGTTGTCTTTTTTTATTCACTATTGATATTTTTATATTTTCTTAGGAGCAATAAAATTGGAAAATTACTTTGTACTTTAATAACAATGAAGCTAAAATGATAAAAATGGGAAAAATGAAATACTGAAAATTATAAAATAAACTATTTTCTATTATTTCTGTTTAAATAGTAAATGTTAATACATTTTGAATTACAGACTATGTTATATAGCTTAAAATATATCAAAATAGGAGTTTTAAAACATACAGAAACTCCCTTTCTAGCACAATATTAAAAATTACCTATTCAGTTTTATTAAAAAACTTAAACAAATACTTTCCACCTAACCCAATAACAGCACCTATCGGTGCTGCAGTCAATAATCCTGGAATCCATCCGTACATATCAATAACTTTGCTTCCAAGTATGGAAGAAATTACAGAGGTTACTATAATTAATAAATTTTGATATTTTTTACTGCTCACAATTTTTACCTCCACCAACGATATTTTAATTTATTTTATCCTTCTGCGTATATATTACTCTAATTTAAATATTTTGTCAAATTACTTATTAATCAAAATATTTTATAATTAAAGAAAAAATTAGAAACTACAATCGCAA
>ERZ773054.2114-NODE-2114-length-10680-cov-11.309365_pt1 | contig 10680 bp, 8 predicted proteins | sample MGYA00580630_ERZ773054 | MGnify/ENA primary metagenome ERZ773054 (study PRJEB29015, sample SAMEA2737994) | human oral metagenome | biome: human oral; feature: human-associated habitat; material: dental | place: China | collected 2115 ... | reverse complement strand
AGCGACGAATTTGCCGCAGTCCGATGTGCATCCGTCCGAAAAGGTACAAGAAAACGCACTCGAAAGCAGCCTGCCGACCGCAGGCGGCGGCAGTACAGCGGCAGCCTTTCGCCTCATGCGCATCGACGTCGAGCAGGACGGCACGCAGCTCTCCGCTGCCGCGCTCGATGAAAGGACGGCACCGTACCTTCGCCGCACGCTCTCCGAAGCCGACATCAACGCGCTTCTCGCAGAGCTCACCCGGTACGCACGCAGTCACGGCTATCCCGCCGCTGCCGCCTACCTCCCGCCGCAGACGAATGCGGAGGGCGCACTTGAGATCCGCATCCTCGCGGGACGCTATGGGAAAATCTCGATTGACAATAGTGCCGCCATCGACGACGGACAGATCCGCCGCCTCGCCCACGCGCTCCATACGGGCGCACCCATCGAGGGACGACGGCTTGAAAAGGCACTGTACAACATCGCCGCCCTAGGCGGCATCGAAGCGGCGGGACTGCTCTCGCCCGGCGCGGACTTTGGCACGAGCGACCTCACCATCCGCGTGCGGGACGGCAAGCGGCAGAACTTCGTCCTCTACAGTGAGAACTACGGCAGCAAGACATCAGGACGCTACCGCTACGGCGCACAGGCGAGCCTGTCGAACATTACCCGCAGCGGCGATCGGCTGAGCCTTGCCGCGATGCTCTCGAACGAAGACCTCCGCAACTACAGCATCAACTATACCCGCCCCGTCGGCGTGGGCGGCACCGTGCTCGGCCTCGGTGTCAGCCGCATGGACTACGAGCTTTCGGGCGCATTTCGCCGCCTTGGCGCACAGGGACGCGCCGATACCGTGAGCCTCTTTGGCACATCGCCGCTCCTGCGCACCGCGCGGGACAGCGTCAGCCTCACCTACGGGTGGGACTGGCGAAAACTCGAGGACGCGTACAAGAACGTCGGCATGACCCTCGAAAAGCACAGCAATGCCGTGCATATCGGTGTACGCGGCGAGATGGTTCGCCCGCGCACGCATCTGACCTACGACCTCACCGCCTATCATGGCACGATTGCGTCCGACTCGGCGATGGCAGAGCGGCAGATGCGGCGTGCGGGGACAGAGGGCAGCTTTACCAAGGGCGTGCTGAATCTCGGCGTGCGGCAGGAACTCGGCGGACGTTTCCATCTGAACCTCAAGACACAGTTCCAGGCGGCGGGGGACAACCTCGACAGCTCCGAGGAGATCTACCTCGGCGGGGCAAATGGCGTGCGCGCCTACCCGCAGGGCGAGGGCTCGGGCGACAGCGGCTATCTTGCGAGTGCGGAGCTGGTCTATCGGACGCGCATCCCGCATCTTGATCTCAGCACCTACTATGACACGGGTCATGTGGTATACGCGCACGACGGCGCGGATGGCGGCACGACACTCAGCGGCTGGGGCATCGGTGTCAGTTACAGCCGCCCCGGCGACTACTTCCTGCGGCTCGATTGGGCGCGGCGCATCGGCCTCGCGCGGAACGCGAGCGAGGAGGCAAAGGCAAAGAACCGTCTCTGGTTCATGATCGGCAAAGTGTGGTAGAGCACTTCTCTCATACTGTGCTTTATACAAAAACGAGGAATCCCTGCACATGCAAGGACTCCTCGTTTTTATGGTTCTATGATAAATGTTACGGAAGAATGCGGACAGCGATGCTCCTAAGCAAACCCTAGTGGAGCAAGCGGGAAAAGTGTGCGGTACGCCCCGCCGGACTTCTTTCGTTCAAGCGTAGCGCGTTTAAGAAGTCTGGCGGTATTTGAGCGTACAAGCACACGAATGCTTGCGCAACTAAGTGTTTGCGTGGAGCACGCATGTCCGTAACATTTGACGTAGAGCCGTTTATTTAGTTCTTATCATTCGGTGTGATGTCGATTGGTGCATCCTCGAGCACCTGCTGCTCCTCCTCGGGCTTGCGCTTGCGGAGAATGAAGAATGCACCTGCGCCGATGAGGACGATGACAACAACGATGGTGCCGATGATTGCCGTCTTGTTCCAGAGGCGGAACGCGACTTCGATCTTCGACGACTCACCCGTCACGAGCGTCTTGCCGAGGTTCCATGTGAGCTGCTTGCCGTCGTTCTCCGTGCGGTCGGCGTTCGAACTCGTGGGTGCGACGGGCAGCGTCATCTGATAGGTGAACGTGATGTTGCTTGCAAATGCGCCTGCGCCGCCGCCGTTCTGGCTGCCCTCAAAGAGCAGGTCAAAGTTGTAGTCCGTGTAGAACAGGCTCTTGTTTACGGTGATGCCCGTGTTCTTGCCCTCGTTCGCCTTGAAGAAGTCATTCTCCGAGAGCTTGTCGATCGTGGCGTAGTGCTCCGTAATCTCGTAGCCCGACATATTCTCCTTCGTCACGGGCGTGACCTGCGCGTCCGGATTCTTCGCCGTCGTCGCCGCCTTGCTCTGCTCGACGATCTCGGCGAGCATCGGCACGCTGACGAGCGTCGTCTTGAGGTCGGCGCTGCCGTCCTCGTTGATGACGACATTCACATCGCCGCTGAAACAGCCGCTTGTGAGTGCGAGCGCACCGATCATCAGTGCGCCCAGCAGCGTGCGCATGCGGTCTCTGCACGTTTTGATAAACATAAAATACCTCCCAAATATCTCCCAACAAAGCCATTTTCATTCTACATGAGCGCATCGCATTTTGCAAGGTGACGATTGGCACAAAGTTTTTTTGCACAAGAGTTGACAAGAAAACATATATGTTATATATTTACAAACATATAAAAAATATATGTGTTATAAAATAGGAGATGGGACAATGGCAGTGAACACGGGAGCAGGAAGCCACGGGCATGAGCACGCCCACGGTCACGATCATGTGCATGGGCATGCACACACCCACACGCATGACGGGCATACGCACGAACATCATCACCACGATCACGACCATGTACATGGGCACAGCCACGACCACGATCATGCGCATGAGCACGGCGCATGGCAGCCGCACACACATGACGCGGCACATCCGCACGTCCACGGCGGTGTGAACGACTACATGAAGGCGGTCTCGGACTACCGCAAGACGTTCCCGTCGAAGCAGGATGTTCTCGAACAGACACCCGATCCCGCCGTGCGCGAGATGTTGCTGCACATGGAGCAGATCGGCTGTGATACGGCATTCGACCGCTTTGACAAGCAGCAGCCGCAGTGTGCGTTCGGCATGGCGGGGGTCTGCTGCAAGAACTGCAACATGGGACCGTGCAAGATCACACCGAAGAGCCCGCGCGGGATCTGCGGCGCGGATGCCGATCTCATCGTTGCCCGCAATCTCCTGCGCAGCGCGGCGGGCGGCGTAGCACAGCACGGCGCACATGCGCGTGAGGTGATCCTGTCGCTGAAATTCGCCGCCGAGGGCAGGTTGAAGCTGCCGCTGCTCGGCGAGAAGCGCATCCGTGAGGTGTGCAAGGCGTTCGGCATCGAGACGCGCGGGCAGTCGACGAAGCGTCTCGCGAGCAAGCTCGCTGACGTGCTGCTTGAGGATCTTGCGCGTCCCGTCCCCGGTGAGTATCGTTCCATTGCGGCACTTGCACCCGCCGAACGTAAGGAGGTCTGGGAGAAGCTCGACATTCTTCCCATTAGCGCGTACAACGAGGTGTTTGATGCGTTCCACCGCACAGGCTGCGGCACGGACGGCGACTGGCAGAGCACGATGAAGCAGTTCCTGCGCTGCGGTCTGGCGTTCTGCTACACGGGTGTAGTCGCGGCAAACATCGCGACGGACGCGCTCTTCGGTGTCGGGCATCGCGCGACCTCGAAGGTCAACGTCGGCGCACTCAAAAAGGGCTGGGTCAATATCGCCGTCCACGGGCATCTGCCGACGCTTGTCAGCGAGATCGTTCGCATCGGCAAGACGGAGGAGTTTGTTCGGTTGGCAAAGGAGCACGGCGCGGAGGGCATCCAGTTCTACGGGATCTGCTGCTCGTGCCTTGCAGCGATGTACCGTTACGAGGGGGTCATTCCACTCTCGAACGCGGTTGGTGCGGAGCTGGTGCTCGGCACGGGGGCACTCGATCTCTGGGTTGCGGACGTGCAGGACGTGTTCCCGTCCATTATGGATGTGGCACACTGCTTTAAGACGACGGTTGTCACGACGAGCGATGCCGCACGTCTGCCGGGCGCGGAGCACTACGCCTACGATCACCACCACTCCAATGTGGAGGACACGGAGAAGATCGCACGCAAGATTGTGACGCGTGCCATCGAGAGCTTTGCCGCACGGCGCGATATCCCTGTCTTTATCCCGGCATACGAGGTGACGGCAGAGATCGGATTCAGCGCGGAGTCCGTGCGCGAACGCTATAACGGCTACGGCGCGATTGCGGAGGCGCTGAAGTCCGGGAAAATCCGCGGCATTGTGAACATGGTCGGCTGCAACAATCCGCGCGTTGTCTACGAGCGTGCGATTGTGGATATCGCCGAGGAGCTCATCAAGAACGATGTTCTCATCTTTACGAACGGCTGCGCCTCATTCCCCCTGCTGAAGCTCGGCTATTGCAGTCTGTCCGCGCTCGAAAAGACAGGCGCGGGGCTGCGTTCCGTCCTCGGGGAGGATCAGCCGCCCGTCTGGCACATGGGCGAGTGCGTAGACAATACGCGTGCCTCGACCATCCTCGGAGGAGTGGCGGCGGAGGCGGGCGTTGCGATCAAGGATATGCCGTACGCCTTCACCAGCCCTGAGTGGGCGAACGAAAAGGGGCTGGATGCCTCGCTCGCGTTCCGCCTGTTCGGCATCGACTCCTACCACTGCGTCGAGGCTCCGATTCACGGCTCGACGAATGTCATGAACTTCCTCAAGCGAGATACGAAGGAGACGCTCGGCGCGGTCATGACCGTGGATACGGACGCGAAGCGTCTTGCTGCGAAGATTCTCGCGGATCTTGACGCACAGCGCGCGGCACTCGGCTGGGCGGAATGTGCACCCATTGCAGCGGCGGCGGACAGCTCGGCGGAGCTTGCCGAGACGGCAGAGGAACTGGCGGAGGTCGGTGCATGAGGCGGCTCGTTCTCGCCGCATCCATACTCATCCTCTGTGCTGCGGCGTTCGTTGGATTCCGCGCGGCAGAGGAGCGTGACCCGCGCACCGTACGTATCGCCTATCTGCCGACCACCCATGCCCTGCCGCTCATCGCGCAGCAGGAGAGGGAGACGGCGGACGGTCCTGTGCGCGTGGAGCTGATCCGCTATGGCTCGTGGCCGGAGCTGATGGATGCGCTGAACACGGGACGCGTCGACGGCGCGTCCGTCCTCATCGAGCTTGCTGTCAAGGCGCGCGAACAGGGCATTGATGTGCGTGCAGCAACCCTCGGACACAGGGATGGCAACATCATCGCTGCACTCCCCACGGTGCAGTCGGTGGAGGATCTGCGTGGCAAGGTCTTTGCCATCCCGCACAAGCAGTCCACACACAAGCTGCTCCTCGACGAGCTGCTCACGCGCGGCGGCATGACCGAGGCGGATCTCACCGTTGTCGAGATGACACCGCCCGAGATGCCCGCCGCACTCGCGCAGGGGCAGATCGCGGGCTACTGCGTCGCCGAGCCGTTCGGGGCACAGGCGCTCCTGCTCGGCACAGGACACATCCTCGCACGCAGCGACGAACTGTGGGAGGCCAGCCCATGCTGCGCCCTCGTCTTTCACGGCGATTTTGCAGAGGAACACACGGAGCTCGCCCGCGCGGCGGTACGTGCCTACCTCGATGCGTCGGAGCACTTGACGGAGCATCCGGAGGAGCAGACGAAGATCGCAGGGCACTTTCTCAAGACGCAGCCCGATGTCCTCGCCGCCTCCTTCGACTACATCTCCTACGAGAGCCCGGTCCTCAGCCGTGCCGTATATGACGACCTTGCGTACCGTATGAGGGCGGAGGGCTTGATTGCGCGAATTCCCTCCTACGAGGAGTTTGTGGATGAGCGATTATTGCCATAAATGAAAGGACTGTAGCCTATGCAGACACTGCGCCACCTCCTCGGCGGTGCCGCCGTCACCATCCTCTTATGGCAGCTTCTCTGCACGGTCGGCGGCTGGAATGAGGCACTTTTCCCCTCACCGCTGAGAACCATCGCGGGACTTGGTGAGCTGATTGCGAGCGGCGTACTTGCCTACGACATCGCCGCGAGCCTTCTCCGCTTCGCCGTCGGCTACCTCTCCTCCGTCCTCATCGCACTCGTGCTTGGACTGGTGCTTGGATGGTACAGCCGCATCTGGGCGTATCTCAGCCCCATTGCACAGGTGCTGCGCCCCGTCTCACCCGTCGCATGGCTGCCGTTCATCGTCCTTTTCTTCGGCATCGGCGAGGCCCCTGCAATCGCCATCATCTTCCTCGCCGCATTCGAGATGAAGCCGAAGGATGGCACCGAACACTATATGTGATAAAAGCCCTATATTTTTCACGTTATAGAAGGAAAAACGACAGGGACAGCGAATAGTAGGGGAGAAGAAAAGCAACCATAGAGGATAGGGAAGGATGGAAAATATGTCGATGAGAATACAGAGTCAGGCACAGGCCGTCTACGTTGCAACACAGCAGGCACTCGCCCCGCTCACGGGGAAAAAGGCGGAGGCAGTCAAGACGCCGGACGAGCCGCAGAAAGCCGCCGGCGGGCTGAACGCTCCCGCATACAGTGTCGAGATCATCGATGCAGCACGTGAGAAGTACGCTGCCGCACAACGCGGCGCGGCGGAAGACCAGCAGGGCGGCAGCACGACAGCAAAGCCGACACTGACGGCACCGGCAGCTGCAAACAATGCAAGCGCTGTGAAGGCGCAGGAAAATCCGGCCGATGAGCAGGAGCATCCTGTGCCCGCTGGTGACGATGCGGCGAAGGAGGTCGGCGCCCCGAACAAGGAGGATGCGGACAAGCAGAGCAGTCCGCTCGAAGCACGCCTCCAGAAACTGCGCAAAAAACTCGCCGACGCCAAGCGCGCCGCTGTCCCCGACGACGAGAAGAAGTCACGCGTCGCAGAGATCAAGCGTCAGATTCAGACACTCGAAGGACAGATTGCCGCACAGAAGAGCCACGGTGCGTGATGTTTCTCGGTTAGCTGTGCGGTGCTGCACAGGTGACCGCGGGGGCTGGGGCTGTTGCGCGAAGTTTTCTAACTGCATGCAACAGCCCCTCGTGCATTATCTGTGATCCCTGTGATTTTGGTGCTTGTTTCAGCACTGATCTCATGCTATACTCATGTAAAATAAATATTTTACGTTTTTCGAGCCGCCGTACCTGTGGCATAAGCTATGGTGCGTCGGCCTGATCGCGGAATCCCGCAGATCACGGGGGAAGGTATGGAAACGTCCTTCCCTGCCCGCAGACTTTTGTCTGCATTGCAAAGGAAAACCGGCATGGGGAGAACTGCGCTCTTTTTGTGCGCTGTAATTGCTCGCTGGATTTTTCCGGCGGGCATTTTTTGTTGGGAAAGTTTGGGGATTTGCAGAACGGAAAAGGGGCGTTATGGGGCAATATGCGCGTATGATGGCGGCGGGGAGTGTGCTCGCTGCACTGTTTTTTGTGCTCTCACTCTCGGTCGGGCGGTTCTATGTTCCGTTCGATCAGGTCTGTGCGATTCTGGCGTCAAACTTTATCGAACTTCCGATCACGTGGGACGCGTCGATGTATAACGTCGTCATGGTGATCCGCCTGCCGCGCGTCCTCGGGGATATTCTCGTGGGCGTTGCACTCGCGGTGTCGGGCGCGGCATATCAGGGCGTCTTTCGCAACGATCTCGTCTCGCCCGATCTCCTCGGTGTCTCGCAGGGCGCGAGCGTGGGCGCGTGCCTTGCGATCCTCGCGCATTTGACGCTCGGCGGCACGGCGGGCGCGGCGTTCCTCGGCGGTATCGCGGCAGTTACAATGACACTCATGCTGCCAAAGCTCGTGCAGAGCCGCTCGCGCATTGTGCTTGTCCTCTGCGGCATCATTGTATCGGGCTTTATGGCGGCGGTGATCGGGCTGCTCAAATACCTTGCCGACCCCGATACGGAGCTCGCGGACATTGTCTACTGGCAGCTCGGTAGCCTTGCAAAGATCTCGTGGGACAACCTGCTCTACGTCACGCCGATCATCGTCTTCATGCTCGCGGGGCTGCTTGCGATGCGCTGGCGCATGAATGTGCTCTCGCTCTCCGATCAGGAGGCGGCGAGTCTCGGTGTGAATGTGCAGCGCGAGCGACTTGCCGTGATCGCGCTTGCAACACTCCTCACGGCATCGGCGGTGTGCCTGAGCGGAACGATCGGCTGGATCGGGCTGATCCTCCCGCATCTGGCGCGGATGCTCGTCGGCGGAAACCACGCGCAGCTCCTGCCCGCGACGGCGGTGCTCGCCGCGTCCTTCCTGATGCTCGCCGATCTCCTCGCACGCACGCTGACCTCGGCGGAGGTGCCGCTCGGGATCCTCTGCGGCTTCGTCGGGACACCGTTCTTCGCGTGGATTCTCTATCGCCAGCGGAGGTATTTCTGATGGAGCGCGCAATGCTTTGGCTCGATGACGGCTCGTTCCGTTACCGCGCGGATGCGCCGTACATCTTCGAGCACATCTCGTTCTCGATCAAGGGCGGCGAGGTGCTCGCGCTCCTCGGGCGCAACGGTGTCGGCAAGTCGACGCTGCTTGCGTGTCTCATGGGCTTTCAGGAGCTGACACAGGGGCGCATCTATACGAACGGGCACAACATCTACGCGATGTCACCGCGCGAGCGTGCGCGGGAGATCGCGTTCGTGCCGCAGATCATTAGCGCGGAGAGCTCGTTTACGGTGCGCGACTACGTGTCCTTTGGCGCGACGGTGCGCACGGGGATGTTCTCAGCGCCGAGCAAGGCGGACTATGCGCAGACGGATGTGATCCTTGAGGAGCTGGGCATCGCGCACATCCGCGACCGCCAGTGCAGGGAGATCAGCGGTGGTCAGCGACAGCTGGTCGCCATCGGGCGCGCCCTCCTGCAGAATACGCAGCTCATCCTCATGGACGAGCCGACGGCGGCACTCGATGTGCGCAATCAGGTGCTCGTCCTGCAGACCATCGACCATCTGCGTGCAAAGGGCTACGGGGTCGTCTTTACAACGCATCTGCCCGAGCAGGCGCTGCTGCTGAACAGCCGCGTCGCGCTCTGCTTCGGCACGCATATGGATTTTTACGAATCCGTGGACGAGGTACGGGCATCGCATCTGGAGGAACTGTACGGGACGAAGCTGAGCCTTTTCCACAGCGATAATGTGGGGCGTACGGTCTGTGTGATTCCGCGGCTGTAGTATGTCGTGCATCCCCCTCGCGAACGCCTCGTTGCACAAGCGGTCGCACACTTATCTGCCTAAATACCTGCGGATTCCAAACGCGCTTCGCTTGAACGAATGAAATCCGCAGGGGGCAGAACGTGTGCTTTTCCCGCTTGTTCCACTAGGGTTCGCTACGGGGGATTACACGCTAACAATAAAGTTTCAGGTTTTTCAGATGAAAGGATGTATGCAATGAAGAAAAATCTCATTGCGCTGCTGGCTCTCGTCATGATGGTCGCAGCACTTGTGGGCTGCGGGACGGAGAACGCCGCGCAGGGCAAACAGGAAAGGGCGCGCACGGTCACGGACATCGACGGCACGGAGGTCACGATTCCCGCGAACGTGGAGCGCATCGCCGACCTTTGGCACGCGAACAATCAGGTTGTGCTGCTTCTCGGCGGCGCGGACAAGCTCGTCACAACGACGAAGAATGTGCAGGGGCTCCCATGGTTCGCGCAGGTCTATCCGCGTATCGCAGAGATCTCCGCGCCGGTCAAGGGCACGGATGTGAACTGGGAAGAGGTTGAGAAGGAGAAGCCGCAGGTCGTGCTTGCGAGCAGTAAGGAACAGATCGAGACGGCACGCAAGAACGGCTATACGGCGGTGCGTGTCAACTTTGCGACCTATGACGGGCTGCGCAAGGTTGTGAAGATCACGGGCGATGTGCTCGGCGGCGATGCTGTGAAGAACGCGGAGACGTACCTCTCCTACCTCGACGAGAAGACGAAGTTTACGGATGAGCGCACGAAGAAGCTCAGCGATGCCGACCGCCCCGTCGTGCTCCACATCGTCGGCGGCGACGACCTCTTCAAGGTGGACGGCGTGGATACGATCATCGACGAGTGGATTCGCTACGGCGGCGGGCGTAACGCGATCACAGCGAAGGGACCACAGATCAAGACAACCATCGAGGAAGTCCTCAAGGCGGATCCGGATATCATCATCATCGGCGGTACGCAGTCCGCAAAGGGCATCGAGGCAATCAAGAACGATCCGCAGTGGTCGAGCATCAAGGCGGTCAAAAACGGGCGCATCTATGCGAACCCCGTCGGCACGTTCAACTGGGATCGCTACAGTGCCGAGTCCGCGCTGCAGCTTCTCTGGGCGGCACAGACGATCCAGCCGAAGCTCTTTGCCGATGTCGATCTCGTGAAGGAGACCGTGGACTTCTACAAGCATTTCCTCCACTATGATCTGAGCGAGGCAGATGCACAGCGCATCATCAAGGGCGAAGCGCCTGCGAAGTAATTGTTTCATTGCTTGTCGGCACTGCCGCAGAACTCCCTGCGTCGGTGTAGCAATACAGGAAGCACTGATAAATTCAGCCACGCCATCTTGGTGCATCTTTTTTGCCCGCACTGTGTCGACAAATCCTCCACATAGCTTTGGCTATGC
>ERZ773054.2109-NODE-2109-length-10698-cov-3.225406_pt1 | contig 10698 bp, 13 predicted proteins | sample MGYA00580630_ERZ773054 | MGnify/ENA primary metagenome ERZ773054 (study PRJEB29015, sample SAMEA2737994) | human oral metagenome | biome: human oral; feature: human-associated habitat; material: dental | place: China | collected 2115 ... | reverse complement strand
GGTGTGGAAATCCGCTCTGAGGACGCATCGCCCGGCGGCGGACAGATACTCTTTGCGACCCTTACGGAGCCGGATCTCATCACCGTCTATCGGGATGCGGTGCGGCGCGGCGAGGCTCTTCTTGCGGACACGGATGTGGCAGCGTCGCTCCCGCGCCTTGACATCACGCGCATCCTCCTGTGGCACGAGCTGTTTCACGTGGTGGAGATGCAGAAGAAGGCGACGATCTTTACAGACCGAGAAGATCGCGCTTTGGCGCGGTCCGATCCCGAACCGCTCCACGATCCGCTGTCTGGGCGAGATCGCGGCGATGCAGTTCGCTGCGGCGATGGAGGGGCTGACGTATTCGCCCTACTGTCTGGACGTGCTGCTCGTGTACGGTTACGACATGCGCGCGGCGAGCGCGCTGTTTGATGAGATAAAAGGGGTGCTTGTAGCGATACAGCTAACATAAACAGGGGCTGCTCTACGAAGTTTTCGGGCTTCGTAGAGCAGTCCCCGAATAGAGGAGGATGCCGTATGTTGACGGAGAATATCAAGATCGAGGGCAAGTGGGACTATCGCGCTGCGAGATTTCGCCGCGCAATTGCGTTTCTGAAGGAAACGAATTTTTTGAACGAACAGCCGGGCAGCGTGCTGCAGATCGGGGACGGCATGCGCGCGGAGGTGCAGGAGTATGAGACCATGCCCGCAGATACCTGCCGCTTTGAGTCGCATCGGAAATACTTTGACATTCAGTACGTGGCGAGCGGCGAGGAGTGCATGGGCTATATCCGGCAGTCCGAGCTGACCCCGGCGGAGCCGTACGATGCGGAGCGCGACCTCGCGTTCTATGAGGAGCCGCAGACCGCAGGACGCGTGCATCTGCGCGCGGGGGACTTTGCCATCGTATCGCCTGACGACGGGCACAAACCGCGCTGCATCGGCGATGCGCCGTGCCTTGTGCGCAAGATCGTGGTGAAGGTGCCCGTCGAGGACTGAGAGGAGGCAGCAATGTCAGACGTTATCTTATTCGGAGAACCGATGGTCATGTTCGTGGCGGAGACCGAGGGACCGCTCGATGAGGTGGAGAACTTTACGAAGCTGCTCGCGGGTGCGGATGTCAACGTCGCGATCGGGCTCAAGCGTCTCGGGCACAGTGTGACCTATGCCACGCGCCTCGGGCGGGACCCGTTCGGAACCTACATCGAGAAGAAGCTGCGGAAGGAGCAGATTCACACACAGATCACATACGATGCGGAGCACTTTACGGGCTATCAGCTAAAAAACAAGGTGTCAGAGGGCGATCCCGAGGTCTTTTATTTCCGACGGAACAGCGCTGCCTCACATCTGAGCGAGGCGGACGTGGAGGCGATTCCGCTGGACGGTGCGCGCGTGCTGCACATGACGGGCATCCCCGCTGCGCTCTCGGGGAGCTGCCGCAATGCCTCCTACCGACTGATCGAGCGCGCACGGGAGCGGGGCATCTGCGTGACCTTTGACCCGAACCTGCGCCCGACGCTCTGGGAGAGCAGGCATGCGATGATCCGAACGGTGAATCACCTCGCATCGATGGCGGACATCGTCCTGCCGGGCACGGCGGAGGGCGAGATCCTGATGGGGAGCAGTGACCCCGCTGAGATCGCCGCGTTCTATCGCGGGCGCGGCGCGCGCATGGTCTTTGTCAAGGAGGGACCGAAGGGCGCCTATGCCGATACGCCCGAGGGATGCACGCACATCGCGGGGATTCCGGCGGAGCAGGTCGTCGATACCGTCGGCGCGGGCGACGGTTTTGCCGTCGGCATCATCAGCGGGTGGCTTGAGCATCTGCCCGTCGTGCAGATGGTCGAGCGCGCGAATGCAATCGGCTCGATTCAGGTCACGGTCAAGAGCGACAACGAGGGGCTACCGACGCGTGAGGAGCTCGCGGCATACATCGCAAAGCGGGGAGGGGGCGCACGATGAAGCTGCAAGTAGCCATTGACCGCGTCGATGTCCCCGCCGCGATGGAGATGATTCGTCAGGTGGAGGCGTACGCGGACATCGTGGAGATCGGCACCTCCCTCATCAAGGACTTTGGACTTGAGAATAGCGTTGGGGCGCTTACGCGCACCTTTCCCGCACAGGACTTCCTCGCGGATATCAAGACCTGCGATGAGGGCGCGTACGAATTCCGAAAAACGTACGAAGCGGGCGCGGCAGTCGCGACCGTGATGGGCTTCTCCTCGTCTGCGACGATCCGCGCGTGCGCAGAGGTCGCCGACGCGTTCGGCAGGGACTACCTGATCGACCTCCTCGCATGCGATGCGGCACGCGTGCGGCAGATCGCCGCAGAATTCCCGCGTGCGATCTTCTGTATCCACCTGCCCTCGGACTGCGCGGGCGAGGGGCTCGGCGCACTCATCGAGGAGATGGCAGGACAGCTGCGCGCCGCTGCCAAAACGCCGCGCATCGCGGCAGCGGGCGGCGTGCAGCTTGCGAGCGTGCCACTCCTCAGGCGTTGTGGCATCGAAATCGGCATCGTCGGGAGCGCCGTCACGAAGGCGGCGGATCCCGCGGCGGCAGCGCGTGCGTTTCATGAGACAATGCGGGAGTAAAGGAGAGAACTATGCTGGAGATACTAAAGCAGATCGAGGAGGAAATTCATGGCGTCCTCGCAAAGGTGAAGGAGGATGACATCGAACGCTTTCTTGCGGAGATTGCGCCGAATCGGCGCATCTTTGTCGACGGAGAGGGACGCTCCGGCTTCAGCGCAAAGGGATTTGCCATGCGACTGATGCACCTCAAATATACCGTGTATTTCGTGGGTGAGACGATTACCCCTGCCGTGGAGGCGGGCGACGTGTTTATCGCCGTCTCCGGCTCGGGCACAAGCAAGAATGTCGTGAGCGACGCCGAGAAGGCAAAGGCAAAGGGCGCGCGCGTGCTCGCTGTCACGAGCAAGCCGGCGTCGCCGCTCGGGCAGTGCGCCGACGTTGTGCTTGAGATTCCGGGCACCGTCAAGGGGGACGCGGGCGGCGAACGCAAATCCATCCAGCTCCTCAGCTCGCTGTTCGACCAGAGCCTCCACATCGTTCTCGATGCCATCTGCCTCGCGCTCTCGCGCCGCGATCACATCGCGAACGAGCAGGCGACCGCGACGCACTGGTGAGGGGGCACCACAGCCTCAAGCCTGCCCCGCCGCAGCGGGGAAGGGGGACCGCGCAAGCGGTGGAAGGGGCGCTTGTAGCGATACCACTGACATAATCAAGGGCTGTTGCATGAAGTTTTGCAACAGCCCTACTTGTCGAGCTCTTTACTCCTCAGCGAGGACTCCTTGCCGCCTCCTCCCGCGCACTGCGCAGACAGCTGTCAAAGTAGCGCGCGAGATTCTTCTCCATGACGGCGACATCCGTTTCGTTCGATGAGGAACCGGGGTTATCGGCGAGCGTCGCCGCCCAGTCATTCGGTCCCTTCAATGTAAAGAATGCAACAAAGGTGGCACGCGTCAGCTCCGTTTCGTTCGGCGGCAGATAGTAGAACGTAATCTTGCGCCCATACAGTGCAGACAGCACGACGCCGTCCCCGTTTGGACGGTACAGCGTGTGGAGTTTCTTGCAGATCGACGCCAGATCCGCGCCGCGCGCGCCGTCCGTGACGAAGATAAAGTCGCCCTCATCAAAGAGCGAGACCTCCCGATCAAGGTGACGGCGTTTTGCTCCCGAATGAATCAGTGCCTCCGCCTCCTCCGCCGTTGCCGTGCGGAACCCGTACTCTGCCGTCACCCGTGCGATATCCGCATTCAGATGCGCGGCATACCCCGTCGCATACTGAAAGAACGCATTCGTGTCCCGCTCTGCACCGGGGCGCGGGAGCGTCGGGCGGCGGACGACCGCATTGCACGAGAAAGTGAAATCATTCGCCGTATCGTGCAGGACATAGATGCGCCGCTCGAACGGCTTCTCCTTCTCGATCTGCGTTTCCACGAGAACGAGCTGCGGATTGCAGACGGCAAATTTCTTCTCCACCATCGCAATCACATCGTCCGCCGTATACGGATCGCTGCCCTGCGTCGCCAGTGTGGACGAACAGCTCGTGAGGAGGATGACAGAGAGGAGGAGCGCACAGAACGCCCCCAATAGGTGTATGTCGTTACATCCTGTGCATTCCGATAGTTTCGAGGACATTACCACCGTAACCTCACTCTCTTTCCGGCTTCACGCTCGATGATCTTTTTGAACTCCTCGATCTCCCGCACATCCGTATCCTTGATCGTAATTTCGGAGCGAATATCTTTTTTTCCCGCCTTATAGCGATAGGACATCATGTTCTGACTCCCATATAGAACATATTTTTCACAGACGGCGATTTTCATGTGGGAGTCGATGCGGACGAACTTTGCGTTGGGGAGTGCGCCGCGCATCTTGTTGATCTCTTTCTGTGTGCGGGTCTGGCGATCATCCCCTTGATACATCTTTCCAATTCCGTAGCAGATCAGAATTCGAATGCCCCGCGCTGCAGCTTCTTGGAGGTCGGGAAGGTCATCATCGACATACTCCTCGCCGTACCATGGATAGGACAGATAGAGGTATTCCTCAGCATCCTGATAGAGCTTCGAGAATACATTGTTGATTTCTTTCTCAGAATATTTTTCCTTGTGTTCGTTTTTCCGATCAAAGTGTATCTTGCTCAGAAATAAGACATCGTTCTCAATTTCCTGTATGATCGTGTCCAGTGCGGGATGAATCTCCCGTCCTTGGAAGATCTCAATGTCGAAGAATGCTTTTCCAAGCTTATCCTGCACGGTCGCTATGATCTCATGGTCTTGGCTGAACTGCTGATGAATCGCATGGAGCAGGAACTTAATGTTCGTGCCGAGGTCGTACAGTGCGCGGATCTTCTCAGCTGCCGCAAGATTCCGTGCGCCGAGCTGTGCGTTCAGTGCGATGGCTTGATTCACCTGCTCGATGGTCTGCTGTGTCTCGCGGTCAAGCTCCCGTATCTTGTTGTGCATGAGAACTGCGCCGATGGCGATGGTGGGCACGACGAAGAGGGCAGATGCCACGGCAATGCCGCCGGCGATGCCGAACCCGCCCGAGGCAAGCGTCCCTCCGCCGAGTGCCGCTAGTGTCGCGTTGAGCGCGTATGTCCCCGAAAGACTCGCAATCGCCGCACCCGTTCCGGCAGTACCGAACGATGCCGTCAGCAGTACCGCCGATCCCGCCGCTAGAGATCCAACAGCGACTCCACTCAGAATAGACTCTGCTGTAATATCATCCTTGATCTCAGGATTCTGCGCGTGCAGATCCTCCTGCACCTGTGCGGCAAGGGTGATGCCGAGACCGCGGAATGCATCTCGGATTTCGTTCGTGACCTTTTCCAGATGCTCGAATTCGTTCTTCAGCGTCAGGCAGGTTGCGCCATACGCCTCGATAGACTTGTCCATGCGCTCTTTTGCATCCGTTCTATCCCGTTTGATCCGCTCGTATGTCTCCTTGTCTTCGATTCCTGTTTCATAGACATCCTTCCCCTTGTCGATGACGAAAGAGCCGACGTTCTGTACGCCGCCGATGAGCTTTTCGGTCAGATTGGGCGATACTCTCTTGAACCCCATAGGCAAACTCCTTCTCTGCATCACGCTAGGAATCTCTGATAAAATGAAGTCCGTCAGTATACTGCTGTTCTACATTTATCGCCGAATATCCTGCTTGTGTGTGCAAATAATAAAAAGAGTCGTTCAGTTTTTGGAGGATGATATGCCTGTCCGAGGATAATCCATGAAGTCCTTGTTACATAAGCATGATTATATCTGATTTCTGTATGTTGATATTTCTTATATAGACGTTTAATATACTTATTTAGAAACGATTATTCAATAAAAAGATGAGATAATTAAATTATATTAAGAGACTTGCAAGGAGGTGACGTATGGATATTTGCAAGGCTGTCGTTTTCAAGCAAATCGGAGCGAAGATTGCCTATCATCGCACGCTGCGCGGGCTGCATCAAACAGACCTCGCCACTAAGATTGGAATCAGCAGGAGCCTTCTGAGCCGCATTGAACGAGGGAAATACAACGAGAATGTTTCCGTATCCATACTCCTCGATATTGCGCAGGGGCTTGATATTGACCTCGCCATGCTCGTGACGTTCGATGAACACGAGAAACGGATGTGGGAGGTTGGCTTGTCCTCGGATACTTAGTATTTTTGTACGCAGTATCCACGTGAGAGATGAAATGTATGGAGGAGAGAAGATGGAACAAGAACTTGCTGCACAGAAGGAAAAAATTGATGCCCTGCTGAACGCCCCTCTGGATGATACGGCGTTCCTTTGGGATGAGACTGCGCGAAAATATGCCGTGAAGATGGAGAAAATCAAGCGACTGCTTATGCTAAGCGAGGTCGAGGAGCATGTTGCCAAGCGAACATTGCGTAATCTTGAGGCTTTTTTGACACGTTGTGGATCGCCAGAATACCACATTGCATTGGTCGGTGCGATCAAGGCGGGAAAGTCCACGCTCATCAATGCGATTATCGGTTGTGATCTTGCCTCAACAGAGGTGACGCCTGAGACGGCATCTCTCACAAAGTTTCGTCGCGCCGAGGAGGATTACGTCGAAGTATCATTCTATAGCGCAGGCGAATGGGATAGTCTTTGGAAGAGTGCAAAGGAATCACAAGCTGCGGTCTTTATTGAGGAGTATAACGATCTCAATGCAGACCGTGAAAAAGATAACTGGCTCGGACAGGAGAGCAAAAAGCAGGTCTGTTCCAACAGAGAAGAACTCAAAACAGAGATTGCACGGTGGACATCCTCGAAGTCTCCGACGCATTACTTCGTCAAGGAAGTAGTTGTCGGTCTCAAGGATTTCGATTTGCCTGATGGTGTGGTCATGGTGGATACGCCGGGATTGGACGATGTCGTGGAATACCGTTCCAATATCACCAGAGACTATATCAGTCGCGCCAATGCCGTCCTTGTCTGCGTACGCTCGGATGCGCTGACGGGCGGTGAACTCCAAACCATTCTGAGAGTATTCCAGAACGCACGCGGCAATGCGGAAAAGGTGTATGTCATTGCAACGCAGATTGACACGCTGAATCGTCCGCAACGCGACTGGGAGAAGCAAAATGAGGAGTGGATAAAATACCTTAAGGCACAAACTTGCTATGGGGACAGAGAAATCGCGCAGCAGAAACTAATTCCTGTCTCTGCGTGGCTTTACAGCGCACTTCTCTCCTACAAAGATAATACAATCAATGAGGATGACGATGCGTTCTTTGATCTTGAGAGTGCCTTGCTGAAGTATAAGATTCGCATTGACAATCTTGCTGAAAAATATGATGAGGTCAAGGAAGCCACAAATATCGGTCTCCTTAAGACAAAACTGCAATCGGAGATTATTTCAAGATATAAAAAAATGATGGTCGACGACATTTGCGCTGCATATGAGCAGAACAAAGAGGATATCGAGGAACAGATGCGGCGTTTGCAAAATGACCAGCAGGAAATTATCGACGCGAGCAGCAAGGGGTTGGATGAGATACGAAAGAAGAGGGAAGAATACGAAGCAAAAATTAAAGCTGCCGAAAAGGAGAAGAAGAGCCTCGAACAGTTGGTCTCCTCCGTCAAAGCAGCAACGACGAAGCGCGCCGATGAAGTGATCGCTGCAATCAAGGGGCTGAGTGCGAAAAACGCAAGAGCACGTTGATTATAGAGGTGAAGGAGAATGCTGAAAATCTTTTCCAAAATAATTCCAACGTCGCTTCCAATTCCAATCCTCATAGAGGTGGGGAAAAAGCTGTGGAATATTGTCAAAAGTTTTGGCGACAGCACGCCCCCAGTGAATGACCGTTCTACCGCACAGGATATAGAACAGACAAGCATCGAATTGAATCGGATGAAAAAGAATATTCTCTCGGGGTTTCACGACACCCTTGAGGAAATCAATGCGTCTGTGGATGCGTTTCTCTCCGAACTGACGATGCGGTTCGAGTCTCGTGGGGATGTGCTGCAAAAATATCATTATTCGGGGCGTGAGTTCAACAAGATCATACGCGAGGTTCGGGATGGTGTCGGCGGATTTTGGGAAGAACGCCTGTCGCGTTATATCTCTCTCGATAATCCTGCCTGTTGCCGCATCCTAAAGATGCCCGCAGGAGAACGTCGGAATGAGATGCTGAAGGAGTTCATTGCAACCGCCCTGAATGATATCGCAGAGGATTATCGGCGGCATCTGCTTTCTGCTATGGCTCGCCTTTATGATGAGCTATCTGCGGATGTTGATGAAATGACGGCGCAGATCGACGATTTGATGAAGGAATATACCGAACTCTCCGCCGCGCAGGAAAGCGGCAATCAAGAGCAATATGAGAAGGTTCTCATACAAGCACGACGCAGAGTATTCCTCTATGAGCGTATTTCAAATGAGCTGGAGGTGTAAATATGGGGCTTTTTAGTCTTATTGGGTCTGCTTTTAATTGGGCTAAAAATAAAGTCAAACAAGCAGTTAAAACAGCGGTAAATTGGATTTCTGAAAAACTTGGCGATTCCAAGCCGCTGAATGAAACTTCTTCGGTGCAGCAAGTGAATTACACGAGTGATGCCCTATGGGAGTACAGCAACCAGTATCGGCGCATTGCACGCGATATTGAAAACGATTGCCTGACGTTGGTTCAGCAGCGATTTGAAGAAACGATGGATCTGCTTACAAGCAGGGATGAACTGAGGAGTGAGTTCAAGCAGCAAATCAAAGCCCTGCGGCGACGTCATCAGGAGCTCTGTGCCGCGATCCCCGACGCGATCACAAACGTGGTTGCAAAACGTGTTTCAATTGATGATTATGAATGTCGTCAGATTCTTTCTCTGTCAGCCGGGGATAGCAAAAGATATAAACTCCGTAATTTCTGTGAAGCCATCGTACAGGAAGCCAATGATAATTTGGCACGTCGCGTTCAAGTAGCCTTAGTAAAGCAAACCAACGAGATTGAAGATGCGCTGGATGAATATATGGAGGAGAAGGAACGGGGGCTGAAGGGGATGCAGGAAGCATTTGCTGATCTGGAGAAGGAAGCGTCAAAGGAGACGGCTGAAACAAACCGCAAACGCTACCTGCCCTTGAAGCTGGTATATATTACGGAAAAGGCAAAAAATCTGTTTACTGCATGAGAAATGGTGGGAAAAACTATGCCAAAAGGGAAGAAGTCCCGTTCTGCCGCAAACAGCAGAGCCTCGCTGCTGCTCGGATTGATGGGGCAAGGGGATAAAGAAGAGCTCACAGAAGAGATCTCTGCGATCCGTCAAGATTTGTCTGAGCAGGACGAGGAACACGTGCGGCGCTCTGAGGCGCTCAAGGAGAGTATTGCAGCTCTGGAAAAGAGCATTGCAGCGTATGAAAAAGCCTCTCGGAGTAGCACCAAAGCCCTTGGTCAGGTGCTCGAGGGCATTGTTCAGGTGCAGTCTGAGGAAACTGCGATGATGGAGCGCGTCCATGCGGAGATTCGGAAAACGCGGCAGGACATTGCTGAAATAAAACAAGGATTGACCTATCTTGGCAGCCATGTCGCAACGAGTAAAGATATGGCACTCATGGAGGAGCTGCTGCGCCTTCTCACTGTGAATCATCTGATCGACCGTGTATAAGGAGGTGTGCTTACGTTGGGAGACTGGATTGATGAGGTTGTAGAAGCTTTTTCGGATGCACTTGATGTGCAGACAAAGCAGGATCGGAGTCTCCATAGAGGCGATATTGTCGGTGTTGATCGGGGCTTGTATGAGCACTATGCCGTCTATGTCGGCGATGATCGCGTCATTCACTATGCAGGAGCCGGCGATGACTTTGGAGGAGATGTTGCCATTCGGGAGAGTCCTTTTCGAGATTTCCTCGGGGAAGAAACAACCTATTTCGTCTGTGAATTTCCAGAGAGTCATAAACCGCCGTACAAGCGGCAACAGTTTGCCTCGTCTGTAATGCAGGATATACGCTGGTTGATGGATGTATTTCAGGAATCACAGTATCATCTCTTTTCGCCGGAAGAAACCGTTGAACGTGCATACAGCCGCCTTGGCGAGCGGGACTATAATCTGCTCACAAATAACTGCGAGCACTTTGCAATTTGGTGTAAGACGAATATCTCCGAATCATGGCAGGTTGAGGAACTGCTCGGAGGAGATGATATTTTGCGGCTACATATGTCATAAAATTGTCAAATTCACCAAAAACAATGATATACTATATATGAAGGTGAAAGAAATGCTCTATGGAAAAAAGTTACTCTCTTTCATGTTTGCCTTGCTGCTGGGTGCACTGATTGCAGCTGCTCCGACAAGTGCAGATGCCGCTACGATCTACATCTATCAGGGCAAGGGCATCGGCGTGATGGCTGACACAACCTCACGTTGGTTCGATGGGAATGCCGGAGGCGTTGCCTGTACCTTCGAGCGTGAGCATACAGGTGTCTTGACGTATCGCTTTACGCGCACAGCAAACGGCTGGGAGTATGAGACGTTCGGCACCAGACCATCTTACTACGATGCAAAACCGATCATAGACGCCATCCTCAACTATATTGTGACGGGGAATACCACGAAGGAATACAATCCGTCTTAAGGAATCGCTGATAAAATGAAGCCCGTCAGATTGGCGTAGATTTTTTCGTCCGAACAAGGAGGAAAACCGGACGCATAGCCAAAGCTATGTGGAGGATTTGCCGACGAAGTGCGGGCAAAAAAGATACG
>ERZ773054.2101-NODE-2101-length-10739-cov-9.199083_pt1 | contig 10739 bp, 10 predicted proteins | sample MGYA00580630_ERZ773054 | MGnify/ENA primary metagenome ERZ773054 (study PRJEB29015, sample SAMEA2737994) | human oral metagenome | biome: human oral; feature: human-associated habitat; material: dental | place: China | collected 2115 ... | reverse complement strand
TTCATTATATGAGAAAAAAAATTGTAGCAGGGAACTGGAAAATGAACAACGACCTTAACAAGTCGTTAGCACTTATTTCCGACCTATTGAAAAAAGTACCTCAAACAAATACTGAGGTAATGATTGCCCCTACCTTTGTAAACCTTATTCCAGCTGTAGAAGCAGTAAAAGGTAGCCACATCGAAGTAATTGCGCAAAATATGCACTTTGCTGAAAACGGTGCTTACACGGGAGAGATTTCGGCTGAAATGTTAGGCAGTATTGGGGTGAAAACTACTATTTTAGGACACTCTGAGCGCCGTGCTTACTTTAACGAAACCGATGAGAGTTTAGCTAAAAAAGTGAACACAGCCCTTAAACACAATATGCGTGTAGTGTTCTGTATTGGTGAAGAGTTAGCTGACCGCAAAGCTAATAAGCACTTTGATGTGGTAGGTAGCCAAATCAAAAATGGTTTGTTCCACTTGCCTGCTGAGGCTTGGCAACATATTGTATTGGCTTACGAACCTGTATGGGCTATTGGTACAGGCGAAACCGCTACTCCTGACCAAGCACAGGAAATTCACCACTTTATTCGTAAAACTATTGCTGACAAATACGGCAAAGAGGTTGCTGATAAAGTATCTATCTTGTATGGAGGTAGTGTAAAACCGGATAATGCAAAAGAAATCTTTGCAAAAGAAGATGTAGATGGCGGACTCATAGGTGGGGCTGCCCTTAAAGCTGATGATTTTGTTACTATTATCAGAAGCATTTAAAAGTTATTATTCCTTTTATAACGACTGTCCAATGAATTTTGTTCTTGGGCAGTCTTCTTTATGTAAATTAAAATATGATACAAAACGACTTATTCTTGAGAGTACTTAGCGGTGAAGTTACTGAACGACCGCCTGTGTGGATGATGCGTCAAGCAGGACGTTATTTGCCCGAATTTAGAGCTTTACGCGATAAATACGACTTCTTTACGCGCTGTAAGACACCAGAGCTGGCTGCGGAAATCACCGTACAACCGGTAGATATAGTAGGGGTAGATGCTGCCATATTGTTTTCGGACATATTGGTAGTGCCTCAGGCTATGAATATAGAAGTAGAAATGAAAAAAGGCGTGGGACCGTGGTTGCCTAAGCCTATCCGTACAGCTAAAGATGTGGAACAAGTGATTGTGCCTAATATTGAAGAGCGTTTGGGCTACGTAATGGAGGCAGTAAAGCTCACTAAGCAAATGCTGAACAATCGTGTGCCCTTAATTGGCTTTGCAGGTTCGCCTTGGACAATTTTCTGTTATGCGGTGGAAGGCTCAGGTTCACGTGATTTTTCGACGGCTAAGGAGCTTTGTTTTACGCAGCCTTCGGTAGCACACACCTTATTGCAAAAGATTACTGACACAACGATTCTTTACCTAAAAGAAAAAGTAAAAGCAGGGGTAGATGCCGTACAGCTTTTTGATAGCTGGGGAGGAGTGTTAGCTCCTGACGACTATCGCACATTCTCGTGGCAATACCTCAACCAAATAGTAGAAGCTCTTGCTCCTTTTACCAAAGTAATTGTCTTCGCGAAAGGCTGTTGGTATGCTTTGCCTGAAATGGCAACTTCTAACGCAGCTGCTTTGGGTGTGGACTGGACGTGCGCCCCTGAAATAGCGCGCGAACTTACAAGAGGTAAAAAAGTATTACAAGGTAACTTCGACCCCTCACGACTCTTAGCACCTCCTGCCGAAATCAAACAGAAGGTGAAAGAGATGATAGATGCTTTTGGAAAAGACCATTATATTGCTAACTTAGGGCACGGTATCTTACCTAATGTGCCCGTAGAAAACGCTATTGCTTTTGTAGAGGCAGTAAAATCCTATCGCTTATAAAAAGCTATAGTTTTTTAATAACGTTAATGAGAGTATCCACATTTTCTGGTTTAGTAGCCCAAGAAGTGATAAGACGTATGGCAGTATGGGTTTCATCGACTTCCTTCCATATATAAAAATCGAATTGCCTTTGGAGAAGAGCTACTTGCTCATTAGTGAGAATAGGGAACACCTGATTAGTAGGAGTATGCGACAAGAAGTGTACTCCTTTTTCTATAAAAGCGTCTTGAATACGTTTAGCTTGAGCATTTGCGTGAAGAGCTAATTCATTAAATAAATTATTTTGGAAAAGCTCCAAAAACTGTATGCCGAGAAACCTTCCTTTGGCAAGTAAAGCCCCTTTTTGTTTGATATGGTACTCAAAGCCCAATTGAAGTTCAGGATTGTTTAAAACAATTGCTTCTCCCATTATTGCCCCATTTTTAGTAGCTCCTATATAGAAAGCATCGGTATAACGAGCTAAATCTTCCCAAGTAATATCATTGCCAGAAGCATTGAGAGCGTGAGCTAGACGCGCTCCATCAATATAGAGTAAGAGGTTCAGTTCTTGACACAGGTGGTATAAATCTTTTAATTCTTGAAGCGTATAGATAGAGCCTAATTCGGTAGCATTGGAAATGTATACTAATCGGGGCACTACTTGATGAGGAAAATTGGTGTAACAAGTTGCTACTTCACGAATATCATCAAGTTGTATTTTGCCATCTATTGCAGGGGTTATGTGTATTTTATGTCCGGTAGCTTCGATAGCTCCCGTTTCGCTATCGCAAATATGAGAGGTTTCGCAAGTAATAACGCTTTCATAAGGACGTAACATTGCTCCTAATGCTAAGAGATTGGCTTGTGTACCTCCGCTTACGAAATATATTTTACTTTGAGGATTATTTAGTTTTTCGGCAATAAGAGCTTTTGCTTTAGTAGTATAAGTATCGCAACCATATCCTTGTTGTTGTTCGAGGTTGCTTTCTAACATTCGGTTTAAAATAGAAGGGTGAGCCCCTTCGGAATAGTCGTTTTTAAATGATATTTTCATAGTTTGTTCAAAGGTAATAGAGAGCTGCTATTACGAATTCAGAATGCAAAAGTAAAACTTTTTTATGTAAGAACGTTGTGAATATGAAAAAATTTATTACTTTTGCGCCCGAATTAATAACGAGGTCGTGAACCTCACTAATTAAATTTTTTATGCCAGTAAAAATTAGATTACAACGTCACGGAAAAAAAGGCAAGCCTTTCTATTGGATTGTAGCTGCTAATTCACGTGCAAAAAGAGATGGTAAATTCCTTGAAAAGTTAGGAACTTACAATCCTGTTAGCAATCCTGCTCAGATTGAAATAGATGTAGATGCAGCTGTAAAATGGTTGAAAAACGGAGCACAACCTAGTGACACAGCACGTCGTATTCTTTCTTACAAAGGGGTATTGCTTAAATACCACTTGCTTGGTGGAGTTGCCAAAGGAGCTTTGACCGAAGAACAAGCAGAGGCTAAGTTCAATGCTTGGGTAGAAGAGAAAGCTAACAAAGTATCTACAAAAGAACAAAAATTAGCTAAAGAGAAAGCAGAAGCAAAAGCAAAGGCTTTGGACGCTGAAAAAGAAGCTAATGAGAAACGCAAGAACGCTGCTGTAGCTAAAGCTACCGAAGCAACAGCTGAAGCAACCGAAGAGGTTACGGAAGCTACCGAAGCTGAAGCTCCTGCTGAAGAAAATAACGAAACTGAGGCATAACCCTATGACTTTAAAAGATTGTTTTTATATAGGAACAATTGTGTCAAAGTTTAGTTTTAAGGGCGAGGTGCTAATTAAGTTAGATTCCGACGACCCTGAAATGTATGAAGAAATGGAATCAGTATTTATTGCCTTAGGCAATAATCTGGTTCCTTTTTTTATTGAAAAGAGCACTTTACACAAGTCGGATTTATTGCGCGTGAAGTTTGAAGAGATAGAAACTGAGGCTGATGCAGAAGCTCTATTGAAACACAAAGTATATTTACCTCTTGCGGTATTGCCTAAACTATCGGGGAATAAGTTTTATTACCACGAAGTGATAGGGTTTCAGGTGGAAGATGTGCACTATGGAGTAGTAGGGAAGATAGTTGGAATAAACGACAGTACTTCTCAAGCGTTATTTGAAATTGAGAATGATAACGGAAATGAGATACTTATTCCTATGGCTGATGAGTTTATAGAGAAGATAGATAGAGCACACAAGAAAATTATTGTAAAAACCCCAGAAGGGCTTATTGATTTGTATTTAGAAAATTAAGAACAAACATAAAATATAAAACAAGGTTATCAAAAGCTATTTTGATAACCTTGTTTTTTTACCTTAATAAGAAAAAAATCTACGGATTATGCTTCTTCAACAAGGGAAGAAAGAAGAATGAAAGGCTACCCAATAAGAGCGTCATAGCAAATTGTGACGTCCATACAATCCAACCAAAGGCTATACCCACAGGAGTAGCTACTCCAAACAAAAATAGTACTTCGGCAATAAAAAAAGGATAAGAACCAAAGCCTGCATTGGTGAAGGTCATTGCAAAACTACCCACCACAAAAGCTGTAAGCACATTGGGCAAACTGATATGTGCGGTTTCGGGGAGAGCAAAAAACGGAATATAGAACATCAAAAAGTACATTGCCCAAATAAAAAGAGTATGAAAAAGAAATAGTGTTCTATGTTTTATTTTTACGACTGATAGGATTCCTTCCTTTATTCCGTTTAAAAAGACTTTTACCTTGATAAAAAAAGGTTTATCGGAAGTGTAAATGAAATACAAAAAAACTATAAACGAAAAACCTCCTATACCTATCAACCACATTAGTTTTTGAAAAGGTATTTTGGAGAGAAGAAAGTTGCTTATAACCTCGAATTGGAGAATGAAAGCGAGCATAGTGAATAGGAAAAGTAAAAGCAGGTCGATAATTCGTTCGGAGATGATAGTGCCTAATGATTTCTCGAAAGGGACTCCGTCGTAATTGCTCACTACTAAGGCACGAGAGACCTCGCCTGAACGCGGTATGGTTACATTCACCAAATAACCAATGAACACAGCCATTGCTCTATGTAAAAAAGCAGTGCGATAACCCAGAGGTTTTAGCAACAAATGCCAACGTATAGCCCGAGAAAGATCGCTTAAAAATCCTAAAAAAACAGCCAAAATGATATAGAAGTAATTGGCGTTTAGAAATGTGTGTTTTATTTGGACAAATTGCTCTTCATTAAATTGGCGATAAGCATACCAACACAAGGAAACGCCTACAAATATCGGGAGGGCTATCTTTAAGAACTTTTTCATTCGATTAGGTTAGTTGTTTCATTAGGGAAGATAATAGAAGGCTTAAAAGTTTTAGCTTCTTCAAAATCCATTAAAGCGTAGGATATGATGATGATGATATCACCTTTTTGCACTTTACGAGCAGCAGGGCCATTCAGTACAATAGCACCTGATTTTCTTTTTCCTTTAATAATATAAGTTTCGAAGCGTTCGCCATTATTAACATCTACAATCGACACCTTTTCTCCCTCAATCATTTGAGCTGCCTCCAACAAATCTTCGTCAATGGTAATGCTTCCGATATAATCTAAATCGGCACCTGTAACCTTAACGCGGTGAATTTTAGATTTTAATACTTCTATTTGCATATTTATATTTGTATTGTTTTAAAAAACGGCGCAAATGTACGTTAAAAAATTGAAAACAGTGTAAGAAAGAAAAAAATTATACTTACCTCTGCCCTACCCTTAGCTTATACAAACCTTGGACGATTGTTATACAAAGAGTATTTATAAGTTTAATATTCAACATCTTAAAGAATAGTAATTTTATATAAATGAGGTTGTCATTCTCAGTTTTTAGTTAGAAAGATTTATTTTGCATAAATTACAATAGAAAAAAAAATAGAAAGAAAGTGCTTGTTTACTAAAAAATATTCTTACCTTTGCCTCCTAATTATATTTTACAAATGATGATGAAAAAACTATTTATTTTGTCGTTAGCCGCAATAGGCTTTGTAGCTTGTAGTAAACGAGCTGATTATATAGTGCTTTCAGGAAAAGTAGAAGGCACTAATGGGATTCCTTTGGAGCTGAAGATAATAGGTGGTGAAGTAGACCAGCCATTGCATATCAAACCCGATGGTACTTTTCAAGACACGCTTCGCGTACCTTCTAATTACTATACTATTTTCAATCCTCAGGGAATAGAAATTCCGTTGTATTTGGAGCAAGGTGATGAACTTGGGGTAAATATCGACCTCACTAAGATGCCTTTAGAAATAAAGTTTTCGGGCAAAGATACGCTTGCAAATGCTTATTTGCATAAGAAAGCTGACCTTACAATGGAAATTCAGAAAAGTGGTGGTATGCAACAACTTTTAGTTAAAGCACCTGCAGAATTTAAAACAGCCGTAAATGAGTATAGCAAAAAGTATACTGACCTTTTGAAAAACACTAAGAACCTCTCTAAAGACTTCGTTAAAAAAGAGGAAAAGGCTATTAACTACGAAATGCTTTACCTAAAATCTATTTACAAAAATGCGCACCAAAAACTTACTCAAGAAGAGGTAGCACTTCCTAAAGAGTTTGCTGATGAGCTCGCTAAGATAGATTATGATATCGCTGAAGATTATAATACCTACAGAGCTTACAAAGAATTAGTTACTAATAAACTATTCGATAAGTTTCAAGATAACGAAAACGACGAAAACCCTTGGGGTAAACTCATCGCACACGTAAAAGGTCTGAAATCTAAAAACATCAAAGCAGACCTTACTCGTTATTTTATCAGTGGAGTTTCAGTAGCTAACACTCCTGAAGAAAATGCTGAACTCATCAAAAGTATCAAAGAAAACGTGAAAGACACTGCCGCCTTAAAAGAGTTAGACAGACGTATAGCGGTACTCGAGAGACTAAAACCTGGCACAGATTTTCCTCCTTTTACAGCTGAAGATTTGAACGGTAAACCAGTATCTTATGAAAGTCTTAAAGACAAATTGCTTTACATCGACGTTTGGGCAACTTGGTGTAAACCTTGTATAAAAGAAATACCAAGTATGAAAGCTTTGCAAGAAGCATACAAAGGCAAACCCGTTACTTTTGTAAGTATTTCAGTAGACCAAGACAAAGAGGCTTGGAAAGCTGCCGTACAACGTGAGAAACTAAGTGGTATCCAACTATATACTAACCTAAGTATGAACCGCGATTTCATAGATAACTACGACCTAAGCGGTATTCCTCGTTTTATGTTAGTAAAGAATGGTAAAATCATTAGCATTAGTGCACCTAAACCATCAGATGCTAAGGTAAAAGAACTTATCAACGCGAATTTATAACAAATACTTTTTTCATATTGAACAACTTTGCTAAAGCCATACAGACTTTAGCAAAGTTTTTTTGCTAATTATCTCATTGACAAATCGACAAATTAACTATGGCTCAATCTCTCATTTTTGAAGAATACGACCTCTCTAATGGACTACACGTGATTCTTCACCGAGATAACTCAGCTCCTATTGTTACCATAGGAGTAATGTATCACGTAGGCGCTAAAGACGAAGACCCTACCCGCACTGGCTTTGCTCACTTCTTTGAGCATCTCCTTTTTGAAGGCACTCAGCATATAGCACGTGGCAAATGGTTTGATATTGTATCGGCAAATGGCGGACATAACAATGCTTTTACTACCCAAGACAAAACTTATTATTATGAAGTCTTCCCGTCTAACAATTTGCAATTAGGCTTGTGGATGGAATCCGAACGTATGTTGCACCCTATTATCAATGAGATTGGAGTAAGCACTCAAAATTCAGTGGTAAAAGAAGAGAAAAACCAACGTATAGACAATGCCCCTTACGGCAGGATAATGTACCGCTCGGCTATCAATCCGTACCTTTTTAAAAAACACCCTTATTCGGGAACAGTAATTGGAAAAGTGGAACATTTAGACGCTGCGAGCTTAGAGGAGTTTATCGCATTTAAGAAGAAGTTCTACAACCCTAACAACGCTGTACTGGTGGTGGCAGGCGATTTCGATACGGTACCGACCAAAGAATGGATAGAACAATATTTTGCTACCATTCCTAATACGGGTGATGCTATACAACGCAACAAAATAGAAGAAGCTCCTATCACTAAAACTATTGAGGCAACCGAATACGACCCTAATATTCAAATCCCACTGAAACTATACGCCTATCGTACTCCTGCAATGACGGATAAAGATTCGTTTACTATCGACTTGCTTTCTAACATTCTCACCGATGGAAAGAGCGCTCGTCTCTACAAAAAGATGATAGACGAGCATCAAACAGCTTTACAGGTATTGGCTTTTTCGGACGCTCAAGAAGATTATGGCGTTTATATAATGGGAGCACTCCCTATGGACGGTGTGAGTTTGGAAACTTTAGCACAAGAAATGGACGAAGAAATTACAAGACTACAAACCGAACTCATCAGTGAGCGAGAATATGAAAAGTTACAAAACCAGATAGAGGCTAGCTTTGTGGTTCAAAATAGCCATATGGAAGGAATTGCACTCTCTTTGGCAGACAACTATACTTTCTACAAAGACACTAACCTTATTAACAAGGCTATAGACCACTACCGCGCTATTACCCGAGAGGATATCAGAGAGGCTGCACGCAAGTATTTGGACAAAAACCAACGTTTAGACCTCAATTATTTACCTTCAAATCTATAAGTAAACAAAAATGACACATATAGACCGCTCTATACAACCTACGCCAGGAGCTACTCCTATCATTAATTTGGGGACACCTGTTACTCATACCCTCCCGAACGGACTCACTCTCCTCATCGTGGAGAACCATAAACTTCCTCAAGTGGGAATTCGCCTCTCATTAGACGAATGCCCGGAATTAGAAAAAGAAAAGAAAGGAATTTCTGACCTTATTTCACTAATGGCGGGCAATGGCTCTACCTCTATCAGTAAAGACGATTTTAATGAGGAAATAGACTATCTCGCGGCGACTCTCTCTATCGCTTCTAATGGCGTTTATGCCCAAGTACTCTCTAAATACTTCCCGCGTGTGTTGGCTCTCATTGCCGATGCTGCCCTGCACCCTAACTTCACCGGAGAGGATATGGAAAAAGAAAAAGCGCGCATTATCCAAAGTATTCGTGCCAATGAGAGCAATGCCGAAGTGATTATGAAGCGCGTACAACAAACCTTGCGCTACAGTACGGCTCACCCTTACGGCGAATACATAACCGAAGCTCACATCGCTACACTCACCTTAGACGATGTAACTAACTATTACCGCAAACGTTTTGTGCCTAACAACGCCTATTTGGTTGTTACAGGTGATGTAAACTCCGAAGAGGTAATTACTTTGGTAAACGAATATTTTGCTGATTGGCAACCTTTTTCAGAAGAAGCTCCTGCCTTATATATTCCTGAGAATGTAAGTGAAACACAAATCAACTTTATAGACTTACCCAGCGCGGTACAATCGGAAATAAGGGTTACGAACCTCATCGACCTAAAAATGTCGCACCCTGATTACTTCCCTCTATTGGTAGCCAACAGTATTTTAGGTGGAGATTTTGGCAGTTATATCAATATGAATTTGCGGGAAGAACACGGCTATACTTATGGTGCTTTTTCTACTTTCAAAACAGATAAATGGACAAAAGGCAATTTCAGCATCAAGACCAAAGTAGGGAATGCCGTAACAGCTCCTGCCATTGTTGAGATACTCAAAGAAGTGAAGCGCATACAAACTACCATAGTGAGTGAAGAAAAGTTGGCACAAGCCAAAGCACAATACTTGGGTCAGTTTGTACTGGCTACCGAGCGTCCGCAGACAATTGCCAATTACGCTATCAATATAAAAGTGCGCAACCTACCCGAAGATTTTTACAAGAACTATATTGCGAACATCAATGCAGTAACCAAAGAAGATGTACAGCGAGTTGCTAATAGTTATTTTCTATTAGAAAACTTCAGAATCATCATTGTAGGCAAAGGTAGTGAGATAGCAAAAGAGCTTGAAAATATTAGCTTTGACGGGAAAAAAATCTTTGCGAAGTATTTTGATAAGTATGGGGAAGCAATTTAGTGAAAAATGAAGAGTTAAAGGTGTGAGTCGCACAGGCAATCCTAGCAGGATAGGCAGATAGTGCGAGCCGCACAGGCAGATGAACAAAATATCCTCTTCCCAACCCTCTCCCAAGGAGAGGGAGTGTAGTAACGGAAAAGTGGGACGAAGGAATGACGAACAAATGACGGTGCGAGCCACACAGGCAGTCGTAGCACGACAGGCGGATAGTGAAAAGACAAAGGTAACCTCCCCCTACCCCCTCAAAGAGGGGGAACTATAGCGACGCAAAGACGAACAAAAGACGGTGCGAGCCGCACGGGCAGAGGAACGAATGACGAACAAAGAACGAACAAAGAACGAACAAAGAACGAACAAAGAACGAACAAAAGACGAACAAAGAACGAACAAAAGACGAACAAAGAACGAACAAAAGACGAACAAAAGACGAACAAAAGACGAAGGAATGACGAACAAAAGACGAACAAATGACGGTGCGAGCCGCACGGGCAGAGGAACGAATGACGAACAATGAACGAAAAAAGGAAACATCTAAACCAAATATAAGTGGAAGGTAAGTGATGAAAAACACGAAGTAATTTTGGTTATTTGAACTAAAAAATATAAGATTTATTTTGAAGATATATGAGAAAATCGTATCTTTGCCGTCAATTAGTAATTCTGAAAACTAAAATTAATTATATTAAAGAATGGCACATAACATTAAAAAAGGCGTAATTCTTGGAAAAGAAGTACAAGAAGTATTCAAATACGCTAAAGAAAAAGGCTTTGCTCTTCCTGCAGCCAACGTTATCAGTTC
>ERZ773054.2100-NODE-2100-length-10739-cov-36.130288_pt1 | contig 10739 bp, 9 predicted proteins | sample MGYA00580630_ERZ773054 | MGnify/ENA primary metagenome ERZ773054 (study PRJEB29015, sample SAMEA2737994) | human oral metagenome | biome: human oral; feature: human-associated habitat; material: dental | place: China | collected 2115 ... | reverse complement strand
ATTCATGCTAAGGATACGTTCGCTGAGACCAGTCGAAGCAGCTGTCATATCAAAGACACGAACGATCGCAGTGCCGATACTGCCCTTGTTGGTACGACCGAGTCCTGCGATGACGTCCGCTACTTGGCGTCCCTGACGATTGGCGGGAGAAGCTAGAGAGATGAGAGCGTCTTGGCCCGTAATCTCTTGCTTGACGACGATGGCATCGCCAACTGCAAAAATATCTTTTTGACTGGTTTCATAATGTTCATCGACCAGGATCCCACCACGGAGTCCCAGTTCAATCCCCGCAGCTTTTGCCAGTCCGTTTTCAGGTTCAACACCGACAGAAAGGATGGTGAGGTCAGAAGTGATCTTTTGACCGTTTTCGAGAACGATGATTTTTCCTTGGTCTTCAAATCGAGTCGCTGACTGAGAAGTGATAACGCGGGCGCCGTTTTTAACCAATTCTGCTTGGACAAAGGCCGCCATTTCCTGATCTAATGGTGGCAAGACATGGGGTGCTTTCTCAACGATAGTAACTTGCAATCCACGTTTCGCCAGGTTTTCAGCCATTTCAAGCCCGATAAATCCTGCACCGATAACGACAGCTTCTTTTGGATGATTGTCCAAGGCTGCCATAATTTCATCGAGATCGGGAACATTGCGAAGCGTGTAGGCGTTCTTAGCTTCTGCCAAGCCTTCAATGGTAGAAACAAATGGTTTAGCTCCTGGGGAGAGGATCAACTTGTCGTAGCTTTCTGTGAATTCCTGTCCATCATGGCGTACGGTCACAGTGCGCTCTGCTGGCGAAATACTGATGACCTCATGGAAAGGACGAACATCCAGATTAAAGCGTGCTTTGAGACTTTCAGGAGTTTGGACCAATAAACTATCACGGTTTGCAATTTCTCCTGAAACATAGTAAGGAAGTCCGCAGTTTGCAAAGGAAACAAAGGGACCTTTCTCAAAAATAGTGATTTCAGCGTCTTCCATGAGACGTCTGAGACGGGTTGCTGCTGACATTCCGCCTGCAACTCCCCCGACAATGATAATTTTCATTGACTTTCTCCTTTATACATCTAGATGACCTTACCTGTCCAAGCACTCATACCGCCTCGGACATTGATGACATCGTAGCCTTTTTTCTTTAGCTTCTTCGCAGCTAGTTTGCTTCGCACACCAGAATGGCAAATGACATAGAGTGTTTCTTTTGTCTCAGGTGTGTAAGATCCGATTTCGGTTAGAGGGACATTCTTGGCATTTTTGATATGACCTCTGCGGAATTCTGTAGGTGTTCGAACATCCAGTAGCTGAATCGGTTCTCTGAGTTTAGCTTCTAACTCGCTGGTAGAAATACTGTCAATTTTTGTAAATAATAAGTGAAACATAGGCACCTCCAAATATACCCTTATGGGGTATATTAAACCATGAAGTAAAGCTTTTGTCAAGCAAGTTGTTTTGAGTTGGGATGGGGATTTGTTTTGAGAGACTGGAAAGCAAGCTATTCTTGACCTTTCAAAGTCTTTTTGATATGATGGCATCAAACTAAGTGTGAGGTGCTAAGATGACCAGTGAATACCAGAAAATGATAGCAGGAGAGCCCTATCATCCGTTTGACCCTGAGTTGCGTGCGCTCGCTCAGACTGCACGCCAGAAGCAGGCGGATTTCAACCAGGAGCTAGACCCCTTGAAAGGGGCGGAGATTATCAAGACTTGGTTTGGTTCAACTGGACAAAATCTCTATGTCAATCCACATCTGGTGGTCGATTATGGAGTCAATATCCATCTAGGGGAAAATTTTTATTCTAATTGGAATTTGACCATGCTGGATGTTTGTCCGATTCGCATCGGTAACAATGCTATGCTTGGCCCCAACTGTCAGTTTTTAACCCCACTCCATCCACTGGATCCGCATGAACGCAATTCAGGGGTCGAATACGGTAAGCCCATCTCCATCGGAGATAATTTCTGGGCTGGAGGTGGCGTCATTGTCCTTCCTGGAGTGACACTGGGCAATAACGTAGTGGCAGGAGCGGGAGCTGTGATTACCAAATCCTTTGGAGATAATGTTGTCCTAGCTGGCAATCCTGCGCGAGTTATCAAGGAAATACCAGTAAAAGAAAACTAAAAAGAACAGCCCAGGCTGTTCTTTTTATGAACTCTAATCTTATAAATTTTTCTTCTTTTTGGCTTTTTGGGTTAGAGTGACATCGCACTTGGGGATGTTGGTTTTAAAAACTATTAAATGCATTTTAGTACTCTCAGATTGTTTCTAGTAGCCCTTTCAAAAGAATACTAAGCGAAACTAAATTTAAGGAAACTTTCAGAAAAGTTTTAGTTTCGTTTCAGAAATCTTCTGTAGACTGTCTAGCTATATCATACGAAGGAGAGGAAAAAGGTATGAAATCAAAAAAATGGTCCCTACTTGCAACGAGTTTAACGGCAATGGTGCTGATGGCAGCATGTGCCCAGTCAACAACTACATCTAATACCAATGCGACGACAAATAATGCAACAACAACTTCAACAAAGGCAAATCAAACTTCCTATTTTACAGAAAAGGACTATGATACTTCTTATGATGAAAGCACAGCTTCTAAGATTGAGCTATCTGGCTCATCTGCAAACGTCTCTGGAGATGGGGTAGCAGTCTCTGGTTCAACAGTGACTATCACAAAATCTGGAACCTATGTGATTTCAGGTCAGTCTGACGGAGTTCAGATCAAGGTCGAGGCAGATAAGTCAGTAGATGTTCACCTAGTCCTAAAAGGTGCGACCATGACCAATACCAATGCAGCGATATCTGCGACATCGGCTGACCATGTCTACCTGACTCTGGCAGAAGGAACCACCAACAGTCTCTCTGACTCAAGCTCGAACAGTGACGAAAAAGCCGACGCAGCTCTCTTTTCTAAGGTGGATTTAACCATCAACGGGAAAGGAACTCTTAATGTAGAAGGTAAGAAAAATAATGGTATTAAAGCTAACGACACCCTCCACATCACGGGTGGAACTTATAACATCACTGCAGTTGGCGATGCCTTTAATGTCAATGATGAACTCAACATCACTGGTACGACCATGACCATCGATGCTAAAGAAGATGGAGTCAAGGTGGATAATGATGAGGATACTTCAGTCGGAACCATGTACCTATCCAACAACAACATCACCGTTACAGCAGGGGATGATGGCATCCACGCTTCTGGAGACCTCGTCATCGATAGTGGTACCTACACCGTCAAGAATTCGACAGAAGGACTTGAAGGTAAGTCAATCACTATCAACGGAGGGGACATTAGCATCTATTCAACAGATGATGGAGTCAATGCAGCCAACAAAAATGCCCAACAAAGTGAAATCTTCTTCACCATGAATGGCGGGAACCTGACTGTAGAAGTTGGTCAAGGAGATACAGACCCAATCGACTCAAACGGGAACGTGACAGTTACTGGAGGAACCATTAAAATGATTGGTCAAACAGGTTTTGACTTTGATGGAACTGCGACCTACACAGGTGGTGACATCTATCTCAATGGTGAAAAACAAACGGAAATCGTCAATTCTATGCCTGGAGGCGGTGGGCCGAATGGAGCTCCTCAAGGCACAGGTCCAGCCCCTGGCGGACAAGGATAAGCAAAATTCTCCTTTCTCGAGAGAGAAGGGAGATTTTTGTGTTGTTACTAGAGGAAATGTAAAGATAATTCCTTGACACTTCGTCAGCTTTTGATACAATAGTACAAAATTAGAGGAGGTAGGCTATGATTCAGAAGCATGCGATTCCCATTTTGGAGTTTGATGACAATCCCCAAGCGGTCCTTATGCCAACACATGAAGGCTTGGATTTAAAGTTACCAAAGAAGTGTGTTTATGCTTTTTTGGAGGAGGAGATTGACCGCTATGCTCAGGAAGTAGGGGCGGACTGTGTTGGTGAGTTCGTTTCTGCCACCAAAACCTATCCTGTATATGTTATCAATTACAAGGGTGAGGAGATTTGTCTGGCCCAAGCGCCCGTTGGTTCTGCGCCAGCGGCCCAGTTTATGGATTGGTTGGTTGGCTATGGTGTGGAGCAAATCATTTCCACTGGAACCTGTGGCGTCCTAGCCGATAAAGAGGAAAATGCCTTTCTCGTCCCTGTTCGCGCTCTGCGAGATGAGGGGACCAGCTACCACTATGTAGCGCCTTCTCGTTATATGGAGATGCAGATTGAGGCTGTCTCTGCCATTGAGCAAGTCTTGGAGCAAAGAGGCATTCCTTACGAGGAGGTCATGACCTGGACGACAGATGGTTTTTATCGAGAGACAGCTGAAAAGGTTGCCTATCGCAAGGAAGAAGGTTGCTCTGTTGTGGAGATGGAGTGCTCTGCTCTTGCGGCAGTTGCCCAACTACGTGGTGTTGTCTGGGGGGAATTGCTCTTTACCGCAGATTCCTTAGCGGATCTGGACAACTACGACAGTCGTGACTGGGGCTCAGAAGCTTTTGATAAGGCACTCGAACTCTGTCTTGCCATTTTGCACCATATGTGAGTACTCTTACTGTTTTTATGGTAGAATGTAGTTATGTTATTCAAATCTTTTTTGGAAAAAATCAAGACGACATTGGGACGTTTATCGCCAGCCCGTCGCATCTTTTTAAGTTTTGCCCTAGTGATCTTCTTAGGTTCGCTTCTTTTAAGTCTCCCCTTTGTGCAAGCAGAAACGTCACAAGCGACCTACTTTGACCATCTCTTTACGACTGTGTCTATGGTCTGTGTGACAGGGCTCTTTACCCAGCCAGTAGCCTCTACTTACAATATCTGGGGCCAGTTGATCTGTATGATTTTGATCCAGATCGGTGGATTGGGTCTCATGACCTTTATCGGAATCTTTTATATCCAAGGCAAGCAAAAGCTCAGTCTTCGTGGTCGTGAGACCATTCAAGAAAGTTTTAGCTATGGGGAAACTCAGTCTCTAAAGGATTTTATCCGCTCGATCTTTCTGACGACTTTTCTGGTGGAAGGACTCGGTGCCTTTCTCTTGAGTTTCCGCTTTATTCCTGAATTTGGCTGGGGACGAGGGATTTTAACCTCTATCTTTTTGGCTATTTCAGCTTTCTGCAATGCTGGATTTGATAATTTTGGAAGTACGAGTTTGGTAGCCTTTCAAACGGACCCCTTAATCAATCTAGTGATTGCAGGTTTGATTATCACGGGTGGGCTAGGATTTATGGTCTGGTTTGATTTAGCGACCCAGTTTGGGAAAAAGAAAAAACGCCGTCTGCGTTTCCATACTAAGCTAGTTCTCTTTTTAACAGCGGGAATTCTGCTCTTTGGAACAGTATCGACTCTCTTAATTGAGTGGAACAATCCTGGGACGATTGGAAATCTAAGCGCTCCAGAGAAATTGCTAGTCAGCTTTTTCCAGACCGTTAGCATGAGAACGGCAGGCTTTGCTTCAATTGATTACACCCAGGCTCGACCAGTTACCTTACTGATCTACATCTTGCAGATGTTTCTGGGCGGGGCACCTGGAGGGACAGCAGGGGGGCTCAAAATTACGACCTTCTTTGTCTTGTTGGTCTTTGCTCGCAGTGAATTATTGGGCTTGCCTCATGCCAATGTAGCTCGGAGGACCATTGAACCCCGAACTGTGCAAAAATCTTTCAGTGTCTTTATTATCTTCTTGCTGACTTTCTTGCTGGGCTTGATTCTATTAGGGGTAACCGCAGAAGGAAATCCGCGCTTTATCTATCTCATGTTTGAGACCATTTCAGCCCTTGCGACTGTTGGGGTAACGGCAAATTTAACGCCGGAGTTAGGTAAGTTAGCCCTCAGTATCGTTATGTTGCTGATGTTTATCGGCCGTATTGGTCCCTTGACACTACTGGTCAGTGTAGCGGAATACCAGCCAGACAAGAAAGACACGATTCACTATATGAAAGCAGATATCACTATCGGATAAGAAAGGAAAAACGATGTCAGATCGGACAATTGGAATTTTAGGCTTGGGAATTTTTGGGAGCAGTGTTTTGGCTGCCCTAGCCAAGCATGACATGAATATCATTGCTATTGATGACCACGAGGAACGCATTAATCAATTTGAACCTGTGCTGGCGCGAGGGGTAGTTGGAGATATCACGGATGAAGAACTCCTTCTATCAGCGGGGATTGACACCTGTGATACCGTAGTCGTCGCAACGGGGGAAAATCTAGAGTCCAGTGTTCTCGCGGTTATGCACTGCAAGAGTCTAGGAGTGCCGACCGTCATTGCCAAGGTCAAAAGCCATACAGCTAAAAAAGTTCTAGAAAAAATCGGTGCAGACGCAGTCATCTCACCAGAGTTTGAGATGGGGCGCTCATTGGCGCAAACAATCCTCTTTCATAACAGCGTAGACGTCTTTCAGTTGGACAAGAATGTATCAATCGTCGAGATGAAAATCCCTCAATCGTGGGTAGGTAAAAGCCTCAGTCAGTTAGATTTACGTGGGCGATACAACCTCAACGTACTTGGTTTTCGTGCCTACGAAAATGCTCCTCTGGATGTCCAATTCGGACCCAATGACCTCTTGCAGGCAGCTACCTACATCATGGCAGTCATTAATAACCAACATTTGGACACTCTAGCTGAACTGAGTGAGTAGGAAAGGAAGGGCTACTCTCTTTCCCAATAATTAACGAGTCAATATAAGTATTTTATAAGAGGGATTTAAGAAAAATTTTAACTTTTTCTTAATCCTTTTTAATTTTAGGAGATTATACTAGAGTCATCAAAAAAAGAAAACTCTAAGGAGAATCCTATGAAATTCAATCCAAATCAGAGATATACTCGTTGGTCTATTCGCCGTCTCAGTGTCGGTGTTGCTTCAGTTGTTGTGGTTAGTGGCTTCTTTGTCCTAGTTGGTCAACCAAGTTCTGCACGTGCTGATGTCGTCAATCCGACCCCTGCCCAAGTCGTACCAGACGCTGCTTCGGTGAGTGAAAAGAGTAACTTACCAGCAGAGGTTCTCAAAAAAGCAGTTGATGTAGCTCTTCCTTCAGAACAGTCTATTCCAACACCTAAAGCAAGTGTGGATACGACAAGCTCTTCAGAAAAAGCGGACGTAACTGCTAAAGAGCCGGAAGTAGCGCCAAAAGAAGAAGTGCAAGCACAACCTGACTCTAAGAAACAAACAGAAGATGCAGTTAAACCTGTGGAAAGTCCTGCGTCTACAGTTTCTGGACAAGAACGTGAAGCCAGTGAAGCGCAAGCAGCAACTACTCCAGCTGAAGTGCAAAAAGGTGTGGCTGACAATACCAAAGATACAGTAGATGTCCCAGCTTCTTACTTGGATAGAGCTAATTTCCCAGAACCATTTACAGCTGGTGTCAACCAAGTCATTCCATACGAATTCTTCGCTGGTGACGGTATGTTGACTCGTCTTATCTTGAAAGCATCCGATAAGGCTCCATGGTCCGACAACGGAACAGCTAAAAATCCAGCTCTCCCACCAGTAGAGAAATTGGGCAAAGGCCTTTACTTCTACGAAGTAGACTTGGCTGGAACCCAAGGCAAATCAGATAAAGAGCTGCTTGACCTCTTGAAACAAAATGGAACTCAAAGCTATAAAGCTACTATCAAGGTGTACGGTGCGAAAGATGGCAAGCCTGACTTAACCAATCTCGTAGCAACTAAAGATTTGACTGTTAATTTGAATGGTTTGACCACCCCAGCTGAAGTCCAAAAAGGTGTGGCCGACAACACCAAAGATACAGTAGATGTTCCGGCTAGCTACCTTGACAAAGCCAATTTCCCAGGTCCCTTCACAGCTGGTGTCAACCAAGTCATTCCATACGAATTCTTCGCTGGTGACGGCATGTTGACTCGTCTTATCTTGAAAGCATCTGATAAGGCTCCATGGTCAGACAACGGCTCAGCCAAAAATCCAGCTCTCCCACCAGTAGAGAAATTGGGCAAAGGCCTTTACTTCTATGAAGTGGATTTAGCAGGCACCCAAGGTAAATCTGATAAAGAGCTGCTTGACCTTTTGAAACAAAATGGTACACAAAGCTATAAGGCAACCATCAAAGTGTACGGTGCGAAAGACGGCAAGCCTGACTTAACTAATCTGGTAGCGACTAAAGATTTGACTGTTAATTTGAATGGCTTGACCACACCAAATCAGGTTAAAGACTCTGTTGCTAATAACATCAAAAATAGCATTGATGTTCCAGCTAGCTACCTTGACAAAGCAAATGTTCCAGGTCCATTCTTGGCCGGTGTCAACCAAGTTATTCCATACGAAGCTTTTGGTGGAGATGGTATGTTGACTCGCCTCTTGTTAAAAGCTTCAGACAAAGCTCCATGGTCAGACAACGGAACAGCTAAAAATCCTGCCCTATTGCCACTTGAAGGCTTGGCTAAAGGTCAATATTTCTACGAAGTGGATTTGAATGGCAATACGGTTGGCAAAGATGGTCAGGCCTTGCTGGATCAACTTCGAGCTAACGGAACCCATACGTATCTAGCTACTGTTAAGGTCTATGGTTCTAAAGATGGAAAACCAGATTTGACCAATCTTATCGCAACTCGTCAAGTAACGATTCAGCTTCGTGGAAAAGAAATGGCGACAATACCATCTCAACAAGGTCAGATGAATACGAAGCCTTCTGAAACAGGCTCTACAGGTATGACTGAGGGTATGATGGGTACAAATCACCATATGTCAGATATGAAAGTAGATCAACCAGCTTCTAGCCCAATGGCTAATATGATGAAAAAAGATGATAAAGCGATGCTACCAAATACTGGGGAAGCTAAAACGGCTACAGCTGGCCTTGGTATCTTTGGTCTAGCCTTGGCAGGTCTTGTTGGACTTTTGGGTTTGACAACCAAACGAGAAGATTAAGATTCAAATCACTTAAACATTAGGGAAAATAGTGTTATACTAAAGCAAGTATAACACTGTTTTTATCGAAGGAGTGTCAGATGAAAAAGACAATTTTGCTGGTTGATGATGAGATAGATATTCTAGATATTCAAAACCGCTATCTTATACAGGCAGGTTACGATGTTTTGGTCGCCCATGATGGTAAAGAGGGATTAGAACTTTTCAGAAAAAAATCTATCGACCTCATTATCACAGATATCATGATGCCCAATATGGACGGTTATGATTTTATCAGTGAAGTTCAGTATATCGCTCCGGATCAACCCTTCCTCTTTACAACTGCTAAGACAAGCGAACAGGATAAGATTTATGGATTAAGTTTGGGGGCAGATGATTTTATAGTCAAACCCTTTAGCCCACGCGAATTGGTTTTAAGAGTAAATAATATCTTGCGTCGCCTTAGCCGTGGAAGAGAGACAGAACAGATCGAGTTTGGTGACTTGGTAATCAACCATGTGACTCATGAGGTTCGCATTGGGGATCAACCTTTGGAATTGACAGTAAAATCCTTTGAACTTCTATGGGTATTAGCCAGCAATCCTGAGAGAGTCTTTTCAAAGACGGAACTTTACGAGAAGGTATGGCAAGAGGACTATGTGGATGATACCAATACACTCAATGTTCATATCCATGCTTTGAGGCAAGAGTTGACCAAGTATACAAATTCAAATGCTCCTGCTATCAAAACTGTCTGGGGTTTGGGCTATAAGATGGAAAAACCAAGAGGTAGAAAATGAAATTAAAAAACTATATTTTAGTGGGGTATCTAGTGTCGATTCTACTAACGATTTTGGTCGTTTTCTGGGCAGTCCAACGAATGTTGATCGAGAAAAGTGAAGTTTACTTTCTAGTTGGAATGACCTTGATTGCTAGTTTCATTGGCGCTGCAGTGAGCATCTTTCTTTTGTCGCCTGTGTTCTCTTCTCTGAAACATTTGAAAAAACAAGCTCAGGATATAGCAAGCAAGGATTTCAGCACAGAAATTGAAACCAAAGGCCCATTAGAATTTCAAGAGTTGGGCCAGGCTTTTAATGACATGTCCCACAATTTGCAGGCTACCTTTCAATCACTTGATGAGAGCGAGCAAGAAAAGAGAATGATGATTGCGCAGCTCTCTCACGATATTAAAACTCCCATTACCTCCATTCAGGTTACTGTGGAGGGAATTCTAGATGGAGTGATTAAGGAAGAGGAGCGGCTCCACTACTTAGCCACGATTGGTCGGCAAACCGAGCGTCTAAACAAGCTAGTGGAGGAGTTGGATGTTTTGACTCTCAATACACAACCTCAAGATACTGCTGATGAAGAAGTCGAAGAGGTCTTTTTAGATCAGTTGTTGATTGAGTCAATGAGTGAATTTCAACTCCAGATTGAACAAGAGGAGCGAGATGTTTACATTCAAGTATCACCTGAGTCAGCGAAAATCAAGAGCCATTCTGACAAACTTTCTCGCATTCTGGTCAATTTGTTAAACAATGCCTTTAAATATTCAGAACCAGGAACCAGAATCGAGGTTCTTGCCCAATTAACAGAACAAGAGCTGACAATCAGTGTGAAAGACGAGGGTCAGGGGATTCATCCTGAGGATTTGGAAAAGATCTTTAAGCGACTTTATCGTGTAGAAACTTCGCGCAATATGAAGACAGGTGGGCATGGCTTAGGTCTTGCGATTGCACGCGAACTAGCCCATCAGCTTGGTGGCGAGATCACAGCAGAAAGTCAATATGGCTTAGGAAGCAAGTTTACATTCAGACTCAATTTGAAATAAAACCGTAAAATCCCTTTACAAATCTAGCTTTTCATGGTACAATAGCCTTTGTGTGAAATAGCAGCAGGAAAGCATGAAGCTCGTC
>ERZ773054.2094-NODE-2094-length-10767-cov-3.164955_pt1 | contig 10767 bp, 10 predicted proteins | sample MGYA00580630_ERZ773054 | MGnify/ENA primary metagenome ERZ773054 (study PRJEB29015, sample SAMEA2737994) | human oral metagenome | biome: human oral; feature: human-associated habitat; material: dental | place: China | collected 2115 ... | reverse complement strand
TCTTCGGCGAGCTTGATGAGTCGACGGATCTCGGTGTAGTTAGGTTTATCGCTCTGTAGTAGGCGATCAGCAGCACGTACATTGGTGTGCTGTGCTACCCCACTTAGTGGTGTGAGGAGGCAGAGCGCAGCGATGTACCCTAGGTAACTTTTCATTATGATCGTCGTATACGGTTTAGTAGCTTGAGGGTGAGCCTTGGTTCTCACTCATCCTTATAACCACCAAGGTCAAGGAAAAGATATGCTCACCACGTATCGGACAAAGATACGATTATTGGCACGGATAGGGGCTATCATCCGTCCCGCTAAGCCTTTGCCCTACCCTGAGAGAGAGGTATCACCCCTCAAGAGGAGCGAGTATAGCTGGGGGAGAAGCGCCCCACTCCCCGAGCCTGAGTACCCCACTTCCCTACCCCAAGCGCCCCTTCCCCTCTAGGGTATTTCCCTAGGACTTACCCATCAAATCCCTATATTTGCTCCATCAAGTCACGCTAATCCATCAGTAGTATGAATATCCGTAGCATCCTCCTCGGGGGGCTTGTCGCCTCCCTCGCCTCCCTAAGCTGGCAAGCTCAGGCGCAAGAACCTCAGCGCGTCGAAGCGCACCCTGGTGTCAGCCTCTCGGCACCCCAGACGACCCGAGGGCTGAAGTGGAAGGTAGCCGTCGGACGCTTCTCTAACGAGACGCAGTACGGCAAAGGCATCTTCTATGACCGGGAAAACGACCCCATGGCCAAGCAAGCCCTTGATCTCCTCATGGCGAAGCTAGGGGCAGCGGGGAAGTTCATCCTCCTAGAGCGTAGCGACGCCGACAAGGTCGCTGCCGAAGTGAAAGCAGGCTCTAGTCAGCGCATCCCCGCCGACTACCTCATCCTCGGCTCTATCACTGCCTTCGGGCGCAAGACCACGGGCTCGGAAGGGGTCTTCACCTCAGAGAAGCGTCAGACTGTCGAGGCTGGCGTCAGCATACGCATCATAGAAGTCTCCTCGGGGCAGGTCATCTTCTCCGACGAAGCTAAGGGGCAAGCAGAGACTACGAGCAAGAGCACCCTCGGCTTCGGCGGTAAGGCTGGCTACGATGCGACACTAAGCGACAAGGCTATCTCTGGCGCTATAGACCAGCTCATCGAGGGTATTATCAATAAGTGCAGTGACAAGCCCTGGCGCACCTACCTGCTCAGTGCCGACGACGAAGGCATCATCCTAGCAGGGGGAGCGAGCCAAGGGATACGCCCCGGGGATGTCTTCACGGTCTACAAGCAGGGCAAGCAAGTGACCAATCCCCAGACGGGCGCTACCTTCCGCCTCGCAGGCAAGGCTGTCGCTCAGGTACGGGTAGACCAGGTAGCAGGCGAGAGTGTCGACTCGGAGTACGCCATCGCTAGCCTCATCTCCGGCGCCTTCGACACGAAGAAGCTCGGCGAGTACTACCTCCAGCCCTAGTTCCCTCCGTCCCATTATCTCACCTCTTTAGTCACCCTACCCGATCATGAAGAAGTTCCTCGCTCTCCTCATCGTCCCCCTACTACTCCTCGGGCTCTCCTCCTGTGGCACCACCGCCTCCGTCGCTGGGGGGCTCAATGACGAAGCCTACCTAGTCGTGGCCTCTTCGGGCAAGTATCTCGGGCAGAAGGTCGAAGTGCTGATCGACGAAGTCTCAGCCGTATCGATCGTCCCCGTCAAGCCCCAAGACGTCACCCGTAGCGCTAAGCGTATCACCATCACCCCAGGCAGGCATCAGATCCTCGTGCGAGACCGTGCAGGCCAAGTCCTCTTCGCTAAGGAGATCTTCATCTCTACACGCTCAGCTAAGACCATCACCCTACGCTAGCGGGAGAGCTTCCTCCCCACGCCTTATCCTCCCTATCCCCTATCTATGAGACACCTCTACCCCCTACGTGGCGTACTCTACGCCCTCGGTGCCCTCCTCCTCTCCAGCTGTGCCACGACCCCGAGCCTCTATGGCTGGGGCAACTACGAGGCTACGAGCTACGCCGTGGCGAAGACACCGAGTGAGCAAAACCTCCAGCGCCTCATCCAGGTCTACGAAGAGCTCATCACCCACCCCAAGGGCACACGCCAGCTCCCTCCTCCAGGTATCTGTGCCGAGTACGGCTACCTACTCATCAAGCAGGGCAAGCCCGAGGAGGGACGTAAGCTCCTCGAGCGTGAGATCGCCCTCTACCCAGAAAGCTCCATCTTCATCCAGACCCTCCTCAAGCGCTTATTCTGATGGCTTTACTCCGACGTCTCCTTAGCTCTGTAGCTACCTCTACGGCGCTATCACTACTTCTACTCTCCTCCTGTGGGGTCACCAAGGGCGATCTCTCTCGTGAGTCGGCCTACGCCAAGGTATATACCGAGTCCCCTCGCGCCATCCTCCTCATGCCACCCATCAATGAGACCAATCAGGTGGAGCTGAAGGAGAACTTCTACGCTACCCTGCTTACCCCGCTCTCCGAACGAGGCTACTATGTCTTCTCGCCCTTCTTGACGCAGGAACTCCTACAGCAGGAAGGTGTCAACAACGCAGAGGAACTACTCGAGGCCAATCTCGCTCCCTTCCAGCGTATCTTCGGCGCTGATGCTGCCCTCTTCACCGTGATACACCGCTGGGAGAAGCAGGCTCTGAACGCCCGTATCCTCTTCGATATCTCCTACCACCTACGTTCGCTGAAGACAGGGGATAGCCTCTTCGATCGTCGGGTCTCGGGCGAACTAGATACTTCGTCCTACAGCTCGAGCGGAGGCCTCTGGGGCGGGCTTGCTCAGCTCGTGACCGATATGCTGGTGACGGCGCTGACAGACAAGGTCGTCGCCGCTCGGCTGGCCAATCGGGAGATCCTCGTAGACCTACCCGCAGGGCCCTCACTACCGACAGGATCAGAAGACCCTCGTCGACTCCCCGACGAAGAGCGGGGTGCGCCTCCTCCGTCGCTAGCATCCCGACCTTCGGGTCGTCTATACTTCTCTCAAGCCCCCAGCACCTGCTCTTCACACCTAGGTGCTGGGGCTTTTATATTCGGACAGCAAGGGAAGGTGCTTTGACCCTGAATATTTCCCTTCGGGCGAAGCTCCATTAGTCCGCATGCCAAGGGGCTTAGTCGAAGGGCAAGGTAGCACTACTAGTGCCTCTCTTGAGGTACTACTGCTTCCTCCGAGGAGGCGCTATTGGTGCCTCTCAGCTAGCAGAGCTCCCTTCGTAGACGAGGGAAGAGTTTGTATCTTTGCCCCAAGCAACCACGGCGAAGACCTTCGCCCTACGTCAAGAGAAATTGTACAGATACAGAAGCATCCTAGAGGAGGGCGATGAGCTCCTCGGCCGACTCCTAGGCTATATCCAGACCTATGAGGCGGGGAGCAAGGAGCTCCCTAGCGGGGTACACTGCTCCGAGATCTACCGAGGGCGCAATGTCCTCTACCATCTGGAGAGCCCCGAGGGAGACTATACCGTCAAGCACTTCGGACACCTAGCCCGAGCTCGCCAGCTCTACTACGGCTGGACGAACACAGGCAAGGCTCGACGCTCCTACCTCCACGCCCTCCAGCTCCAGAGCCTCGAGATCCTCACCCCCGAGCCCATAGGCTATATCGAGCGGTACGACCGCTTGGGAGGCCTCACCGACAGCTACTACATCACCCGCTACCTAGAGGTGACGGGCAGTAGCCTGCAGGCTCAGGCCCGTGAGGGAGGCGTCGAGCCGAGCCTCACCCGAGACCTAGCCCGCTTCCTGGCTGATCTCCATACCTCTGGGGTCGTCCACGAAGATCTCTCCCCGGGCAACCTTCCCTACATCTACCATCCCGAGAGCGATAGCTACTCCTTCGCTCTGGTAGATCTCAACCGCATGCACTTCACCGCAAGTGCCCTCGACGAGGCTACAAGCATCGGGAACATGGATCGCCTCTTCGCTCATCCCCGAGCCACCGAGGCCCTCGCCCGAGCCTACGCTGTCGCCCGAGGCTGGGAAGCCGAACCCGTGGTGAAGGCGCTCAACCGGGTCTGCGACCGCTTCTGGCTCAAGCGTCTGCCGAAGCTCGTCCTACGCCATGCTGTCCGCTACCAAGGCGTCTCCTCCACTACCTTCCTTCGTCTCTACGGGCAGTATCTCCGCTGGCGTCGCCTGCGTCACCTCTGCCCCTTCGCCCCCCTCCGCACTCGTCTCAGGGAGCAGGAGCAAGCCTTCTACACCCGCTTCCTCGAGCCCGAGGACGTACGTCGTGCCCTAGCCCTACGCGAGGGCTATACCCACTCCCCCATTCTCTGAAGCCATGGATCTAAAGACCTCGCTCGTCTACCAAGTCGCCAAGCTCCGCCTGCGTCGCATCGAGGAGTACTCTAGCCGTCTGGAGGACCTCCAGCAGGAGCAGCTCCGTCACATCCTCACACGTGCTGCCCGCACGGACTTCGGTCGCCGTCATGGGCTCAGCCGTAGCTCCACCTACGCCTCCTACCGAGAGGCCGTCCCCATCATCGACTACGAAGGCGCTAAGGCCGACATCGAGCGCATGGTCCAGGGAGAGCGGGACGTGCTCATCCCCGGCGCCTGTCGCTGGTTCGCCAAATCCAGCGGGACGACGAGCGACCGCAGTAAGTACATCCCCGTCCCCTACCTGCATCTCCAGGACTGTCACTACCGAGGCGGGAGCGATGCACTCTGGCTCTATCTGAGGAATTACCCCGACTCCCGCTTCTTCTCCACCAAGGGCCTCGTCCTCGGGGGAAGCCACAGCCCGATGCCTCTGAGCGGGGGCAAGGCACAGACGGGCGACCTCAGTTCGATCCTCGTCGAGCACATGCCCCTGCTGGGCAATCTCCTTCGTGTCCCCTCCCGTGAGACCCTGCTGATGAGCGAATGGACAGCGAAGATGAAGGCGATCGTCGAGGAGGTGAAGGACGCTCGTGTCGGTAGTCTCTCCGGTGTACCCTCATGGATGCTCGTCCTGCTGAAGGAGATCCTCTCCGCCACAGGTCGGGACAATATCTCCGAGGTATGGCCAGACCTAGAGGTCTTCTTCCACGGCGGTATCAGCTTCTCTCCCTATCGCAGTACGTACGCCGAACTGATCCCCTCGGAGCGGATGCGCTACGAAGAGACCTACAACGCTAGCGAAGGCTTCTTCGCCATCCAGGACGACCCAGCAGAGTCGGGTATGCTTTTGATGCTTGATTACGGGGTCTTCTACGAGTTCATCCCGATGGATGAGTTCCCCTCCTCCTCGAGTGACTACAGTAGTGTGCGTGCCCGAGTGATACACGAGGTGGAGCTGGGGCGTGACTATGCTCTAGTCATCTCCACCCTCGGCGGTCTCTACCGCTACATCCTAGGCGATACGGTCCGCTTCACCTCGCTCTACCCCCATCGTATCGTGATCACGGGACGGACGAAGCACTTCATCAATGCCTTCGGCGAAGAGGTCATGGTAGCCAATGCCGACGGGGCACTGGCCGAAGCTTGTAGGCGAGATGGGAAGGTACGAGTAAGCGAATACACGGCCGCTCCGTGCTTCTTCCTCGACGAAGGCAAGGGGCGTCACGACTGGCTCATAGAGTTCGAGACCGAGCCCCGTGACCTCACTACCTTCAGCCGAGATCTAGATGATGCCCTTCGCCAGCTCAACTCCGACTACGATGCCAAGCGCTATGAGGATATGACCCTCCTGCCCCTATCGGTAGAGGTCGCTCCTCAGGGGCTCTTCCATCGCTGGCTCGAGGCTGAGGGCAAGCTGGGAGGCCAGCACAAGGTCCCCCGCCTAGCTAATAGCCGCCATTACCTCGATGCGCTCCTTCGCCTGAGAGATGGTATAGCAGATCCCCACCTTCATCCCTAGCCCTATGAGACGGATATACACACGCATCCTCCTCCTGCTCCTCTACGTCGTCATCCTCGGCTACGTGCTCTACCCTCGGGGAGCAAGCCTCCGCGAAGGTGAGGGCCTTCGCTGGCTCCTCGTCATGGGCAGTAGTCTACTGCTTGTCGTCCTACTCTTCCTCCTACTTCGCTACCGAGAGAAGAAACGGGAGAGCTACGACTATGGCTATTACCCCAAGGAAGAGGAGAAGAAGGAACCTTAGCTCCACGCCCGCTACCAAAGAATAAAGGCTGAGCCCCCCGACGGGGACTCAGCCTTTATTCTTCAGAGGCGCTGAGGCTAACTGAAGAGCCTCCACACGCCTGCCACGAGGATCGTAGTGATGATCCCGAGCCCGAGGGGCAGGAGCACCGAGAGGAGCGTCCAGCGTAGGCTGTGCGTCTCCTTATAAATGGTGTAGATGGTCGTGCTACAGGGGTGGTGCAGGAGACAGAAGAGCATCAGACAGACGGCGGTCATGAGCGTCCAGCCTCCCTGCTGTAGGATGGCAAAGGTCTCCGCATCCCCGCCTTCCATCAGGACGCCAGCTTCGCTCCCAGCTCCGCCGAGCACGAGGGTCGTCAGCATGAGCACCGTCGGGATCACGACCTCATTCGCTGGGATCGCTAGGATGTAGGCCAGTAGGATCACCCCATTCAGACCCATAAGCCATCCTGGGTAGTCCAGTAGGTGGATCAGATGCTCTGCGATGCTTGCTCCGAAGAGGTGCACATTGCACGTCAGCCAGATCAGCGCACCCGCAGGAGCGGAGAAGACGATGGCACGCCATAGGACGATCAGTGTTCGGTCGATGACCGAGGTATAGAGTGTGCGCCAGAACTGTGGGGGTCGGTACGGCGGGAGCTCTAGGTGGAAGGTCGAGACTTCCCCCCTGAGCACGGTATGGGAGAGTACCCACGAAGAGGCGAACATCACCACTACCCCGATCAAGACGATCCCCAGCACTGAGCCGATACTTGCCAAGCCTCGGTAGGCCGGCGGTACAGCAGCACCGATGAAGAGGGACGCCAAGAGGATCTGTGTCGGCCAGCGTCCATTGCAGAGGGAGAAGTTATTGGTGATGATAGCGATGAGACGCTCTCGCTCGCTGTCGATGATGCGTGTAGAGACGACGCCGGCAGCGTTGCACCCGAAGCCCATGCTCATCGTCAAGGCTTGCTTGCCATGCGCACCGCTTCGGCGGAAGAGCTCATCGAGGTTGAAGGCTACACGAGGTAGATAGCCGAAGTCCTCCAGCAGGGTGAAGAGCGGGAAGAAGATCGCCATCGGAGGGAGCATCACCGATACGACCCACGCCATAGAGAGATAGACCCCGTCGACGAGGAAGCCCGTCAGCCACCAGGGACTACCCAGTGCCGTGAGCGCTTCCTTGAAGAGGGGATGAAGCTTCCCTACCAATAGATCACTGAGGAAGGAAGACGGGTAATTAGATCCTATGATCGTCAGCCAAAAGACACCCCCGAGCAGTAGTAGCATGATGGGGAAGCCCCAGAGACGGCTTGTGAGGATGCGGTCGAGACGCACATCCAGCGGTAGGCGTCCTTCTGCATTAGCTTGCACGATGACTTCGGAGCAGATCCTATAGGCGTCAGCATAGATCGCCTCTGTAAGCTGGTCATGGAAGTTCTCGCCGATCTCCAGGTGGACACGACGGGCAAGCTCTAGGAGCTCTGGTTGGTCGAAGCGCTCGACGATGGAGGGATCATCCTCGATCAGGCGATAGGCGATCCATCCACTATTAGGTACATCAGGGTAGAGTGCTTCTACCTTAGCCTGTAGGGCGGCGACCTGCTTAGCTGTATGCTCAGGCAAACTGCTCTGTCGGTAGGGGGAGCAGGTGATCTCCCCGAGTGCTACCGAGCGTACCGCCGCAAGGAGCCTATCCATTCCTTCCCCCGAGCGAGCACTAGCGCCGACGACGGGGATACCTAGGCGACGGGAGAGGGCATTCAGGTTGACCTCGATCTTGTTGCGCCTTGCTTCGTCGAGGAGGTTGACGCAGAGCACGACCTTATCCGTAATCTGTAGTACCTGCAGGAGCAAGTTCATGTTCCGCTCCAGACGTGTAGCATCCGCCACGACGACAGTGACGTCGGGGCGGGAGAAGAGGATGAAGTCCCTGGCTATCTCTTCATCCTCTGAAGTCGAGGAGAGCGAATAGGTACCTGGTAGGTCTACTATAGTATAGACATCACCGGCGTAGGCAAAGGAACCCTCGGCCTTGCCTACGGTCTTGCCGGGCCAGTTACCCGTATGCTGCTTGAGCCCAGTCAAGGCATTGAAGACGGTACTCTTCCCTGTATTCGGGTTCCCGGCTAAAGCGATGGTGAAGCGAGCATCCTCTGTGTGCTCACCTCGGCGCTGTAGGCTCGCTGCTGGGCACGAAGCACAGGAGCTACAGTTGTGGCTATTCTGCTGATCGGTCATGGGTAGGTCGTTGGATGAGGATATAGCGGGCTTGGTCTTCACGAAGGGCGATCACGGCTCCTCGGACGATATAGGCAGTGGGGTTACCTAGGGGGCTACGCATATCGATACTGATGGAGCTCCCCCGTACAAAGCCTAGATCCATCAGGCGTCGGCGCATCGGACCTCTACACGAAGGGGAGAGGCCTACTACCTCCGCCACTTCCCCCTCCTCGAGGCGCACGAGGCGCTGGATCTGCTCCAGATAGCCTTGCTCTACCTCCTCAGGTAGGGCAGGACGAAGAGAGAGGGCGGTGAGGCTGAAGGTCGGTAGCTCGATCTCCTCTCCTTCGTAGAAGAGTTGGGAGCGAGCACTCTCGAGTCTATCGAGGCGAAACACGGAGTCCCTCGTAAGCCCTACCCCTACTAGGGGGAGGTAGCTCTCGGGCTCGTCATCCTCGATGTGTAGGACGTGATACCACTGTCCTACGGAGAGCTCTTCGATCGAGAGACTGTGGGGAAGGCTGGCTTCCGCCCCTTGGTTCGTCGGGATGGGGTCGCCATGAGGGTCATAAAGAGGATTACCGAGAAGGAGGGCTATACGCTCGTGCTCCTGCTCCGAGAGCTTGTGCTCCTCGCTGTGGGCAAGACGGTGCCAGTCCTCGGGCGAATACCCCGAGTGCTCGGCCAGATACAGCTCATAGAGTCGGTGGGCACGCGTGAGCTCAAGGGCTCGGCGTCGACCACTCTCCGTCAGCTCGAGCGAGCGTGGCTCGATGAAACCCTCCCGCTCGAGTTCGCTCTGCAGACACTCTAAGGTGTCGGGGCTCAAGCCTAGATCCTTCGAGGTCAAGCGACGGGGCGTCCGACCCTTGGCCTTCTCTAGGTCGTAGAGCTGCTTCAATAGGTCTTCGGCCTCCGTCCTCTGCCTCATGCGGTGAGGGACGAGGTGTAGGCGCTGTAGCCAGCCTAATAGGTCTAAGGGGCGACGTCGCTTCATAATCCGTGGGGGTACTTCGGGAAGAGGGGGCGGGGATAAAAGTGAAGATGGCTATACACGCCCCCGTGCATAGCCATCTCATCATGGGTAGCTCTACGAGCGGAGTCTCTCGTGGAGGATACTCCCTTCGCGAGCGTAAAGTATGGGGCAGGATCAGCCTAGATAAGGCTTGAGCGTAGCGCAGTGATCACTCTGGCGGAGACGGCGGATGGCTTTCTCCTTGATCTGACGGACACGCTCACGAGTGAGGTTGAACTTCAGGCCGATCTCCTCTAGGGTCATCTCCTGACCACCGCCGATCCCGAAGAAGAGCTTCACGATCTCTGCTTCACGCTCAGAGAGCTTCGCCAGGACATGATCGATCTCCTTGGAGAGGGATTCATTCATGAGTGTGCGGTCAGCGTTGGGAGCATCCTCGTTGACGAGCACGTCCAGTAGGCTATTGTCTTCGCCCTCGACGAAGGGAGCATCCACCGAGATATGGCGACCCGAGACCTTGAGGGTATCGGTGATCTTGTCTTCGGGGATATTGAGTTCCTTAGCCAGCTCTTCGCTGGAGGGCTTACGCTCATTCTCCTGCTCGAACTTAGAGAGGGCCTTGGTGATCTTGTTCAGCGTACCGACCTGGTTGAGGGGAAGGCGTACGATACGAGCCTGCTCAGCCAGAGCCTGGAGGATCGACTGACGGATCCACCATACTGCGTAGGAGATGAACTTGAAGCCTCGGGTCTCATCGAACTTCTCAGCAGCCTTGATCAAGCCCAGGTTGCCCTCATTGATCAAGTCGGGCAGGCTCAGGCCTTGGTTCTGGTACTGCTTAGCCACTGAGACGACGAAGCGGAGGTTAGCACGGGTCATCTTGTCTAGAGCTCTGCGGTCGCCACGCTTAATAGCTTGTGCGAGCTCTACCTCTTCCTCGATCGTGATCAGTTCTTCGCGGCCGATCTCTTGTAGATAGCGGTCTAGGGAGGCGCTCTCTCTATTGGTGATCGACTTCGAAATCTTTAGCTGTCTCATTCTTCTTGCTTCCTAAAATGTTTCTTGCCTGGACTCCATTTCCTCCCGACGCTTAGAGCCGAAGGGACAGACCAAGCGGTCGCACGCGACTTCACGCTATCGGTACGTCACGCACGACGGTTTACTAATCCTTAACTTCAAAAACTACGAATCCTCGAGTGCCTGTAGTGTCTCGACTGCCCTCTTCTCTTTATTGGTGCTCCCTCTTCTGATACTGGCGAGGGGCACACCGACCATACGAGTCCCGTGTCGCAGGGCAGGATAGTACAGCATATCAGGGTATGCGTATATGGTCTCTTTTGGATACCATACACCTAGTTAACTGCAAAGATACCACAATTGTTTGGCTTTACATGCTTCGGAGGCTTATCGGGGGTGAAGTCGAGAGCCCCCTTTCAGAGGGGTCAAAAAACGACCCACGGTAGGTCGCCGAAAAAACCTACTGTGGGTCGGTCGACCGACCTACCGTGG
>ERZ773054.2091-NODE-2091-length-10776-cov-16.971924_pt1 | contig 10776 bp, 8 predicted proteins | sample MGYA00580630_ERZ773054 | MGnify/ENA primary metagenome ERZ773054 (study PRJEB29015, sample SAMEA2737994) | human oral metagenome | biome: human oral; feature: human-associated habitat; material: dental | place: China | collected 2115 ... | reverse complement strand
GCGGGCCTGCTGGGTACGGCGGCGGGTGCGGCATTGGGCAGCACTCCTGCCGATGTGGCGCAGGGGAGCTTGAATGCGAAGAATGCGGTGGAGAATAACTGGGATGCACAGTATATGCAGGAACATAGAGATTACTTTTCAGGCGTAGAGAGTACGGCTAGAAACGCTTTTATCAATAGCAAGGGAGATGTTCATGCAGTGACGCAAGCAGTTAATGATTTTAATACATGTAAGGGATGCAGGAATGACGGGCACAGATATGTCGAATTTCTTTTAAGAGCATCAGCTGAAGCAGCAGTGACTGTAATAAGCGGCGGAACAAATAGGGTTCCTCAGGTGATTAGAGTTTTAAGAAATTCAAATGTCGTAAAACGGGTAGCACAAAATCCAACCGAACGCAACTTTGTTATCAATGGTGGCGCAAATGCAGCAATTAGTGCATATAATGACCCCAATGATCGGACTGCAACCAATGTTGCTGCTAATGTTGTTATTGGTGGGCTTGCTGGGCATACCGGCACACTGGCCGGGAATGCAAATTCAAGATTTGTTTCTTGGATACCGGCTTCTGTAAGAGATGTAGCAGCACAAGGAATGACATATGGTGTCGGCAGCTTAGGTAAAGATATGGTAAACGGAAAAAATCTGGATGCCAATAGCGCATGGAAATCAGGGATAGCTGGGACTGTGGGTGGAGCCGCGGGTAAGGGCATCGCCTGGGGCGCAGGCAGAGTTCGCCCAGCCATATCTGATACTACTAGAACTGGAATAGAAGTATTTACAGGTAGCGGGGGATCCACTTTGATTTATAACTATCTGAATGGCGTGGGACAATCATATAATTTTAATAACGCCAATCAAGGAAATAAAAAATGAAGCATTTAAAAGCATTTTTTATTTTTTGGCTATATGGTGTCTTATTATGTACATTAGGTCCAATTCTCGCTTATATACTTATGACAATAAAATATATTTTTGATTTATATTTAAATAGCTCCGATATATTTATTGCAACCACTTTGAATAAGATGTGGAGTGTATTTGAAAATAAATTTTTAAACATACAATTTCTTAAAGATATTATTGTTAATGGGGGTATTGTAACTATAGCTTGTTGTTTACATTACATACTGAATACAGTATTTGGGACGGATGAAAAAATGGACAAATAAACAAGTAACCAATGCAGCAAGCGGCATGGGCAGCCTTTGTCTATGCCGTTTCTCTTGTCAAGCAGCCTAGATGCACGAAATGCGATATGAGAATAACAACTGAACTAGCCAAACTTTATTGCTATTACAACACATCAAAGGATTGCCCGAGATTGCCCGTTGAACAAGCCAAAACCGACGGTTAAGCTCAGAGGCGGAATCCGCCCGTCCACCGGCAAGCAGATAAATAGGAATACTCAAGAAACCAGAAAGGGGAATCAAAGCAGTCATTTTGGGCAACATGCCCAATCCGCCGTGGGGCAAGAAAAGAGCGGACATGCAGTGCCAGCAACCCCGATTACACACTCGTCGACACCCAATAGCGGCACACCCAAGCCTACGGCGCAGACCAAACCTACGGCGGGATCGGGAAGTAGTGCGACAGCGGGGCGCAATACCGGAACAGGCGCTACAATCAGCTTTTCCGAACGTAAAATACTGCCGCCATCCAATCCGGATCTGGCTGCATTACCGAAAGGGGCCTCTTGGACGGAAAACGACTTCAGAACGGCAAGGGGTGCGGAATATGAGCGCATCCATGCCCGCGACAGCCTGCATCAGGATGTTTACACCCGCAATGGCAGATATTATGCGCTGGATAATGGAAAACTGAATCCTATCCCAGCTAAAGAGGTGCAAACCGTCCCCAGGCTAACCCCCTCTACTAATGCAAATGGCGTCATTACGGCTGCTGATTTGGCTAACGCGGCACGGAACTCCGGCAAAATAGAATTACCGATTTATACCGTTGGGGAAGCCAATCGTTTACCCCGCAGTCAAAACGGCTTAATCGCTGTTTTAGAACCTACCGGTACCGGCAATCCTGCGGCAGCGGCCTATCAGGCCGGAACGGCTGGTGCGGTTTCGGATATCGCAACCGGCAAACAAATTGTTCCCGCGCTCAGGTATAATAATCCCAATCCGCGTGGTATGGATTTTGTTAAGTTTGACGGTTACGAAATATTGCCGAACGGGCAGACCATGCTGCTGATTGATGCCAAGATGCGGCTGCCGTTGTGGAGTGAGGGTGGGCGCGCAAAAATTGTTGAGACTTTGCAACGTGTTAGTGAGGCAGTAAAACAGAATCCTAGATTCCGTGTAGTGTACGAATTTCCTGATGAAGCCAGCCGGAGAGAAGCTTCTCGATTTATTCAACAACAAGGCTTTGATAAATTCATAGGAACCAGAGTAAGAGGACAATAAACAATGGAAGAGATTCAGACCATTTTTTTCAGGATGTTCCGAATAGCAGATATGAAAGAACCATTTGAGGAGCTTCATTATCATTTGTTAAAGAAACTTAGTCATATTAATGCTCCATTTGGATTGATGGGAGTGGATTTAAACAGCCTTAAAATGCCACATCACGAACAACAAAAACCATATGTTAAATACAAACATCCTAGTACGCCACGAGTAATCCAACATTATCAATATGAACATCGTGGTGAAGATTATGGATGGAGCCAAAGTGATAGCTATTTTGCATGTATAGATAAAATATTTTATGAATTTAAACCTGACTATAAAAAAGTAAACTTCCATGATGTGATTTATACCAATTTCCCACAAGTAATTGAAAGTTTTAAACCACGAGTAGCAGAGGACTACTATGCAGACTACGCTATTTATTATGAAGAAGGATATCGCCCAGGTGAATCGCCTACTTTTGATTCCAACGGCTTTTCTATTTCCCTAGTTCCTGCCTACAACGACTTAAGGGCCCGTGGCATCACCCCCAACGGCCGCAACAATATCTACACCCTTAGCCCCGCCTGTTATTGGGATGGTGATTTGTGCCAAACCGCCTTGGGCTACGACCGCGAGGAAGTCATCCGCCGCCTTGCAGGCAAAGTGCCCGATGTGCGCCCGCTGGCCGACGGGGTGTACATCATCTTCAACGACAACCCCTTGCTCTCCTTTGATGACTTTCTTGCCATTCAGCACACCTTCAAGCCGATCCTTGGTTTGCAGTAGTCAAGCAGCATCAACCGGATAGAAAGGCTACCTGAAATTTTTTCAGGTAGCCTTTCTATCTGATTTGCCTAGTATGCGAACCATCCAAAGCGGTAGCAAATATAGGGTAGACAGAACACCCGTAAGGTGTTGCACACGGACAGTCTTCCCGCATTACAATACACTTTTCAGGCAGCCTCTATTCTCAGCATCAGGCTGCCTGAAATTCTTCCAAACAAGAGCTACACTTCAATCAAGCACCCATCCCGATAACCGTTGCGCCCAATTTCGTTGGGATAGCTCAAGGGGTTGATGACCACGCGGCAGCCTTGAATATTGGCATCCATCGCCGTGTGCGTGTGTCCGGCAAACCAGTAGGCAAAGCCGGTCAAATCGACATCGTTGATGAAATAGGGATTGAGCGGTGATTCGGCAAACTGCGGGGCGGTGCAGGCTGCATTGGATGGGAAGTGGGTCAGGACAATGGTGTCGGCCACACTGCGAAACTGCCGTATCCATGCCCATTCTTCGTTATACAGGCGGACATAGTCCTCGGGTGTGATGCACCTCTCGTTTTGGCTGTCGGGCAGGTAATCAAAAATATAGGCGAAATCGGCCACGGAAACCTGCACTAGATTGCAGTTTTGCTCAAACTGTTCAGCGCTGACTTGGTGCTGCCTGAAATTGCTGAACAGCGTGCCGCCGCCGAAGATCCCCGGCCCTTGATTGGCACGGTTTTGTCCGCGCGCAGATAGGTGTAGGAAATCACCGCGTTGTTTACACCACAAGTTGGAAATGAAGCCTTCAACACCTCAAACGGCGTCACTCAAGCGACTGTTGAAATTCAGAGACCCGATGGAAGCTGGCAAATCAAAACCTTCGCAAGTGGTAAACGTAAAGGTGAACCTATGGATACCCCCACCATGTTCCCCAAAGATTGGGATAACGCCAGAATCAGGGCCGAAGTGACTTCGGCTTGGGAAAATAGGAAAATGTTGGATGCTAATAAATGGGAGGGGGCAAGCAAATCCGGCGTAAGAATAGAGGGCCATATTCATCCAAGAAGAACGGCATATCCTATTTATGAAGGACCAAATTGAATGGAATAATGATGATCAAGGTAAAATGCTTTTATGATAAGCTGTGTTTTAATAATCCGTTGATAAGAAATCAGCAATTTACAAAAAACACCGATTTCCTATAAAAAAACCGGTGTTCAATTTGATTTTCACAAACTACCTTCATGAGCTAATTTGCATATTAACAGGCTTATTCTCAATGATGCTCTCAATCGCTTGATTTAAGGTATTTTGTAACTGTTTTGCAGTTTTGTCTAATTCATAGATACCTGCTTTACTATTAAAATCATCATCTAAAGTAAGAAAATTATCTAACGTGGCATTTTTTATATCGTAATTTATTCGATTGTAATATAATTTGGCTATCTCTCGCTGTTTTACAGTTGAAAGGCTTGGAATAAATACTCTATCAAAATACGAGGGAGATAAATGTCCGCCATTGCCACCAACTGTCAGACAATCAGTAATGCCTTTTTCTTTGTAATATTGCATTATAGAACGAATAGTAATTGCCTTATCTAATGTGCATTTTCTTTTAATTGGTCTTAGAATATGAGCATGGGCATTATTAATTGTATTCTTGCAATCATCTAAATAAACCATTGTTCTACCAGTACCACTCTCTCCAAATAAAATATCTCCAAATTGGATCGTTGATATTTTTTTTGGGGTTCCAATAAATCTCTCTTTGTTAATAACTCCTGTATTTAATATTTGTTTTGGGGTAATTAACCTGTAAAATCCTTTGATGTAAAAATCACTGTCAATTCTTGTTTCAAGTAATTTTATCTCTAAACTTGGACCTGGTTTTAACTCTAAACCTTGTTCTGTTAATGGAGCGTAACCGCCACTATAATTTAATACAGGAAACATAAGCCTTTTATAGTATTCGGAATAAAATGTAGCATCCATTCTCCCATTTTCTTGAATACAATTAATACTTGGATAGGCATAAGAGAATCCGTTATCTTTTTGTTGGTTGTCTAACAATTCTTTTTCAATCAATGTCAAAATTGCTTGATGGCGCTCTTTAATTATTCGCTGTTTATTAATAATCGCTTGAGTTAAATTTTCCACGAATTGGATAGTATTATTCACATCATCATTAGGCATTGGGATTTTGCAATCTAAAAACAATGTCTTTGCATGGCGAATCGTTGCTCCTTTTGGAACAATAAAGTTGAGTTGTTCACGAAAAATAGAGTGTTTCATCATTGCAAGCAGATAATACTTATGTTCACCAACGGGCAGTTTATATAATGCTCCCGATAACATATAATTGGGATAATCTTTGTCTAAAATCACAATTTCGCCAATATTGCCGTCTTTGGAAATAATCAAATCACCAGCTTTTAAATTCATCTTAACAAAACTACTTGGCATAATCGGTAATGCCGTTTCAGAAGTGATTTCAGGCAGGTAAGAATGGTCTTGTAAGGCTTTGGTACGTAAAAAATAATGGCTGGATTGTCCAATATAATTTGCCGAACCAATTTCTACGCCTAAATCTTTACGAGATAAAGCACGAGTTAAAAATTCTTTGACTAATTTGTAATTTGGATTAGCGATTTCAAATTTCTTATGCCGTGATGATGATAAATTAAAATCACATTCTATAATATCATTATAACTAATTATTTTTGGGGTATGGATATAGGTATTCATGATTATTTCTCCCCAATAAACATATCTTTCAATGCTTGTTCCTGAGATACGCACCATTGTTTAAAATCAGCAATCGTTTGGCTGAAGTCTTCATCTAACATAGGATTGCCTTCATCATCAATCTGTATCTCAAAAGTTTCATAATCAATCTTATAAGTCGGTACAAATTTTTTGACACGCTTACTGGTTTTGACCTCATAACCCACTTTTTGAATATTTTTGGCGAAGACTTGATAATTCAGCTTTTTCAGCTTTTTCAGTTCTTTGTCTGTTGGTTTATATGCCACGATAATAGACGTATTTACGCCTGTTTCTGCGAATACATTAGCAGGTAAATCAAAAATTGCCACAATTCGCATTTTGTCCATCAGCCATTGACGAGCGATTTTATGGCTATCAATGCTGGCAATAGAATTAGATAACACAATACCCATTCTTCCGCCATATTCTAAAATACGATAAGCATTTTCCAAAAACAACACGCCTAAATCAATTTTTTGGGATTGGTTCTTAGATTTCTTTTTATCGTCTGTTTCGCTATCATCACCTTTATTTCTGTATAAATTCCACAACTCATAACACTTAATTACCGCTTTATCTTTATCATCTTTTGGTATAAAAGCACGATCTTCTCCAAATGGTGGATTGGTTAATACCACATCAAATTTTTTGAGTTTATTTTTATCAGGTCGATTATCCCAATTACCGTTTTGGTTCATGGTCGGTACAAGTTCCAGAACGCCACCCTTATGATCGAATTTTGATAATAACGAACCATAGCCTGATTTGGTTTCAATGGTGGCATTACCATCGCCATTTAACAGCATATTTAAGGTAGCCAACATAACCATTTGTTCGTCAATATCCATACCAAAAATATTACCATCATCAAGTTTACTCTTTGAGTTGACATAAGAAACCGACAAAAAGTCTGCAATACCTACGGTCGGGTCAATCACAGTTTCGCCATTTCTTGGATTAACAATTTTGACTAAAAAATCAATAATTGGAAGTGGTGTTACAAATTGAGCGTTATTATCTTTAGAAAATGGTGTAGCAAACTTATAAAACACAAGCTGATAAAGGTCAGTTTTATGTGAACGCACAAAAGAGTAGTTTTGAAATTGGCTAATGACTTCAATCAATACTTTGATATGATTTTCGTTTTTGCTATCAAATACATTATTTTCTAAAATACGAAAATACTCACCAGATGCTTTTTCTCGTAACTGATGAATACGCTTTAAAAATTGTTGTATATTATCATCGGCTAATGATTGATATTTTTTCTCATCAGGTGTAATATAAAAATCAAGATAATGGGTAGTATTTTTTTCATTACGTTTTTCATCAAATATTTTTAAGGATAAAATCTGAATTAAAATTTCAAATCCACGTTGATTGGTTAAGCCAACCTTATCCATAGTTCGTAAAATACTGCTCATTACATCGTTAATTTGTGTAGAATGTATACCCGAAATAATATCTAAATTCCAAATTGTCTGTTTTGACAAATCTTTTTGTTTTTCATTTTCAATATCTAACAAAGCGTCAAAATTTAGAATATTCAAATAAGGATCTGGAAGATTTAAAGATAATTCTTTGGTCTTACTCTCATCGCCTTTTGTATTGTACTCATCACTAAATCGTAAAAATTTACCATTGTGTTTTTTAAATAAATACAAACGCTCGGTATCATACAAAATACCTAAACAAAAGTTTTTATTACTTTCTTTCATATAGGCTTTAAGTTGCTTATCCCATACTTCAGGAATATTTTTGTTATCTTCTTTTTTGAACTCAATGACGACCATCATATGGTCTCGTAGCCATTCCAAGCTGTCTAAATCATTTTTAAGATGATAATTTTTATAGTGTTTAAACCAGTCTTTATTATCAAAAATAGCGGCATCAATTTTTAATGCTGCTGACGATTTATTGCCTTTTGGGAAATATATTTCAGTCCCAATATAATCTTTGGCTACCAATCCTGAATTGACAAGAGCATACAAAAACTGCCATTTGTAATATTGTTCATTTTTTGTGCCATCATCTTTTTTGAAGTTTGATTTTGGTGCAACATTTAAATGTTCTACTAGAAACCCTTGATATTCAACGTCTAAATTACCATATATGTTATCAAAAGCATTTTTTGCTAATGTGAATGTCTGTGTATTTACAGTATAATTTGTTGACTGTTTCATTTTTATGCCTTATTTTGATTTAAACAGGTACAGCAGGACGTTTAGCCACATCTGATGACCTAATCGTACACATGGTTTTGCGTATGAAATCCAACAAAACCACCTCTTTGTTTTCTTTGGTATCTTTGGCAAAATTCACAAAATTGTGATACACCAAATAATTGTTCAAATATTTTGTTGCTACCCCCCTTAAACCGATGAATAATCATATTTTTCAATCGGCTATGATAGCTGTTAATCGTTTGAATATTGAATGTACCGACCGCGTGCTTACCTCGAGGAATGCGAATATGACTTAAATTCATATCTAACGATAGCTTCTGATAAGGGCGTAACGAATCGGTAACGAAAATCGAATCTTTGGCTACTTTGCCATTTAGAACTTTTTGCAAATCTTTTAGTGAAGGTTTACCTAGATTGCTAATTCTAGCAACAGATAAACCATTAAGATTAACACTACAAGGAACGCAAACTTGTTCTTTGGAAATGCCACGTTTAGTTGCTCTTGTTCCTCGCTTATGAGATGGTCGAGGCAATTTAAAAGACTTATGGTTACCCTTATACGATACGGTAGAGTATGTCTCATCGGCTTGTACTATGCCATCCAACTCTACATCGTTCATCATATTTTGAAGGGCATCTAAAATTTTATGTCGTCATACAAAAGCAGTAGCAAGGTTGGTTCCGCAAATTGCAGCACATTTGCGAAGCGGGTATTTTTCAATCATACAATGAATGTATTTCCCCAAACTTCAATATCTTTCTGTGATCCATACAAAACTGTGCCTGTCTGTTCGACAAATGATTTTTTGCAATCACGACACAAATACCGCTGATTGCCGCAATCTTTCCCATTTTTGACAAAATTCGTAGATTGGCAATGCGGGCAGTTCGTAATTTTTCTTGGCTCAATTATTTTCTTAACCTGTTCTTTTTGGCTGACAGAGGTCAAAAAAACCTATTTGTCCGCGTCGGACAAATTCTCAAAAAGCTGTTTCAAAATGTCTAATTCTTTCGTTACCCCTGACATAATAAAATCTCTTGCAGTTCAATTGACTATAAGAAATTATATCAAATTTCAGTGGAAATATCAACGGATTATTAAAACACAGCCTTATGATAAATATCCAACAGAAGAATTATTTAAGAGGTGCATTATGTTGGATTCTAATAATGAAAGAGTGGATTTCAATATAAACAAATACAATTATATTGTATCATCTTTGATGAGCGATATTTATTTATTATAGAGAGGTAATTAATGAGCATTTCGAAATTATCAAAAATATAGAAACCAACCCTAATGAGATTTTTGATGATGGTAGAGGGCAGCATTTTTTCCTGGAATTTCATCATGATAAAGTCATTTTTTGTCACAATGAATTTAATGAAGAGGATGGTTTCCCTGTGCTCAGCTGCTCGTTGAAGATGTTTAAAACCGCCCTGACTGCGTGGAGTGCGTTCTTGCAGTTGCCCAGAAACATTCATACCGTTTTGGAAACCGTGATTGAAGAAGAATAGGCTTCAGTCATATCCAAAGCAGCCTGCACTTTAATCATTGGTACAAAGTGCAGGCTGCTTTTTAAATACAGTCACTGTTTTTATCCTTACCCACAATTGTCTATGTATCTGCTATCTACTGGCTCTGGCTCATCCCGTTGTTGCGGTTGGCATGGGATCATACGCAACAACGACAGGATTGTTAAACGACGATCCCGATCAAATAGGTGAAGGAATGGCAGCAGTTAGCGGCTCCTTCTCCTATGCCCGCGCCATAGGTAATCCGGCATATTCGGTTAATGTTCGTGTCAGAGGTCTGCCCCCTGTCCCATCTCATATCGCTAGGCAGCGCGGAGCGGTCAGTGTACCGGAAATCAATATCAGACGGATAAATAACCAGTATTCCGGCAAGACGCCGCATACCGAAAATGTGATTGGAAAGAACAATCCAAGATACAATGAGGCTTTGCAAGAAAGGATAACGGCAAGAGGACAGGCTGCCTCGGGCGGCAAAACCGGTGTGGGCCGGCAAGGGCGGAGTTCAGGGAAACCTAATGTTGAGCAACGGATAGTTGAGCACGGAGGTGGAAACCGCTCGTCCATCGGCAAGCAGATAAATAGTAATACTCGAGAAACCGGAAGGGGGAATCAAAGCAGTCAGTTTAGGCAACATGCACAAACTGAACGAGAAGTCCGCCCCGGGGTAGAATCGGGTACAATGCCGTCGGGCGGTAATACGGCAAGGCAGAACGTCCCGGCTCAAAGGCCGCAACATCCGGCGCATCCCGATAATGCCATCGGCAGAAACAACCGGAACTACAATCCGGAGCAGCAACGGAAAATCAGCAATAACCGAGGTGCGGACAAACCTTCTCCGAATGCGGCGGCACAAAGGCCCGGCAGTGATATACCGTATAATTCGCGCACCATCAGGGCAGAATTGGAAGCGAAATATGGCCGGGGAAACGTGACATCCACAACCGTTCCGCCTGCCAATGCATCCAATGTGAGATATGCAGGCAGAAAACAGCCTGTTAGCGACGTGGTTTTTGACCATAAAGGATTTCCCATTTTTGATGATATTGCCATCTACGATACCCGCCTTAATCAGAAAGCGTTTTATGCAACTGACCGCATAGGACAGATGCGGATGGCAACGCG
>ERZ773054.2085-NODE-2085-length-10790-cov-10.089427_pt1 | contig 10790 bp, 13 predicted proteins | sample MGYA00580630_ERZ773054 | MGnify/ENA primary metagenome ERZ773054 (study PRJEB29015, sample SAMEA2737994) | human oral metagenome | biome: human oral; feature: human-associated habitat; material: dental | place: China | collected 2115 ... | reverse complement strand
GCCCGTCCCGTACGACCACCCCGTTGAAGGGGGCGTCGGCGGCGAGCAGGTTCGACCCGCCGCCGATGATCAACAGGGGCCCGCCTCCGGCGTCGGCGGCGCGCACCCGGTTGATGAGGTCTTCGCGGGAATCGGCCACGGTGTAGGAGCCGACGGGGCCGCCGACGCGCAGCGTGGTCAGGGAGGAAAGGCGTGTGCTCATGGAGGACAAGCCTAGTCGCAGGCGCGGGCGGGGCGGGGACAGCCGGGGTGGGGGCGGACACCGTGTTCCGTTCTTCGGAAGGGCTTCCTTTTCTCAATCGGTCAGTGGTAGGTTGAGCCTATGAACGGTATGTCGCGTAATACCCATCCGGATGTGGCCCCTCCGGCCCTGTACGTGCCGGTGGGGCAGGACTCCACGGGGCAGACGCAGGTCGTTGTGGCGAATGTGGAGGACGGCACGCGCGTACTGCTGGCGTACACGTCCTTGGACCGCCTGCTCGACTGCCTGGGCGAAGACCAGGGGTGGGCGCTCATCATGACGGACCAGTTGCCCCGCATCAAGGAGGACCTGCGTTTCGACCACCTCAGCGTCGACCACTACGTCGAACCGGAGGCGCGGATGGGCGGGCGCGATGAGCACTGATCTGCGCATCACCTTCGACTTGCTGAACAACATGGCGACGAAGTACGGGTACATCGCCGAGGACGCGGAAACGTGCGGCGATGCCGCGCCCACCGAGCTCGACGGCGGGATCGCGCAGGCCCTCATCCTCGATCTGATCGGCTCCCAGAACAAGGATCTGGGCCTGTTCGCCTCGCGCGCCAGGAGGATCGAGGACAACCTCCGCGCCCTGATAGTGGCGCAGTTGGAAACGGAGGAGAACGTGGCCGGGGCGTTCGAGACACTGCGCCAGGAGCTATGACATGGCTGACACCGGTGGGATCGGGACTTCCCTGGAAGTGCAGACCACTTCGATCGACACGCGCATTCCGTGCAATCCCGACAGCATCCGCGATGTCGCGGCGTGGTTCTACGAGGCGTACAGCAAGGTCTCCGACGCCGTTGCCGAGATGACCGGCAACCTCCTGCGGAATCCGGAGTACTGGATGGGGGATGCGGCCAACGCGTACGAGGAGATGCTCAACAAACTGCGCCTGTCCGCCGGCAAGTTGGCGGACCGCCATTACCGCGCTTATGAGGTGCTGCGCGCCTACGCCCAGCAGCTCGACTACCACTACAGGGACATGGAGACGATCCGCCACGACGCCGAAATGCTCGGACTGGAGATCCGTGACGACTACGACATCATGTGCCCGCCCCCGCTGCCGCCCGAGCCCCAAAAACCCGCGCGGAACGCCACGCACGCGGAGTGGTGGACGTACGACCAGGATTTCCTCATATGGAAGGGCAAGCAGGCGGAGGTCCTGGGTTACGAGGAGCTCCACCGCCGAGTAGAACGGGTCTGGTCGGACTTGGAAGAATGGGTCACGAAGTACCTGCGGCCCCTGCAGGTCGAGAGTTTCACACTGTTGTTCGCGAAGTACTTCGACCAGGAGGTCCAGGGCGTGGTCGACCGCCCGTGGCAGTTAGGGCTCGACGCCGTGGACCAGAGGTTCGCCAGGAAAGCCCAAACATTGGAACTGCAGATGGACAAGGCTGCCGCTGAGGTCGGCAGGCAGGGCAAAGGGGCCTCCCATGTGGTGCGCCCCGTCATGGACGAGGCCGTCAAGAACGCCCTCGAGGCGCGAGCCGACTTCCGCGCCGGGCGCACCCGTGCCCAGGGCGTGGGGACAGTAGTGGCGGGCATCGGCTACGCGACCCTGGCCTACGACATCGCCACATCCGACACTCCCGGCCAAACCGCTCTGGCCCAAGGTGCCGGAGTGGCCGCCGGCGCAGCAGCCGGAGAAGCAGCAGGAGCAGCGGTGACAGGGGCCGCAGCCAGTAGCGGGGCCCCAGCAGCCGCCGCAGTGGGACTAGGGACGGCCACAGGGGTTGGTGTTGCCCTCATCGCCGCTTGGGCCGTTACTGCCAGTGTGGGGGCGATTTACGAGAAGACCGTCCCCCTGGAGTGGCGCGAACGCATCGACGAGACCTTCTGGCACCTGCCCTACCACCTCGGACTCGCCAACTGGTAATGCGCTACAGGAAGCGTCAGGCGCCCCTGCCCGAGGCGAAAGATCCGGCGGAATCGGATAGAAAGACGCGCCTTCTGGGCCCTATCGCTGGCGGGGTTGTCCTCGGCGGGGTGCTCGGCGTGGCGCTGCTGGCCGGTATGCACAGGTTGCTGCACTACGAATACTTGCGCACCGGGTACGTCTTCATCGCCGCGTTCTTCACCCCTCTGATCCCTATGGCAGTCGTTCTCACCTACGTGCCGCGCCGCAGGCCCCGGGCGGTGTTCACGACCCAGGTGGAGATCCCCGGAACGAACGCTGTAAGGTTCGTCACGTTCTTCATGGTCTGCGCGTACTACGCGATCGCCGCCGGGACCATGGTCTACGGGTTCATCACCGGCTACCCCGTCCACGCATTCCTCTGGGCGGTCGGTCCCGCGTCAGCAGGATATCTTCTGGCCAATGACCGTCACACGAGCCTGCACGCTCTTCTGATGCCCAAACAGTCCTTCACCCTGTCGCCCCACGCCCTGACCATCACCGCCTCGCCCCTGCAAGGCGAGGTCCGAATCCCCTGGACCGACAACGCCCGCGTAGGAACGACGGACCCGACAGGCACAGAGATACACCCCGACCCTTCAGTCCACAAACTGACCTACACCGTCAAGTTCGACTGCCCCGCCACCTCCTTCACCCAACTCGACCGCCTCCTCGACCACTTCAACACCCACCCCGCTGATCGCCAACTCCTCGCACAACCCGAAGGCGCCGACCTCGTCCAAACACTCCTCGACACCACACCCCGACCATGACCGGGCGCGCAGAAAGAACCACGCGGACGCTGGACGGTCAACCATGACGCGCTACAGGAAACACCCAGTGCGCCCGCCCGAGGCGAAGAGCCCCACCGAGGCCGACGAGGGTCTGCGCCGCTCTGGGGCGCTCTTCGGTGGGATCATCGTCGCTGTCGCATTGGCGGCGATTTTAGTCGCCGGATTGCATCATTTACTCCGCTACGAGTTCCTGCGCACAGCGTATGTCTTCGCCGTCGCAATGATCGTTCCCTTCGTCCCCATGGCAGTTATCCTGACCTATATCGCCCGCCGCAGACCCCGAGCGGTGTTCACCACTCAAGTGGAGATCCCCGGAACGAACGCCGTAAGATTCGTGAACCTCTTCATAGTCTGCGCGTACTGCGCGATAGCGGCGGGCACCATGGTCTACGGGTTCATCACCCGATACCCCGTCCACGCATTCCTGTGGGCAACCGGCCCCGCAACAGTGGGATACATCATGGCCCAGGACCGCCACCTGGGCCTGCGCACCCTTCGAACCCCCAGACAGTCGCTCACCCTCTCTCCCCGTGCCCTGACCATCACCGCCTCACCCTCCAAGGGCGAGATCCGCATCCCCTGGACCGATAACTCCCACCTGGGAACATCAGACATCCTCGGCACGAGGATCCTCCCCGACCCCACAACCGGCAAACCCCCTTACACAGTCATCTTCGACTGCACCGCCACCTCCCTCACCCAACTCAACGCCCTCCTCGACCACTTCAACACCCACCCCCACGACCGCCAACTCCTCGCACTACCCGAAGGCGCCGACCTCGTCCAAACACTCCTCGACACCACACCCCGACCATGACAAGGGTCGCGGAAAGATCAGCGCGGACGCTGGACGGTCAACCATGATGCGTTACAGGAAGCGCCCGACTTCGCCGACTAGGCCGAAGAGCCCCGCCGAAGTCGACGACGGAGCGTGGCGGGCGGGTCCGCTGTTTGTGAAGATCGCCGCCGTCTGCATGTTGGGGGTGGCCTTGGTCGCTGGGTTGCATCATCTGCTCCGCTACGAGTTCCTGCGCACCGGGTACGTCTTCGCCGCCGCGATGACCGCCCCCTTGCTCCCGATGGCAGCAGTCCTGACCTACGCGGCCCGCCGCAGCCCCCGAACGGCGTTCACGACCCAAGTGGAGATCCCCGGAACGAACAGTATCCAAATTGTCATCGCCATTGTCGCTTACCTGTACTGCTTAGTCGCTGCCGGGACCATGGTCTACGGGTTCATCACCGGCTACCCCGTCCACGCGTTCCTCTGGGCGGCCGGCCCCGCGTCCATTGTTTGGCTCTGCGCGCACGAACGCCGACTCAACCTGTTCAAGGCATTGCGTGCGAAACAGTCGTTCCTTCTCTCGCCTGAGGCGCTCACCCTCACAGCCTCGCCCTCGCAAGCCGAGGTCCGCATCCTCTGGACCGACAACGCCCGCGTGGGAACAACAGGTTTCCTCGGCACGGATATCGTCCCCGAGCCCACGACCGGCAAGCCTCCTTACACAGTCATGTTCCACTGCCCCATCACCTCCCTCACCCAACTCGACGCCCTCCTCGACCACTTCAACACCCACCCCGCTGATCGCCAACTCCTCGCACAACCCGAAGGCGCCGACCTCGTCCAAACACTCCTCGACACCACACCCCGACCATGACAGGGCGCAGCGGCGCTCCGCTGCGCCGCAGGGTGCGGAACGGGGACGCCGGGCGCGAAGAGGGGACGGCGGGCAGTCCAACAGGGACGACCGGCGCCCGGCAGGAGCGGCGGTCCGCCCACACAGGAACACCGGGCGCCTCGGAGTCACAGAATCACAGGGCGCCCAGCAGGTCCGCCAGCTCCCCGCCTATCGACTCGCCCGCGGGCGCCTCGGCGACATCCTGGCGGAAGTACCACCAGAACCAGCCGCCCACGTACCGGTCGCCGAAACGCTGCGCGAGTTGGCCGTTCATGCCGATCCACCGCCTCGCGACCGCGATCTTCTCGTCCCGCGTGGGCTCGGAGATGATGTGCCCGCTATCACTGTCCTCGCCGCGTTGGGCTCCGATTTCGCCGATGCCGAGCCGGGCCTTCGGGAACGCGGCGCCCAGGGCCTCCAACGCGTCCCCGACCTCGGCGGCGCTGGGGCGCTGAACGGGGTCGCAAGCGGTCTCATAGGCGCTGAGGAACGCGTAGTCGATGGCTCCAGCCAGGGGCGCGGGAACCGTGGCGAGGTAGGCGGCCTCGTCCTCCCATTCCTCCTCGTAGCAGTCGGGGCGGCTCCACAGGTTCACGGTGATCGCCGTGGGCTCGCCGGCTGCCCTCACCTGCTCTGCCATCGCCAGCACCTTCGCGTTGATCTCCTGGGGTCCGGTGCCCGCCCAAGCGCCGTTGACCTCGTTGCCGACCTCCCACACCTCGACCTGTCCGGCGTAGCGCTCCACGAAGGCGCGCGCCCTCGCCCGGGCCTCTTCGACTCCCAGGCCGGCCATGGCGGTGGAGTCGACCAGTTGCACGACCAGGCGCGCCCGGGAGGACAGCGCGGTGATCGCCTCCTGGTAGTCGTCGGGGCCGCGCTCCGGGTCGGTGACCAGGCGGACCGTGGCGGTGAAGGGGAGCGCGTCGATAGCCCGCTCCGCCGCGCCGAGGTCATCGACGCCGTCGAGGGTAACCCCGCGCATCACGTCCGCGGTGGCGTCCCCCTGCCGGGCCGACTGCCCGTCGTCCGTCTCCGCAGTGTCCGAGGCGGACGCCGTCCCCGTCGTCGGTGGCGCGGTCGGTCCTTCGTGCGGCGAGACCGGCGCGCACCCGACCAGGAGCAGGGCGGCGAGGACCGCGCCCCATTTCCAACGCGCGCTCACTGGTCCTCCCCCGACCCGTCACCGGAACCCCCCGACTGGACAGGCTGACCCGACTGCCCGGACTGGCCCGAGGCGTTTCGGGGCGGCGGGGGCGGATTCGGCTGCTTGGTGTCCTCATCGAAGGCCGGGTAGACCACCATATCGGGGAACGCCTCCTCCACAGTGACCGGCGCGTACTCGTTCAGGTCCCCCATCGACCCATCCGAGGGCACGCACCCCGACTCATAGCGCATGGAGGAGCGATCATCCGGGAAGTAGTAGACCGACAACTCACCGCCATTGGCGGCATCCCCGCTACGCAGGATAAAAGACCCGTCCTTCTGCACATCCCCTCTCGTCCCCTTGTACAACGGCAGCACCGACAAGTACTGCGACGCGGCGTCCTCGATGTCCTCATCCGTCAACGTTGAAATGAATAACCGCTCGGTCCCGAACGCCCAGCCCTCCTCCTTACCGGGGCCACGGTCAGTACACGCGTTGAAGTAACGCCGCCCATTGACCCCGATCACCCCCTCCTTCTCAGCGAGAGCGTGCACGAAACCCGCCATCGCAGGCTCCACCGTGCGCAAGTACTCCTCGATCGACTCGCGCTGGGCGAACGGCGTCTCCGCCTGCGGCAACCCCAACGCCTCCTGCGGAGTCTGCGACCGCGGAACCAACCCACACCCCGACACCAACAGAACCCCGCACACGAGAACACCAGCAGCCCTGGCGAACACACAGCCACTCACTTCGCGCCTCCCCCGCACTCTCACTGGTCCTCCCCCGACCCGTCACCGGAACCGCCCGACTGGGCAGGCTGACCCGACTGGTCGGAGGCGCCCCGGGGCGGCGGGGGCGTGTTCGGAGCCCCACTGTCCTCATCGAACGCCGGGTAGACCACCATATCGGGGAACGCCTCCTCCACAGTGGGCAGCACGTACTCATTGAGGTCCCCCATCGACCCATCCGAGGGACGGCACCTCGACTTATAGTGCATAGAGGAGCGATCATCCGGGAAGTAGTCCACCTGCAACTCACCTCCATTGGCGCCATCGTCGCTGCGGTACTCCCGCGACCCGTCCTTCTGGGTCTTCCCGCGCCCGCCCTTGTACGACGGCAACACCGACAAGTACTGCGACGCAGCGTCCTCGATGTCCCTGTCCGTCAACGACGAGAAATAGAGTATCCCGCTTCCGAACGCCCACCCCTCCTCCTTACCAGGCCCCCGATCAGTGCACGCGTTGAAGTAACGCCCCCCATTGACCCCGATCACACCCTCCTTCTCAGCGAGGGCGTGCACGAACCGCGCCATCGCGGGCTCCACCGAGCGCAAGTACTCCTCAATCGACTCGCGCTGCGCAAAAGGCGTCTCCGCCTGCGGCAAACCCAACGCCTCCTGCGGAGTCTGCGACCGGGGAACCACCCCGCACCCCGACACCAACAGAACCACGCACACAAGAACACCAACAGCGCTGGCGAACACACGGCCGGTCACTTCGCACCTCCCAAGACGCGGCAGATGTCGTTCAACACCTCGTTTTCCTCCCCCGGCTTGGGCGGGGCGAAGTAGGAGGAGTGGTTCGCGACCGGCGACGAAGGTTGAGGATCGTACCCCTGTGCCCCCGTGGCGTCCCCCGACAGGTGCTGGATGCCCTCCAACTGCTCGGGATTCCGCCCGAAGGTCACATCCGGGCCCATCCCCTGCACCATGTCGCCCTCGGGCACGGTGGAGACCCACACGTGGGAGGGATCGACCCCCAGCGCCCCCACCGTATACGCAGCGCTACCCGGGGACCCCAGGTAGATGTGGTCGTCCACAACCCCCTCGCCCATCTGCCGCATCGCGAAACCGGCGGTGGTGGACCCGTAGGAGTGGGACACACTGGTCAAATGCAACGAACCTCCCTGCTCGTCGCGCCACGAGCGCACACCCGTGAGGAACCCCGCCAAACGGTCCGCCCCCGCGCGCGCCTTCTCCGTACCGGCCACATCCGTGTCCCAGGTCTTCGTGATGTCCGTCGGGGCGTCGTAGTTCAACCACGCCACCACCGCAACATCCGATGGCTCAATATTCGCTTGCTCGACAGTGTTATCGCACATGCGGTCGGCGACATCCACGTAGTTGTCCAGCGAATCGCGCACATTCGTGCCCATTCCCGGGGTGAAGTTCGCGACGTGCTGGGCGTGGTCCACATCCCCCACAGCCACAGCCGCCTTCACCTGCTCCCCCGACGTGTCCAAGGCGAGCAAGGACAAGGGTTTCCCATCCTCCCCAGCCCCTTTGCGCAATCGCTCGTCGATCTTCTGCAAGTCGGCCAGATCCCTCCCGGCGCGGTCCCGCTCCGCCTTGAGGGCCATGGCCTCGTCACTGAACAGGCCGTGCGCGACCACACAATCGTCGTACGCGGCCTGCGCCTGGTCGAACTTGTCCTGCGCCTGCTGCAACAGGCCCGTGCTCCCCAACCGGATACTGGCGTTCCCGCCCGTGTCGTAGCCGTACAGGGCCATCCGGTTCGCCTTGTCCCGCGACGCCATGTCGATCCCGTCCAGGTTGCCGTACTTCAAAGGATCGCGCTCGATGCACGCCTGGCGCTCCGCATCGGTCAGGGCGCCCCACCACGCGCTCACCTCCGACGGGGACCACGACTCATCCGCGTCGTCGGGCAGCCCCGGGGACGCCGAGTGGCGCCCCTCCTTCGGACCGTTCTGCTCGAACCTGTCCTCGGCCAACTCCTGCAGCTTCCTGCGCAACTCCTCGTCCACCTTGCGGGCGACCGACAGAGCATCAGCAATGCACATTTGCAAGTCGGAGTACTTACCCTGCAGAACAGCTGCCTTTCCGTATCTCACCGCGTCACTCAAATCGACGTAAGGAATGCTGACGCTGCCGTCGTCGTAGATGGTGCAGCCGATCTCCTCGGAGATCTCCAACGCGCTCTTCACCTTCGCCTCGACGACGCGGACGCCGTCAATGGCCTCCGCGCACGCCAGCATGTACGCGCTGATCGCATTGACCGCATGATCCAGCTCGTCCTGCACACGCGACAGGGCCTGCCGCATAGCGTCGATCGCCAACCCCTGGGACGCGATCCGGTTGTAATGGGCCTCCAACTCCTGCACTTGCTCCCTGGCCGCCTTCCTGGCGGCGGAAGCGTCGTCCTGGACCGTCTCGATGTGCGCCGCGCGCCAAAGCAGGACATCACTCCACGTGACCATCAGTTCACCCCCGCAGAGTTGGCGACGTTCTGGAACATCACAGTGTTGGCGTCCTCCGTGGCGGCGAATTGCGCGATGGTCTCGCCGACGTTGGACGAATAGTCCCGCAGGGCCTCCGCGACGCCCTCAACGAGCCCGTCGATCGTGTTGCACGCCCCCATCACCACGGAAGCGCTATCACTGCAACCATCCCGGCCGGCAGGTACCCCGCCTCGTCGCCCACGCGCACCTGCGCCAATCCGTCGGCCACCTCGTCGACCCCTCTGCGCAGCCTCTCCAGGTCGCCCGTTTCCACATAGACATCCGTCATTGTGCTCTCTCTTCCTCGTTGTTGGACATTGTTCATGTCATATGGCCGCTCACCGCACCACGCCAAGACCGGGATCCGGCACACGCCGGACGCCCCGCGCCCACTCGTTTCATTCGCGGCGGTGGTAGCGCGGCGAAGTGCCCAGCGCGGAACGGTCGGCGTGGCCCCGCGCCACGTTCTCCAGCACGCCCCGGTACACGTAGGACGGGTCGTTGTCGAACACGGACTCCGTCCCCAGCAGCCCATCGCGGTAATCCGCCACCGTCTCCCAACTGGGCTCCTCACCGGGGAACTTGTCCATCACAGGACTCTCATCGGCGAACCCCGACGGGTCGGTGTCGATCAACCCGGGGAAGTTCACCAGCGCCTGCCCCGTGGGCCCCACCGTCGCGGTGGCCACCACCGACTGCGCCACCTGGGCCCCACTCGCACCCGGCCACACCTGCATCGCCACCGCGATCATCCCCGCCACAATAGGAGCCGCGAACGACGTGCCCGGACCCGTCACCACCTGCCCCGATCCCAGATCGTGGTACTGGAAGTCCTCCACCGGCGCCAGCACGGTCAACCCGCGCCCGTAATTCGAGTACGCCGATATGCGCCCACCCAGATCCGAGGCCCCCACGCCCACAGTCCCATTCATCGACGCATAAGAAACAATAGGATCCTTGGAGCCGTAGTTCCCGGTGCCCACTACCACGACCACACCCCGGGCGACCGCCCCCGCCACAGCCTCACGCAAAGCATCATTGAGGTATCCCGCCAAAGAAATAGAAATTATCCTCACCCCATCGGCTACAGCCGCATTGATCGCACCTCCAACGGAAGATCCGCCCCCGCAGTTGGACGAGTCATCGTCCTCACCAGGGATCGCGTAGTTGATGATCTGGGCGTCGCGCGCCAGCCCGTAGCCCCGGGCCGCCAGGATCGACACCACCGCGCTCCCATGGGAACGGTGCGCGTCGGAGGTGGTGAAGTCGCACATCTGCTTCACCGTGACATCCGCGTCCGCCAGCTCCGGCAACGACGTGTCCACAGGCCTGTCGATCACCCCGATCCGCACGCCCTTGCCCGTCAGCCCCCGCGCCACCGCGTTGTCAACGCCCAGCACGCCCACATACGCCTGCGTCGTGATCTCCTCGACACCCCATGCGGGCACCCGCCCCCCGCACACCACCACCGCCACAACGGCGAACACCGCCCCCACGCGAAGCACACCACGCCCGCCAGGGGGGAACCTCCGCGCACTCACAACCCCCACTCCTCCCAATCGATCTCGAACTCCACACCATCATCAATAGAACCCGGCCCATGGGCAGGATCCCACACGGGCTCGCGGTACTCCTCCACCTCCCAGTCCAGATCCTCGACCACCTGCTCCTCGTCCTCCTCCTCGTCCTCATCACCGCGCCCACGGTCCCGCGCACCGCGCCCGCGGTCCTCCTCCGCAGCCGTCGGCGCGAAAGGAGCTCCGGGGACGAAACCCGGCTGCCCGCCGCTGCCCGCGGCCC
>ERZ773054.2083-NODE-2083-length-10792-cov-57.483003_pt1 | contig 10792 bp, 8 predicted proteins | sample MGYA00580630_ERZ773054 | MGnify/ENA primary metagenome ERZ773054 (study PRJEB29015, sample SAMEA2737994) | human oral metagenome | biome: human oral; feature: human-associated habitat; material: dental | place: China | collected 2115 ... | reverse complement strand
TGGCGGCGTTGTGGGCGATCCCGATGACGACGACGTCGAAGAGCGTGGTCGCGCGCGCGGCGATGTCGACGTGCCCCAACGTAAGGGGGTCGAAGCTTCCGGGGTAGACGGCCAGGCTCATGCGGCCACGCTAATGGCTGGGCATGTCGCCGTGCGGGACGCGCGCCGCAGCAGCCCATCAGTCCTCACCCCACTACCCACCGGCATCCGGATACCCCGGAACGTTAAGGAGGCGCTGCTATATTTCCCTTGTGTCCACACGCGTGACTCTCAGTGACGTGGCTGACGCAGTCGGAGTCTCGCCTCAGACCGTCTCCCGCGTGCTCAACAACCACCCGTCGGTTCGTCCCGAGACGCGTCAGAAGGTCCTGGCGGCCGTCCAGGCACTGGGTTACGAGCCGAACCTCGCCGCCCGCTCATTGGCCTCGGGCTCCTCCGGGGGCGTGGGAATTCTGCTGACCGCCGGGCTGTCGCACGGGATGGCCTCCATCTTCTCCGCGATCGCCAGGGCGGTGCGCGAGCGGGGGGACACATTCGTCCTGGCCACCGCTGACGGCCACGCGCCGGAGTCGGTCAAGGAGGCACTCGCCCACCTGCACGGCCACCGCGTCACGACCGTCGTGGTCCTCGCCCAACGCGCCGACGTCCTGGCCGTCCTCTCGTCTCAACGCGACCGCGGTCCGGTCGTGGCCATCATCTCAGGTCAGCACGAGTTCTCCGAGTTGTCCACCGTCTCCATCGACCAGGCCCTGGGAGCCAGGCTGGCAACGGAGCACCTTCTGGCTCAGGGACGCAGCCGCCTGCTGCATGTCACCGGAGACCTCTCCTGGCAGGATGCCTCGGAGCGCCTGGCCGCCTACGAGTCGGTCTGCGCGCAGGCCGGAGTTCCCGGCCGCTGGGTGGGCACGGACGCCTGGACAGGAGAAGCAGGGGCCAAGGTCGCCAGACGTCTGCTCGATAGCGGCTTACCCGACGCCGTCTTCGCCGCCAACGATGACATCGCCCTGGGGCTGTGCCACGAGCTTCTCGCCGCCGGCGTGAGGATACCCGACGACGTCGCCGTCGTCGGCTTCGACGACATTCCCCTGGCGCGTTGGGCGACTCCGTCGCTGTCGAGCGTGATTCAGGACTTCGACGCCCTGGGGCAGGCCTCACTGAGGCTGTCCGACGAGCTCGTCGAGGGCGCCCCTGCCCACAGCATCTGCCTGAAGCCTCAGCTCGTCGTCAGGGCGTCAACGACCAAGGCCTAGCACCTGCGACCACCTCTCCGCGTGAGCGGTTCTCGACGACCGCCCCACCTGGAGGGCGACTGCCGTCCCCCGAGCACCCGACACTGCCCCCACCCAGTGCACGCCCCAACCAGCAGCAGTCTCCAGCAAAGGGCAACGGCAACCTACATGTCAGCGCTCACTCAAACCTCCTCAACCCACAGACCACTCCTCCGCGACCCGCACCTCCCGACACCTCGACACACCCACTATTTCGCTTCATTTCAGGGCATTCAGCAAGCCACAACGGTTGACACCCTTTTGTGACCAAGTTAATGTTACCGCCATCATCCGCTGCTTCCGACATCGCCGTCGGACCCCAGCGGCTGCAACGAGGCACCCCTACGCACTCACTGAAGAGAGAAGACCATGACCCCACCTTCATTTCCCCGCCGCACCTTCATCTCGGCATCGCTCTTGAGTGGGACGGCAGCAGCACTGCTGTCAGCATGCTCATCAGGGAAGAGCAAGAACAATAACGCCCCGACCCAGATGTTCACGTGGGTGTCCAGCGAGTCGGACCGCGCCCAGTGGCAGGCATTCGTCGACGCAGTCAAAGAAACTGACTCCAGCTTCAAGCTCGACTTCTCAGGTCCCAGCTACAACGACTACTACACCAAGGCCAAAACCCGAATGACGGCAGCTGATGCTCCAGGGATCCTGACCACACAGGCAGCCCGAACCAAGGAGCTCGTCGGCATCATGGAACCGCTGAACGATCTCATCAAGAAGCACGGGGTCGACACGTCAGTCTTCAACAAGGCCATGATTGAAGGTATGACGGTGGACGGAAAAATCTACGCACTGCCGTACGACGCAGAGCCCTGCGTCATGTTCTACAATCGGCAATCCTTCAAGGCAGCGGGGTTGAAGGAGCCGACAACCAAGTACACCTACGCACAGTTCCTGTCGGACATGAAGGCCCTGACTACTGGTGGGAAGGTCGGCATGGCCATCAAACCAAATCTCATGGACAACGCTCCTGGAGCATTCGCATACGCCAATGGCGCCACTGCCCTCGACGACAAGGGAAACCTTTCGTTGACCTCCAGCGCCTTCATCTCATCCGTGCAGAAGGCGTTTGACCTTGCCGCAGTCAACGGCTACGCCAAGGCTCCTTCCGCTTCGGACGGCGACGAGGTCGCACAAGGCGCATTCACCTCTGGTCAGGCTGCCGCCATCATTGACGGCCCGTGGATGTACGCGACCTTCGCCGAGCAGCTCAACGACAACCTGGGTGTGTGCGTCATCCCCAGTGACTCCGGACAGGCCATCGGAGTCATTCAGGGATCGGGCTTCGGGATCGGCAAAAACTGTCCGGACAAGGATGCCGCGTTTAAAAACATCATGAAGCTGGTCAGCCCTGAGGTCATCGGCAAGGTGGCACGCACCCGCGGGACGGTACCATCCATCGGCTCCCAAATCGACGGATGGGCAGAAGGTAAACCGACCGGAAATGTTGAAGCCATCAAATTCCTCCTGGATCACGGGACCGCTTTGGTAACCCCAGCAAACTGGAATCAGATCGTGACGTCCTTCACCCAGTACTGCCCAGAAGGCTACCGGGGCTCACGTACCGCGGCAGACATCCTCAAGGACCTGCAAGAGAGTGCAGGATGATGGGAGCCGCAACCACCGCTGAGAGTCGAAGGCGCCACAGAGCTCCCCAAGACACACTACGCATCATCGCTTACCTGACACCCGGCATGACAGGGTTTCTGGTTTTCATCATCATCCCCCTGATCGCGTCACTGATCATCTCGTTGTTTTCATGGTCGCTTCTGGGAACATCAGAGTTCGTCGGCCTTGACAACTATCGACGAATGATTTCCGGGGAGGACCCAGCGTTCTACACCATCCTTAAGAACACCGTGGTGTTCGCCCTTCTATACACAGGTGCCAACCTCATCATCTCCACTGGTATCTCATACTGGCTGCAGCACCTCCCCAACAGGTTCTCTCGAGTGCTGCGAATCATCTTCTTCATCCCCGTCGTCACCCCAATGGCAGGGAATGCGTTGATCTGGCGCCTCCTCCTCAATGACGAAGGGGTGGTGAACTCTGCCCTCAACAGCATAGGGCTCCCCTCGCTACCCTGGCTGAACAACCCCAGCCTTGCCATGGGTTCGCTCGTCATCATGAGCTTATGGCAGGGTCTTGGCTACAACATCGTGGTCCTTACTGCCGGCCTCAACGGCATCAACCCGTCCATACTGGAGGCCAGCGAGCTCGACGGCGCAACTGGATTCAGACGATTCTTCCAGGTCGTCTTCCCCATCCTGTCTCCGACTTTCTTCTTCTGCACCGTCATGACCGTCATCGGAGCATTCAAGGTGTTCGCACAACCATTCTTTCTCACAAAAGGAGGACCAGGTGAGTCGACAAACACCATTGTGCTCGCACTATACCGCAACGGCTTCTCCTTCGACAAGCTGGGCTACGCCTCCGCCCTGGCCTGGATACTATTCGTCATCGTTATGCTGCTGACGGCCCTTCAATTCAGCCAGCAGAAGAGGTGGGTGAACTATGACTCTTGAACACCGATCCAAAATTGGCAAATTTCTCTCCTACTCGCTACTCACACTGATAGCGATAGCATTCCTCTTCCCATTCGCCTGGATGCTGGCTTCTTCCCTCAAGCCGACATCTGAGGTGTTTTCCTCAGGAGCCTCACTCACAGGCACCCGTCTTGCATGGGACAACTACACCGAGGCGACTCAGCAGATTCCTCTGGGGCGCATCATCTTGAACTCTATTCTTGTCTCGACCTGCGGAGCAGCCCTGACCATGGCAGTCTCACTGCTGAGCGCCTACGCCTTCGCCAGACTTCGATTCCGATTCCGAGACCACTTGTTCATGCTGTTTCTGGGAACTCTGGTGCTTCCCCAGGAGGTGCTTGTCATCCCTCTATACATCGGATTCCAGTACCTCGGACTGGTCAACAGCTACACGGCCCTCATTCTTCCCTTTGCCTTCGGAGCCTTCGGGGCGTTCCTCATCCGACAGTTCATCCTGAGCCTGCCCCTTGAGTTCGAGGAGGCGGCCAGAATCGATGGGGCCGGCGACCTCAAGATCCTCTGGCACATCCTCATCCCACTGCTCAAGGCTCCGATACTCGTCGTTGGCGTCTTCTCCTTCATCGATTATTGGTCAACATTCCTGTGGCCTCTGATCGTCGTCAATGATGCGGACCTGGCCACAATCTCGCTGGGACTTCAGATGTTCTCAGGAGAGAGAGGCACGGACTGGGGACCCATGATGGCCGCCGTGTCCATGTCGGTCATCCCTTCCTTTTTCATCGTGGCCTTCTTGCAGAGTCAGCTGGAGAAGGGCGTCACTCTCGGCGCCTTTGGAGGTCGCTGAGTGATGAATCGACCACCTGTATCGCAGCACCGAGATCGCCTGGGAACCCATCAGCCTGAGTGGCTGGACCACACCCCCCTTGGGATCTTCATTCACTGGGGAGCGTATTCGGTACCAAGTTGGGCAGAACCTCACGGAGAGCTCGGCACCGAACCCGATGAGAGGACGTGGTTTACTCATAACTCCTACGCCGAGTGGTACTTCAACACCATACGAATTCCGGGTAGCCGCGCCTCCCAGTACCACCACGAGACCTACGGCTCCTTGCCGTATGACGGTTTTCTGGACATGTGGCATGCTGAAAAATTCGACCCTGACGACTGGGCAGCGCTGTTCAAAGAAGCCGGGGCAGGACTGGTTGTCCTAACGACCAAGCACCACGACGGCATCACCCTATGGGAGGCCCCCGAAACCTATGGCCGCAACACGGTTCAACGCGGCCCCCGACAAGACCTCGTCGAAAAAATCTCACGGGCAACACGTCGGGCAGGACTACGTTTCGGCGCATACTATTCGGGCGGAGTGGACTGGCATTACAGACCTTTTCCTGTCATCCTGAGCGAAGAGGATCTTGAACGGCTCGCCAGATCTGTGGACCCTGAGTACGGGCGCTACATCTTCAATCACTGTCTTGACCTGTTTCAGAGGTATCACCCCGATATTTTCTGGAACGACATCGAATGGCCGGACTGCGCGAAGAATTTCGATGCCCACGGACTGGGAACACTGCTTGAGCACTACTACAAATTGTGCCCGGAGGGCGTCGTCAATGACCGCTTCGGTGGGTTCCACTCCGATTACGAGACTAGTGAATATCAGGCAATGCGCGACTCGGAGGCTGCGGACCGGTGGGAGAACTGTCGCGGTATCGGATTATCCTTCGGCTACAACCGGATGGAGGGCGATGAGCAGTACCTCACCGGCCCGTCCGCAGCTCGACACCTGGTCGACGTCGTCTCACGGGGAGGACGTCTCCTGCTCAACGTCGGCCCGCACGCCGACGGAACCATTCCTGATCCTCAACGCGCCTGCCTGAGGGGACTAGGCGCGTGGATGCGAGCAGCGAGATCGGAACTGTCTCGCCCCTCTGCGGAGCTACTGGAGCAGGCTTGTTCACTACCGGGTGCGCGACTCATGTCTCACGGAGACCATGCGGTTCTCTTTGCCCTGGAGAATGTCGCAGTCCCGCTTGACCGCCTGCCTGCGAAGTTCGACTGGAGATCGTCGAGGCCGGGAGATGGACAGACACAGGTGAGTCATGACCATGGAGTCCTCACGACCGCTCCCACTCAACTGGGACCTGGAATCATCCTTGCCAAGCGGATCCACTGAGCATTCTCTCCGCCCACTCGGTACGGCGTGGGCGGAGAGAATGGTGTGAGTGCTTTCCGTCAGGCCGCACTGATGGGCCTGGGCGTGCGCAGTGTGTAGACCCCGTAGGCGGCCACCACCAGGAAGCACCCGGCAACCGTGACGTAGGACACCGCAGGAGACGTGTAGTCCATGATGGCGCTTTGCACCAGAGGCATGGTGGCCCCGCCGATGATGGCCATGACCAGACCTGCGGCCCCGTACTTGGTGTCCTCCCCCAGCCCCATCAGGGCCTCGCCGTAGATGGTGGGGAACAGCAGGGAGATGCACGCGGACAGGGAGATGATGGCCAGCACCCCAAGAATGTTCACACTCACCATGGCGAACAGGGAGAGTGCGACCCCGAGGGAACACATGAGCAGAAGCAGCTTGCGTGCGTCATACCGCCCCATGAGACCCACCATGAGGAAACGGAAGACCAGGAAGACGATCAGGCTGGCCTGAAGCCAGTAGCCGGCTACCTCATCCGAGACGCCTAAGGCACTGGTGACGTAGTGCAGGGTGTAGGTCCAGATGCAGGTCTGGGCGGACACGTTGAAGTACTGCGCCACCACTCCGAAGCTGTAGCGTTTGTTTCGCAGCAGGCGCATGAGCCTGCCCGGCCCACCGCTCTCACCCGCCGCAGACTCCACCGGCCGCTCCGTGACCTTGACCCGGCCGATCATGACGGCCAGCAGGATGTAGAGGAGTCCGAGGGCGACATAGGGGCCCATCACGGCCTTGAGCTCAGCGCTCTGGGTGGCCAGCAGAGCCTCATGGCTCATAGCCGCACGCTGCTCGGCGGTGGCCGGGCTCACCTTGGGCAGGATCAACAGGGCGGCCAGCAGCACCCCGAGGTTGGAACCGATGGGGTTGAAGGCCTGCGCGAAGTTGAGACGCCGCGTGGCGTTGTGCTCCGGCCCCATGGACATCACGAACGGGTTGGCGCTGGTCTCCAGAATGGACAGGCCTGCGGCCAGGGTGAACAGGGCGGTCAGGAATACCGAGTAGGTCATGACATACGCCGCGGGGATGAACAGAAGCCCACCGGTACCCGCCAGTACCAGCCCGATCAGGACGCCGCCCTTGTAACCCAGGCGACTGTTGATGAAGGCCGCAGGGATCGCCAGACAGAAGTAGGCTCCGTAGTAGGCTGACTGCACCAGTGAGGACTGCAGGTTCGTCATGGAGAACACGGAGCGGAACACCTTGACCAAGGGATCCGTCATGTTTCCGGCAAGCCCCCAGGCGGCGAAGCAGGAGACCAGCAGGCAGAAGGGCAGCACCATGCCGGGGTACAGGAACCCTCGGTTGGACTGAGTCCTCTGGACAAGGTCCGCCTCAGCCACGGAGTCTTGGATAGCAGTCATCACAGAACGCCCTTCTTGAGGATGAGGTTGCCGTACAGGGCGGTCTCCCCGGTGAGGACGACGGCGTAGACGCTCGGGGTGTAGTCGTAGAAGGCCATGCGCTCAATCGTCTTAACGTTCACGGGACCGGCATTCTTCTCCGCCTCGTTCCAGATCTGCTCGTAGACGTCCCACACCGGAGGCCGAGGGTCGTCGCCAACCGTTTCCATGAGGGCCACCTGGTAGCTGCTGTAGCGGTCCAGGGGCATGAGCGTGAGGATAGACCTCAGCAGGTCGGGGATCCCCAGGCCGTCGGCCCGCACCGTGGTGGGGTGGAGGTGGTGCCCGGGGAAGTTCGCGTCGGCCAGGAGAATCTCATCCCCATGGCCCATCTCGAGCAGGATCTTGACGAGTTCGGGTGACAGGTTGGCGGGAATGTTGCGGAGCATCGTTGCTCCTTTCATGTGGTGGGTGTTGAGTTGAATGTCGTGGTTGTGGTCGATGTGGCTGATGGTCAGTCGGCGGTGGCGTTGTCCAGCCGTTCCCGCATGGCGTCGAAGGCACCGGGATCGGCAATGGCCCCGGAGGAGTCGACCTCCACGGAGCTGATGCTGCGGCGCAGCACCTCACCGCGCGCACTGGGGTCGAGGACGTCGGCCGCCTCGAGCTGGGCGAGGATATTGCCCAGGGCACTGGCCTCCGGTGTGCCTACGACAACCCGACGGTGGCAGGCCGCCGCCGTCATGGCCGGCAGGAGGCTGTTGCGCGCCCCGCCTCCCACCAGGTGTATCGGTGCCGCCGGGTCCAGTTGGTCGCCGACGACGTCCTGCAGCCCCTGGGCGTAGGCGGCATGGGCGCAGGCGAGCGACTCGAGGATGAGCCGGACCGTCTGCGCCGGTCCCTCGGGAGCCACCTTGTAGTGGAGGCGGCACCAGTCGGCGATCTTGTCCGGCATGTCGCCGGGACTGGCGAAGAGCTCGTCGTCGGGATCGATGACGACCCCGAGGGAGGCGCACTCCCCCGCCGCCTCGACCAGCGCGCCGGTATCGGGCTCGTTCCAGGAGCGCTGGCACTCCTGGAGCAGCCAGAAGCCGGTGAGGTTGCGCAGCAGCCGGATACCTCCGTCAGTGCGCACCTCGTTGGTCAGTCCGGCCCGCAGCGCCGCTTCATCCAGGACGGGGCTGGGAACAGCGGCCCCGATGAGGCTCCAGGATCCTGAGGAGATGAACAGGCGCACCTCGTCACCGGCCAGACCGAGCGCATGGACGGCGCCGGCTGTGTCGTGCCCGCCGGGACGCACGATGGTGATCCCCTCCGGGGTCGTCCCGGCCACCGTGGCGTCATCGACGAGCGGGGGCATCCACCCCTGAGGAATCCCGGCAGCCTGGAGCACAGGAGCCGACCAGTCGTGCGCCCCCGGTGAGGCGAGCCCGGTAGTCGAGGCGATCGCCCGCCCCGCCTGTGCGGGGGCGCCGAGCAGGTAGGCCACGAGGTCGGGCAGGGGCAGGAAGCGATCCACCCGATCGATGAGGTCCGGCTCCTGCCTCAGGTCCGCGTAGAGCTGATAGACCGTGTTGATCTGCTGGGGCAGGATGCCGGTCTCTTTCCAAGCCGTCTTCACAGGGAGGGCCCGGTCCAGGTCTGCGGCCCAGCGGGCCATGCGCTGGTCCCGGTAGGCGCGCGGGGCGCGCAGCAGCTCTCCGTGGGCGTCGAGCAGGCCGTAGTCCACTCCCCAGGTGTCGATGCCGATGGAGTCGGGGACCCGCCCCAGGCGCTGCGTCGCCATGGCGATGCTCCGACGAACACCATCCATGATGCGCTCGAGGTCCCAGGTGAGGGTGCCGTGGTCGTCCACCGCCTGGTGGTGGAGGCGGAAGACCTCCTCGGTGCTGATGACCCCCTGCCGGTAGGTCCCCAGGACCGCTCGCACAGAGCTGGAGCCGAGGTCGAGGGCAAGGGCGTGGTGCTCGCCGGTGCTCGTCATGGCGGCACTCCGTCAGCGGTAGAGAGGACCGAAGGTGGCGCAGGCCCGGAAGTCGGCGCTCTCGGGCTCGGCGGTGCCGAAGGGCACCCAGGCCTTGGGACGCAGGATCCTCTCACGCTCGACGTTGTGCATGTAGACGGGGATGCGCAGCATCGAAGCCAGGGTGATGAGGTCGGCGCCGAAGTGTCCGTAGCCGGTGGCCGTGTGGTTGGCGCCCCAGTTGGCCATCCAGTCGTAGACGGAGGTGAAGGCGCCCTGGCCGGTCAGGCGTGGGACGAAGAAGGTCGTCGGCCACGTCGGGTCGGTACGGTAGACGATCTGGTCGCGCACGTCGTCGGGCAGCTCCACGGTCCAGCCCTCGGAGATCTGGAGAACGGGCCCCTGACCGGCCACGAAGTTGAGGCGTGTCGCGGTGACGGGCATGCCGCCGGCGGTGGTGAAGTGGGTGGAGAAGCCGCCTCCGGGGAAGTACTCGCGGGTGGCGGCGTGGAAGGTGGAGGCCTTCAGATCCGCCTCGATGTCCGCCTCGGTGATCTCCCACCAGTGCTTGATGATGGGGTTGCCCTCGGCGTCCTTCTCCTCACCGGTGGCGTTGAGGGTCGTCGCCCCGGAGTTGCGCAGGTCGATGAACCCGTTCTCGGCGCGTCCCTCGAGCTTGTACCCGGTGACCCGCTCAACGGCCTCGGGGCTCCAGTAGGTGCGCACGTCGCTGAAGAGCTGGGGACGGTGGGTCAGGACGGAGTTGAAGAGCATGGCGACGGCGTTGCCGGCGTCGCCCTCCGTGGCGAAGACCTTCTCGGGCCGCTTGCCGTTCCAGTCGAAGGTGGTGTTGAGGAAGGTCTCGAGGATGTCGCCGTTGGGCTTGTAGTCCGTCCACTGGCGCTGCCCCTGGAAGCCCGCCGCGATGGCGTCGTGCCCGTCGGCCTCCTCGACGAAGCCGAGCTCGGCCAGGGCGGGGTTGCCCTCCATGAGGTCGCGGCCGATGAGGAGCATCTTGATGCAGTAGTCGAACTGCTCGTCGTACTCCTCCTGGGTGAAGCGGTTGGCCTCGGGGTTGCGGTTCTCCCCGATGGTGAGGTTCTCCCGGGCCCAGGCCAAGGCGGCCTCGTACTCCTTGTGGTCATAGATGCCGTGGGCGATGCGGCGGTCGATCTCGATCATGTCGATGTACTCGGCGCGCATTCCCAGGTAGTCGACGAAGAACTGCTCGGGGACGCGACAGCCCGCGATCCCCATCGAGACGGTCCCGATCGAGAGGTAGCTGCGCCCCTTCATAAGGCCGACCCCCAGCGCTGCGCGCGCGTAGCGCAGGATGTTCTCGACGACGTCGTCGGTCAGGCCGGAGTCGTCGGCGTCCTGGACGTCGTGGCCGTAGATGCCGAAGCAGGGGATGCCCAGCATGTTGTAGGCAGCGGCCGCGGCCGCCAGGGTCACGGCCCCGGGGCGCTCGGTGCCGTTGAAGCCCCAGATGGCGTGCG
>ERZ773054.2076-NODE-2076-length-10831-cov-3.362008_pt1 | contig 10831 bp, 8 predicted proteins | sample MGYA00580630_ERZ773054 | MGnify/ENA primary metagenome ERZ773054 (study PRJEB29015, sample SAMEA2737994) | human oral metagenome | biome: human oral; feature: human-associated habitat; material: dental | place: China | collected 2115 ... | reverse complement strand
AAACTATTGTCCTTCATACTATTACTGCTTGTGCTTTTGAGCAGTTGTAGGCCTGAAAGAGAGATGCCTGTGAATGAGGAAGCTACTCTTTTTAGCAGGCTGGGGGACAGTGAGTATTGGAGGGAGCGCTACTTAGAGGCTTTTTGGAAAGAGGAAAAGGAAAAGTTCTTGAAATACTTTTATGAGGCTCCCTTAATTGATAAGCAGGATATAGCTCTTTTGCAATCCTTCATCAAGCCATGGTTGGACTTTTATCATATTGACCTTCATGAGGCACGCCTTACTCGTAAAGAAGCCCATGCCCCTATCAATGCAGGAGAAGATAAGGAGAGTCTCTATTACCACCCTTTTGAGGCAGCAGATGATGTAGGTGATGATCTCTGTAACCTCTATTCTCCTGATAAGATGCGCTATGTCAATGAGTACAAAGGGTGTGAGATCTCCGATGGCAAGCTTTCTTTTAACATGGACGACAGTCAGAACATCAACCTTACTGACCGAAGGCTACGACATCATACCATGATCCTCTTTTTAGGTTCCCTTGAGGTATCTCATGATGTGTTTTGGAAGGATAACAATATCTTTGCTATTGTCGGCTATTCAGAGGCTACACTTAGCGAATATTATATCTACCTTTTTGATATAAAAAATAGCCTTATCAAGCGATATGCAATCCTTGACAATGGCTATACGCCTACTACTTACTACCCCTCCAATACTATCAAAAAAGTAATAGCTAAGGGCTATAATATAAGTGAATAGTGAAATGAGAAGTGACAAGTAACTAACGTTACTTGTCACTTCTCATTTCACTATTCGTAGTCCACTGTTTTGATGCGGTTACCTTTCTCAAAAATCACTTCAGCGGTGAGCTTACCTGAGGCATCATTATATTTCCAAGTGCCGTCCCTTTCGTCGTCCTTAAAATTGCCCTCTACACGTACCTTACCACTGGGGTAATATTCCTTATAATTACCCTGTAAGTTACCCGCCACATAGGTATATTGATTGTGTAGCACTCCCTTGTCATTGTATTCCTTCCAAACACCTTCTTTGAAGTTGTTCTTATACATACCCTCTTCCTTTAGGGTACCATTACTATTGTATTGGACATATTTTCCTTCCTTACCATCATTCTTATAGTTGATTTCCTCCTTTAGCTTACCATTATTAGAGAAAAATTGCTTCTTGTTGACCAATTTATCCTCGTTAAAGGTCTCTTGCTGTACCAATATACCCGCATCGGTATAGACTTTCTTATCACCATGGAGCTTAAAGTCCTTATAAGAAACCTCACTCTCTACCTTTCCATTTTTATAGAACTCACGGAGGGTATAAGTTCCCTTGTCCTTAAATTCTTTTTCTTCGCGAGGTAGTCCATTTTCCCATACATCTTGCCACTTCCCTGTAGGCTTATCATTGTCATAGTACTGAGTGGAAGTATAGTCGCCACGGTTGCTCACCATCTTTTGCCATTGCTTACCATGGAGCTTACCTTCTTTGTAGGTCTCTATACGTTGGAGTTTTTCGTCACTATCATATACCTTCCATTCGCCATTGGGTTTGCCATCCTTGTAGGAGAGTTCCTTACGGAGCTTACCATTGCTACTATATTCCTTGCAGATGCCGTCCAACTTTCCATCCTTATAATTGCGTAGTTCTTTTTCCTTCCCTTCGTCGTTATACTTAACACTCTTTCCGTTAAGCACTCCCTTTTTGAAGTTCTGTTCTGCAAGTAATTCTCCACGGCTACTATAAGACTTGAGTGTGCCGTCCATACGACCTTTTTCAAAGGTAACCTCATAGTAGGCACCTCCGCCAAGGGCTACCTTATAATGTCCTTCCAAGGGTTCCCCTGTTTTTTCCAATTTGTACAAATGCTCCGTACCGAATACTTGTTCGTCTATCTCATCATCGGAGAGGAATTTCTGTGCATACCCCCCTAGAGAGGCGAATAAAGTAATCACTAAAAAAATTTTTTTCATAATTGCTGGTATTATCAATTCTTTAAAATAGAGGCTTTTGCTTTGCACTTCTAAAATTTGTAATCCAAATAATATTAGCTAACTCATCTATTCTATAGTATAGAACAAACTTTCCTTTAAAAAAATATCTCCTATACAAATTCAAGAGCTCACTATATTCCTGCTTCCTATAAGGGTTGTCCAAGATAGCTTTTTCTGCTTTTTCCGTCTCGTCAAGAATTTTTTCAGAATAAGCGAAAGAATCATTATGCTCATGCCAATAAGCGAGCGTTTTTCTTATATTATTGGCAGCTGTTTTAGTCCATCTTATTTGTAGCGTATTCACCTCTTAACTCTTTAAACAAATCTTCTCTGCTAATAGTTTCTCCACTCTCTATTTCCTGATCGGAACGCCTAAGTTCCTCCAATTCTTCTAAGGAAAGCTCATAATAGAAATCATACCCTTGAGATTCTGTCACTTCAATACCCATATGTGTCAAAAACCTCATAAGCATTTGGTACTGATGAAAGTCTAATTTGTTTTTAAATGTCAGTGTATTGGTGTTCATAGTTCTCTATTTGATATTTAGATGGTGCAAATATACAAAAAAATCAATATCCAACGAAGAGTCACTAGTCATTTGTCACTAGTCACTATTAAAGTCTTCCTCTGTATAGTCCAGAAAATAGTCCAAGTCTATAACCGTTTGATACTCTTTAGGGAGCTTGGTTAGGCGTATTTCTTTTTCTTTGGCAGTATCATAGAAATCCCGAATGCGCTTAGCTTTTAAAAATGTTTTTCCCTTAGTAGCTGGATCGGGGAGAATATATTCTAAAGTATCCAACTCCTCTCCACGCCAACGATATTTGTACAGCTCCACATGTCCTGGCCAGCCATAACCTATCCCACGAATAAGATGCTCCTTAGGATAAAAGGTTGGGTTTATGAGTTCTATATAGGGAAGTTGTCCCTCCTTTTTCTCTGGGGAAAGGTAGAGGTAATAAATATCTCTCCTACAACAACCCGAAGAAGGATAGAATCTCAGTGCAAAATCTTTGACCTTATCTCCATTGGCATCAAAAATAGTATCAGAGGGAACTGTCATCCAAGGAAAATACTCAGAGAGTTTTTCCTGCATAACATCGTGATCAATTCTATATAACCTTACCAAAGTATTGACATAATCAGACGCATAGATAACTGCATAATAAGTTTCTTTAAAGTATTTTTGCACGTTAATATCAACCCTAATATGAGGTGTATCACCCTCTCCCTTATCAAAATCATAGGTATATTCCCAATCCTCTCCATGAAAAGAATCCGCTATTTTCTGGAGCGCATCTACCATAGCCTTCCCCAAGAGGAGCTCATTCTCTACATTCTTAGAAAAATAGCGCTGCTCCTTAGCCTCAACAACTGTATCAGAAGCTATCTGAGAGGATTCTTCTTGCTGCTTGGAAGAAGAGAGACACCCCACAAGCATAAGAAAAGAAAGAAAGCAACTATATCTCATAAGAGAAGCTATAAATAATTAACCGACAAATATACAAAAAAAAATTATAGCCAACATGATTTGTTTGTGATTTTTTTGTAATTTTACGCCCGTTTTTATATGTATTACGTATTTTATGGATAAAAAGAAGTTTTTAACCCTTACCACTACTGGGTTTGCCCTTTTTGCTATGTTTTTCGGGGCTGGTAACTTAGTGATTCCTCCCTATATAGGATTGAAAATGGGAGCAGCCAGTGGGGCAGCCTTTGTGGGCTTTTTCCTTTCAGGTATCTTTATCCCTTTCTTAGCCGTACTGATGGTCAGCTCCATAGGGAGCTCTTTCAGCGATTTAGGAAAACGATTCCCTGCACCTTTTGTCAATAGTTTGGTGGTGCTTATCATCGTAGTATTTGGCCCCATTGTCTGTGTGCCACGCTCTGGTTCTACCACTTATGAGGTAGCCATAGAGCCTTTCTTTCCTATGGTCGGCAAAATAACCTTTGGAGTCATTTTCTTTGCCATTACCCTATTTTTGGCTTTATCCCGTTCCAAATTGGTAGATATCATAGGACGTTGGCTTACCCCTATCCTATTTCTCTCTCTGATTGTTCTCATTGTAGAGGGAACTATCAATGCCCCCAAAGGGCTTACCGACAATGGAGTAGGATTCAGAGAGGCTTTTACCTTTGGTTTTTCCACTGGTTACCTTACCTTGGACGTGCTTTCAGGAGTGATTTTCTCAGGGTTGATTATTTCGGCTATCATACAGAAAGGTTATAGTTCAGAGCAACAGAAAAGGGAAATTACCATCCTTTCGGGTATCATTGCCGCAGGGTGCTTGATATTTATTTATGGAGGTCTGCTATATCTAGGAGCTACTTCCGATGTGGTTGCAGGAGAGAATGTGAAGTATATAGATATTCTCAAGCACATAGCCCACAATGGTTTAGGCAGCTATGGAGCGATAATTATTTCAATAGCGGTAGCCTTTGCCTGCCTAACTACAGCTGTAGCTATTGTCTCCGCTATGGGAGCCATTTTCGAAACGCTTAGTCATGGACGTATTCCTTACCGCTGGGGCGTATGGGTGTGTTGTATTGTGTCCTTTGTGCTCTCTATCCAAAGCGTAGATGAGATTATCCACTATGCAGGTTATATTTTGGATTTTGTATATCCTATCACCATCGCCTTGACCTTATTCATATTGATATTTGGCAAACGTGTACGAGCAAAAGCGCCCTATATCATAGGAGTGAGTTTTACAGCTGTTTTTTTAGCGATATTTGTTATGGGCAATCTTATAGACAGCGAAAGCATCAAAGCCCTACAAATGAGCCTCCCATTAGCTCAATATCATATAGAATGGTTGCTGCCTGCTTTTGTGGCGTTTGGAATCACTTATTTAGTGAAAAGTGAAAAACGAAAAGTGATTAATGACTAATGACGAGTGACCAAATAATAATAAGCCAAGGAGAAGTTCTCTTTGGCTTTTTTAATGAGCGAGGATAGGTTATAACCTTACATCATAAAAATTAGGCAAATATTTATATGTTTGTTTATGTTCATTTATCTCTGATTTTGTTACTATTTTTTTGTTTATTAACTCCTTTAAAGCTTCTTCATCTGAAATATTCCTATTTATCAGATCAATTTCTTTAGAAGTTAAATTAGGAATTTTTATTTTATAAGGATCTTCAAACTCTTTTATAAAATCAAAATCACTTAGATTTAAACTTCCTATCGTTCTTCCTTCCTCTGTTATAACTCCTCCAAAAGTATACATTTTAGCTCCTCTATTTTCCTGATATAGAAAATTATATAGTTGTTGAAATTTTATCTCTTCATCTCTTTCTTTCATTATTTTATTAATAAAAGTAGAGAACATTGTTCTTATTGTTTTATAGTCTTCTGAAGCTGAAAAATCTTTCGCTTTTAGTTCAAAAGGAGCTAAATCCCCATATATCTCTCTAAATTCTTCTACTGTATATTCTTCTCCTGTTTCATCACTTTTCAGTTCTTTATTACAGCTCATCAAATACACACTACCAACAGGCATTTTCCTAAGTAAAATCTCCAAATCTTCAAACATATATAGCTTTAGCGTATCATCATAATCTAACCACACAAGAGTCTTTTTATCTAAATCAAGTTTATTCAATGCTATTGTACTTCTTTCTTTAATAATCTTAATAAAGGAAAAAGGTAAATTAATTTGTAATTTTTCTTTAGAAAAATCTCCTCCCTCCAAACTATACATTTCATTTATATGTAACTCTTTATGAAAAAGTTTGAAATCTGTAAAAGAGACACCTCCTAATCCTATGTACTGATAATTTCCTCCATACAGATTACATATACGAAGAAAACTTGACAGCAACATCTTCCTCTCTGTAAATTTTGCTGGCCTTGTTTCGTAATTCAGACGTTTAGAACTATTCATTATCTATTTCCTCCATCTTTAGGTAATAATTAAATGTCATAATTCCTAAATCCTTTAAAGATTTAGTGTTTGAATATATTCTTACTTTATTTGCTAAATCTTTACTAACCTCATAAGATATTCTTACTTTATCTGTACCTTGAGCAATTTTCTCTAAATCAATCTCTGGGTAAATAAACTTTCTTTGTTCCTCTATATCTATATGTGTTGTTTTCATCTCAACAACTGATATTTTTTCTTCCTTTTCCACTAATAATTCTCTATAATTATTAGCATCTTCTCCTAACTTAGCTACTTCTTTTAAAAATTGCACAATACTAAAAGTAGCTTCTTTCATAAAAGGAAATATTACCTTATAAATATCTGATGTTGTATCTATTCCTCTTTTAGTAGTTGTTAGTGGTAATTTTATTGTTTCTTCTGCATCTAAGAGAACAACTCCTCTAAACATGACATGTGACAAATGAAACTTGGGAACATTAGGAACTCCCCATCCAGTCATCTCCGTTTTATCAGCTTCTAAAACTAATCGATCATTACAATAAATATACCATCCTGATAAACTTGGGTCTCCAATTTTACCAAGTCCTGCTATAATCCTAAACCTAACTCCATCTCTTTCGCCTTCATAGAAATAAGGCTGAGAATCTCCTTTAAGAATTTCAATATTTTTACCTTTAAGCACCTCTCCATTAAGTATTATCTTTATTCCTTTTACCAAGCTAAGATTAAGCAATTTTTCAATTTCATTTCTCAAAGAATTCTTAAAAATATTATCTTCAAATAAATTAGAAACCTCTTCATATAAGTTTATTACTTTTATATATGTTCCTCTTTCTGATAAATTATTATCAGAAATCAGTTCCTCATAAGTAAAATTCCAATCATCAATAGTAATTTGATGTCCCTCCTGAGTAGTGATTTTTGTTTTCTTCCTCCATTCCTCTACATCCACTTTCACTAAAAAATGATCTCTATCTGTTCTTGTTTCGACCTCAAAGTTTTTCCCCATTTTAAACAAGGCTCTTTTCATTCCTATACCAAACCTTCCTACAGTTCCATTAGGCAAAATTTCTTCTTCAGGACGTCCAAACCTAAACGCATATCTTTTGGCTATTTCTAATGAAAAACCACCACAATTATCCTTTACCACAAATTCTTTTCCATTAATAGTTATATCAATATATAACCCTTTATAAGAATTTGGTTTTATTGCATTTGCTCCATCTATTGAATTATCTAATAGATCTAATATAGCATCCTTTATTGAAATATCTCTTGTAATCATTTCAATAAAGAAAGCTTTTGTAGGATTACCCTGTATTATATTATCCATCGGATTATCATTTAGTATTAAATATTTTCCCAAACTCAAATTCCTTAATATTACTTATTGCTTGCCGAGGGCTTATATTTTCCATGGAACGATTAATAATTTTCTGCTGTTTTTCCCCAGCTCCTAAAAATTTACTTATTGAGCGCCAGTTATTACCATCCTTTATCTGCATTAGAAACGCAGACTGACACATTTCTGAAAAATCAAAATCTCGCTGGTTAAATTCATCTATTCCTTGTGATACGAGCATCACAGCCACTCCTTGAGAACGGATCTCTCTCAGTAATTTCTCTAATATTTCTTGTGATTTAGCTTCTTTAAAGACATTATGAGCTTCATCTATCAGCAACACATACCTTAGACCACTATAATTATTCTCTATAGGAACCTTATCCATATTCATAAAGATATTATACAGATAATATATCACCAAGAAAGTAGCTGTAAATCTAACTTCTCTACTGAGTTCTCCTGAAAGACTTAGATAATAATTTTCATTAATAAAATCTCCTGTTTTACTATTATCAAATAACTCTACTTCTGTAAGTCCTATCAGTATCTGGGTAAGTGTACTAGGCTTATCTCCTGCTATTTCATAGACATTATCTAAGATCTCCAAAAGAGTGGGATAACTTCCATCCCTTTTCTCATCAAAGGCTTTTTTAGTTGCATCTTTTAGGTGTTGCTTTTGTACTTTACCTAAATTGGCATATTTATCTATAATATCTACAAATCTACCAATACCTACAATTTTATCTTTTTCATTTATATTATTAATGAAAGACAAAGGATTAACTGGAAAAGAATCCTTGGGTGTATCTATTAATTTTGTATTCGTTTCTTCAAAAAAATCTCTGTTTTCCTTATTATTCTTATCATTTTCTGACATTCCCTTAAAATCCAAATAAAGAAAATTCACTTCTCCATTAGATTCTTTCACTATCCTCTTTAAAATATTTCTTGAAAAATAAGATTTTCCTGTTCCTGATTGCCCTGCAATAGCTATATGACAATTACCATATAATGAAGTGTCATTAGGAGTGAAAAATATTTCTCTGCCCTCACTCTCTCCTATTAATATTCTCATGGGAGCTACAAATATGCCCTTATCTTTTATAAGGTTATTTCTATTTTTTATAAAATCAAAACTTGTCCCTCCCTCTTCTATACTATCTATCCCTATTTCTATATTATCTAATAAAAATTCCATTCCTGAAACATTCATATTCTCCTCAAAATACTTATCTATCAACTCTAACCCATTATCTATATGCCATTTCATATATTTCCTAATATCATTGTGATCTTTATGAATTTTATATTTTTGACAGATTAGTGAAATATAATACTCTCTATAGTTTCCAAACAGAGTATTGTCCTTATACTCTTTTTGTTTATCTGTAGTATTATAACTTTTATTCTCATCATAAGTAGATTTTACCAATGAATAGGCCAATGCAATACGTGCAATATGATTCTCCTCACCTAAATTCATCGCATAGGTAAGTTTTTTCACAAGCTCTGACGAGGTTTTTATATTAAAATTCATTTGCATTTTGATATTCTTTTTCAAATATTCTAAATAACTCTTCCTTATTTTCTACATTGTGAAAAGAAGATACATTGTTTTCATTTCTTATTAGATATGTTTTACTGATATTAGGTAGTAATATATTATATTCTCCTTCTGTCATCTCCTTCTTAAGTAAAGGAAATATAATAACCTGATCAGATACCTTAGGATAAAAATATTTTATAATACTATTAGAATGATCTACATCAAATTTCTGCATTGGTGAATCTATAAATACAGGAAAATTAATATTGGATTCATCTACCAAACCTTTTAATAGTACTGTTGCATACATCTGCTGTTCTCCTTTTGAAAAAGTATCTTTATTAATTTCTCTATCTCTAAAATCATATAAAAATATGTCTATTGTATCGTCTATAATACTTACTTTTACCTCCCTTATCAAATTTCTTTTATGTAAAAGCAAATCTAACCCTTCTTTTATCCTTTGGGCAAGTGATTCTGATTTTTCTTTTTTGAAGTTTATTATAAAATTTTTTAAAATACGAATTGTTTCCATCACCCTTTCTCCTATAGATAGGTTCCCTTCGCTTAGTTTTAGTTTTCTATTGATATCATCAGCGTTTTTTGTTTGTTGTATTATAAAATTATTATTCTCTTCTATTCTTTGTTGTGTGCTACCGATCTTCTGTTGAATAATGTCATTTTCTTTTTGATATCCTTCTTTTTGCTCTCTATAATCTTTTGCTATATCATCTTCTGATTTTTCTTCTGCACGGCGAACTTTTATATTAATCTCTGTAAGTTTATTCTTAGCTCTAATATATTCTGAATTAATATTTTTTAATTTTTCTCGGAATGATAGCTTTATATTACTTACAAACTGGTTTAAGGCAGCTTTTTCTCCTTCTGAATAATTGTGTAAAATATTTATTTCTTCTATATCATGTTTCTCTTCCCTTACAAAATATTTCACTAATAGTTTTTTAAAACTATCTATATAAAACAACTGTACATCATGAGTTATTCTGATATTATTAGGCCTTTCAAGATTTATCAATTCATCTATTATTTTAGATGATACCTCTTCTATCCTACCCTTATCATAGCTTCTATTGATAAATTTTCTTTCATTAGATACCTGTATTAAAACCTCTGTTAAGAGTTCTCCCGCTATAGCAAAAGGAATCATCTCAAAATAGGTTTTTAACTCAGCTTGTAAATTATCTACCTTTCTCTCTAATTCTTCTTTTTTTCTTCTCAGTTCATCAAATTCTTCTTCTGTTATAGAATTCCCTCTTCTAATTAAATTTTGCTCTAATGAATATATATTATGCTTTAATGAAGAGGAAATCTCTTCTAATTCTTTTATCTCTATTCTAAGTATTTCATTTTCTTCTTTTTTATCTTTAATATCAACACTTATTTTCTCCAACTCTGTGCGTTGTTTGTGTGAAGCAGTATCCTTTTTCAGATTTTTTAAATAAAGCTCTAAATCATCTCTTAAGTCTTGATAATGTTTTATTCCCAGTACCTCAGCATATGCCTCACTTAAATTTTTTCGCTGTTCTTTTGTATGTATTTCAGCTAAAGACACTATTTTTTCCGCATCAAAAAAGAAAAATTTAGCTATTTCCTTAGGCATTATATAATCTAATATAAATTTTTTCCCTCCTACTTCATCAACCAACTCATTTGGCATTCCATCTATTGATATATCTAATTTTTCCTCTTGAGAACTTTCTGTGTAATAGGTTCTTGTTATCTTAAGTTCATCACATGTTATCTCTGGAATAGTAGCAACATCTGCAAAAGTTATTGCTACAGAAAAAGATGTTTCTCCTTCTTCTTTTGCTATATTGTTTAGACTACTTATAATATATTTTTTATACCCACCATTATTATCTATCTCTTTTTTATAGATTTCATCTACTTCATTCATTTCTTGTCCATACAAACACCAAACTAATGACATTAGAAAAGTAGTCTTTCCAAAGCCATTTTTACCACTTATAACAACTATATTTTCCTTATCTGTAACAGATAAATCAATTTTATGATACC
>ERZ773054.2064-NODE-2064-length-10874-cov-25.688419_pt1 | contig 10874 bp, 10 predicted proteins | sample MGYA00580630_ERZ773054 | MGnify/ENA primary metagenome ERZ773054 (study PRJEB29015, sample SAMEA2737994) | human oral metagenome | biome: human oral; feature: human-associated habitat; material: dental | place: China | collected 2115 ... | reverse complement strand
TAGTATATCAGATGAACATGTCTTTTGTGTTGCACTTCATTTTACAACAGAGCGAGTTTTTATTGTGCACTTATATTGTATATTCAAGACCAAAATAGAGACTGGTAAGTAAGCTGAGAACATCATTCAACGACAATTTATATCATCAAAACCAGTGCCGTAACATTAAATAGCTATCAAAAAATTTTATATTCAGAATAAATCTTAAAAACATTATTTACTACCAGTTTTAGATGCTATTAAAAGAGACATCATTGCTTCTAGTCCATTTTCATCCCCAAACGTTGCAATATTGGAGGAAGCAGCTACAAAGAAAAATGTGAGATCGCGATGCTCCAGAGCCACTGTGCATATCAACACCCTTCATACTATACTCTAAATTTCAAAAAAAAGACACCAATCGCCTTCTCAGAATATTAGCTGACTCCAACCCACTATAGTTAACAAAAAGCCGAAATTTATAAAGATAAAACAAAAAACAAGGCGTACAAACCTTGTCGTTATTACTATACCGGCGGCCAACAAACTAGCGTTAAAATAAGTTAAAATAAATAACCAAAAAGCGATTAAATCAAGATGTTATCACACGCTAGTTAGTATTCAAAATTGAGAAGTTGACCAATGGTTGACCAAATAAATTTTTAGTTTTTGCTATAATTTCTAAGTTGAAAAATTTAATAATCACAATTTTTGATACATAGTTCGATATCGTGTTCGGCGCAATCGGTATAGTCCAATATTCATTCTCAAAATTGGTTTAAATAGTACAGTCTTTTAAATTAATTTTGTGAATCCAAAAAATCTTCCTACAAACGTAAGAAGATTTTTTTAATTATTCTATAATTGTATAATCTCCACTATCTAACAAGTCTATTACTTTTTGAACAAATTGAGTTGAAAGTAAATCTACTATATCAGCTCCATGAGTTTGAAAATTCTCATCTATTTCTTTGATTTCCAATTGAGTATTTTTTTCTACCCTTTCTTCTGTAATTGGGGTATGAAAACTATATTCACCAATTTCATAATACAAGAAATATAAATATTTTTTCTCACCTAAGCTATAATCAAAAAAGTCAACTTCCTTATTTCTATCGTAGTCATAGTAACTATTTTCCCAAACAATATCATTTCTTTTTTCATTATATAGTTTTTCATAATTTTTTTGATAACTATAGACTCGTTGTATTTTTTCCCTGTCATACTTTTTATGAATTAGTTTGGGGCTGAAGTTTAATAATAAATCTTCTTTCATACTATAGTATTTTTCTTTTTGTTCCTTTGCATTTTCAATATTATCTTCTTTGTATTTATAGAACCCACCTTGCTTATAATCTTTTATTTTATCTCGATAGTTTTTTGCTCTTTTATTAACAGAATATATACATTCTGCAATAATTTGATTTGTTATTTTTTTATTCTTAATTAAATCAGTATATCTCTTAGGAGTTCTCATTTTTTAACCCTCATATTGTTTCTATCTTATAGTATATATTTTAACAAAAATCTTCTTATTATAAAACAAGAAGATTTTTTATTATTCTAGTTCTTTCTACGTACTGTTACAAGTCCAAATGCTCCAAGAATTGCACCGAGTACCAACATTGCAACACTTGATGACTCGCCTGTATCTGGCAATGATTTTGCTCGTTCTACTCGTGAATAAATTGGCTTACTTGATACTTGTTGCTGACTTGTGTACGCTTGACTATTAACAGTAACATTGCCTTTGTCATCAATAGTGACTACCTTATTATCGTCAAGTCCTCTGTTCAAACTGTTAATGTCAAATTCAGGAAGTTCATCAGCAATTGGTGCTCCATTAGGAATAGCAACAATTGTTCCGTCAGGCAATGTTGCAATGACGTTATCTTTTGCTTTTTCTTCCAAATCTTGAAGTTTGTCAAATTTTTCTTGAATTGCATTAAGTTTAGCTTGTTCAACATCAAGTGTTGATTTGATTGTTTCAACAAGAGATTTAGCGTTTTGAGCTTTAGCTTCAGCGTTTTTAAATGCTTCTTGTTTTTCAGCCAATGTAGTTTTAGTTTTAGCCAATTTAATTGGTGCTTCAACGTAACCTTTTAGTTCTTCAGCAAGAGCTTTAGCTTCTTCAACCAAACGGTCTTTTTCTTCAACCAATTTAGCCTTTTGCGCTTGAAGTTCTTCAAGTTTCTTTTCTTGAGTACGAAGTTCTACTTTAGCATCGCTGTAGTTTTGAACTTTGATTTCTTGAACACGTTTAGCTGATTCAAGAGCTGATTTAGCATCATCAAGAGCTTGTTTCTTAGAAGCAAGGTCAGCTGAGAAGTTATCAACTGCTTTTTGAGCTTCAGCTTGACGTTTTTGTGCATTGTCAAGAGCAAGTTTTGCAAGGCGCAAATTGTTTTCAGCAATAGTAGTTTGGATTGGTGTAGCAGTAGCATCAGCCAATGTCTTTTCTGCTGAAGTTTTAAGGTCTAAAGCGTTAGCATAGTCAGTTGATGCTTGTTTAAGAGCATCATTTGCTTTTTCTGAAGCAGTTTGAGCTGTATCTTTTTCAGCTTTAGCATCTTCGTATGCTTTCTGGATAGCTTCAGCATTAGTTGGGTTAACAAGAGATGTACCTTTATTGCTAAATGCAATTACTAGCCAGTAATCACCGTTGATGTTTGCAATATCAAGACCAATGTTTTTAGCAAAATTAAGGTTGGCTTTCAAGTGTCCCCAGTTTGAATGAGCGTCATCAAATGATGTACCTAGCAAAGCTTTAACAACAGCTTCTTTGAGGTCGTACATTGATTTGAAATCATCTTTTGAACCTAGACGTTCAAGGTTTTCAACACCAGCGCCAATGTGTCCGTGTGTAAGTGGACTCTTACCACGTTGTTCGTATTCACGTGCACGACTGGATGCTAATTCGATAGCTTCTTTAGTAACGCCTGTGTTTTCTTTTGATGTTACAAGATATTTAGTGTTATCTTTCAACTGTTCACGGACTTGTTTCAATCCTTGAACATACAAGTGTGAAATTTCTTCTTTTTGTGCTTGAGTTAGATTGTCGATGTCAACAGGTTGACTTTTAGCGTTTTTACCAATTGAAACGTTTGTGTTTTCAATTGCTTTAGCACCAGAGTCAGTCATGAAGTCATTGTCACCTGATGCAATGTCTTCTTTGAATTGAGTTAAATCTGGAATTTTGACAATATCAATGCTATCTAGAGCTTTTGTAGCTTTATCAAGTTTATCTTCAGCTTGAGAAAGTTTTGTTGTAGCACCATTAGCTTTTGTAGTAGCTGATTCAAGGTTGCCTTTAGCATCATTAACTAAAGTTGCTTTAGCATCAACATCTGCTTGTGCATTGTCAATAGTTTCTTGACGTTTTTCGTCAGCTTTCTTAGCATCAGTTAAAGCTGTGTCTGCAAGAGTAACATTCTTTTCAGCACTCTTAGTTTCAGCTTTAGCTTCTTCAAGTTTATCTTCAGCTTGAGCAAGTCCAGTTCCTGAAATTGCGTCTTTAGCTGATTGAACTTGAGCTTCTTTAGCAGAAACATCAGCATTAGCATCTTTAAGAGCTTGTTCAGCGTTAGACACGTCTGTTTGAGCTTTAGCTACAGCTTCAGTTTGAGTTGCGATATTTGCATCAGCAGTAGCTGTTTCTTTTGCATTAGCGTCTTGGTCAGCAAGATTAGCCTTTTGGTCTGCTTTATTAGCGTTAATGTTTTCAGGCGTAGCTTTAGAAGCAACTTCTTCAGCATGCTTAACAGCTTCAGTAGCTTTAGTTACATCTGATTGAGCGTTAGACACTTGCTTGTCAGCTTCATTAGCTTTATCTTGTGCATCAGTAAGTTGTTCTTTAGTTTGTTTAACAACTTCTTTTTGAGCATTAAGAGCTGGTTTTACGTCTGATGATTTCTTGAGCTCTTCTTTTATTCCCTCTCCTAAATTGATTTCCGGTTCATTTACAGCACTAGTATTCTCTTTAGCGAATGCCGGAGTTCCAATTGTCGCAAGCGTGATTGCTGTACCAGTCAGAATAATTTTTAGTTTGTTATTATTCATAAGTTCTCCATTTTTATGTGATTCAACCTTTAAAAGTTGTTTTTCCTCAAGTATATCATACAAAAACAACTTTGTAAAGTTGTATACAACCTTTTAAGAAGTTAATATTTCATACGAAAAACTGTAGTATAAAGAATTGAGGTAAACTATGAAACAATCATTGAGAATCTATATTGCAAAGCGAATTCGCCTTTTAAGGCTGAAAAAAGGTTTAACACAAGAGCAAGTCGAAGAGAAAGCTGAGTTGGGGACAAATTATGTTTATAAACTTGAGCATTTAGAAACTAATATCAAAATCAACACACTTGAAAAAGTGATGGATGCTCTTGATTGCGATATCGCAACATTTTTTGATATAACTACTAAAGATGAAAATCCTGAAATAGCAGAATTAATAACTGAGTTAAAAAATCTACCAGACATTAAACAAAATGAGGTTCTTACCGCTTTTCACATCATATTAAAACAAATGAAATAAACCACAAAATTTGTGGTTTATTTTTTATTCATCAAATCAACAGTCCACCTATTTAAATTATCAGTTAAAACTATTTCTCCTTCCAATTGTTCCTGATAATGAATCATAGACTTTATAAATGTATCTATCGATTTCGAAAAATCGAATTGTGGATGAAACTTAGAATTCTCTCCAGGTAATGAATCAAACGTCATTTCTGTAACTAATGATAAATTTTGTAAAATTAAATCAAAAAAATCTTCCCCTCTATCAAATAGAGCTCCTTTTGAAACCATATCTAAAAGTTCAGTCTCAAAAAAATTATTAATCTTTTTATCTAATTTAGTGGTATACAAATCACTAAAATAATTAGTATGTCGCTCAAAAAAATCTTCCTTATAGTATTTGTATAAAAGTTGCATAGCTAATAAACTTTTTTCATTACCTTTTTCAATCTTAAAGCTTGGAAATAATAAGCTAATTCCATCACCATATCTATTTTCCCATTCCCTGATGGCCAAATCATACGCGAACGGAACATAGTAACTCAAAGATTTTTCTATTAACTCTGTTTCTTTCTTTAAAAGATAATTCATACCTGTAAAAAATAACATCCCAAAGTAAGATTCCCGTTCCATTCTATTTCCCCAAATTAAAGTATATGAATCTGTAAATTTCATATTTTTAACAATTTCAAAAGCAAAAGCCGGTGTCAAAAGATACGGATTTTTTTTATATCTTTTATTATTGACGATATTACTTACAACGTTCGGGTCTCTTAACAAAATATCAATATTTTGTAACTTTTTATCTTTTTTTCTATATTTCACACGTTGACTAATCATTCTATAAATTTCTTCATCAATTTTCATATAGTTTCTCTTTTCTTTAGTTTGTAATATTAGTATAACATAGACTTGGGTGGTTTTTTAATTTTTTTGTACAATAAAATGGTCAATTCAAACCCAATTTTTAAAATTATAATAGATTCATGATAGTTGGTAGCTATCAAAAATAATTTAATAAAGGAGGCCCTTTTATATGGCATTTTTTAAAAAAACTAACGGCTACAGTGTTAGTCTTGCAGAACAAGCTCTTTCAGATGAAGTTGTAAAATTAGCTGGTAAACAACTTGAGACTCAATTTGAATTTGAAAAAACTGGTGAAATTAATAAGGGTAAAGAAAAAATGAAACGTACTGATAAAATTTTAGGTTATCAAGTTTACGTTGCAACTGACAATCATAACCCATTTAAGGTAAAATTTTTACCTGATAATAAACCAGATTTATCAAAATTTGAAATTGGCGATATTGTTGAGTTTGAAGATTTAGAAGCATTCGAAAATCAGTACGGACAACTTTATTTCAGGGCAAAAGATATTAAGAAGAAAGGAAAATAATGCATGGCTTTTTTAATGAATAAAAGCCAAAATCAAGCTACATCAGCAACTTCTGCTGATGTAGTTGAATTTGGTAAAAACAAATTCGAATTAGAACAATTCATTCTAAGAAATTTGAATAATGCTCTAGATATTAATAATGAATCATCATATCTTGGTTCGTTTAATATTAAGGTCGCAAGTAATGACACGGGATTCTTTTACATTGCAAATCTCCCGGTCTCGTACTCACTTGATTCGCAACTTTACTTTAATATATTTGCAATTTGTTCTGGTATACTCTACCCCTATAAAACACTCTTACCTCAAAATAATGCTTTCTTTATCCCGTACGACACTACTAATCCAAACTTAGCTCGAGCTTTCTTCTTTCCATGGCTTGATGGGATTCCAACCCGTTTAAAGATTGATAATCTTCCATCCTTTATTAAAGAGAACGTATCAGAAAATGCTCTCCCAATCATGGCGAACAACATTTGTAATATCTCTATGAAATCGGTTACACATTTGGCGGTAAGTGGTGCATCTGGTTCGGGTAAGACTCACTTTTTGCGTTATTTGATTACTTGTCTAAAATCATTTACTAACCAAATTATTTGCGTTGACCCCAAGCTTTCGGATATTTATTTGTTAAGTAAAGAATTAGGTTTGGAAGTATTAGCTCCAACTCAGGGGGAAAATTTGAACAGCTTCCTGACTGTAGTGAATGAGACTTTATCAAAAATCATCAGAAAGATTTATGAACGAGGAGAGATATTATTAACAAAACCAGATACTAAGTTCGAACGCATTTATATTGTAATAGATGAGCTGTTAGCATTGGTTCAAGGAAGCTCAAAGCAGTCTCGTGAAGCATTTGGGCAATTGCTTGGAACGATTGCTCTGCTGGGTCGTCAGACCTCAATTTCACTCATTTTATGCAGTCAACGTTTTGATGCGACTGCATTTGCAGGGAATACAGCAGTTCGAGAACAAATCAACTGTATCTTTATTCTAGGTGAGATAAATGCGAATACTTGCCAGTTTTTGCTCCCAAATACAAATGTCGATAATATTGTAGTTCCCTCTGGAATCGGTACTGGTATAGTCAAGTTTACAGATAATGACCATCGGACGCATATTATGCCACTGCTAACCCCAACATATACGATTAGAAAGGAACAAAGTATATGAGAAATTATTTCAATCAATATAATGTAATTAATTTTACAGTTTTTATTTTATTAATATTCTTTATTATAGAACGTTTAGCAACGTTTTTAATTATTCAAATTCATTTAGAAACGTTCTATTATTTTGTAATGTCTATTTGGATATTGCGTTTAATTACAGTAAGTGCATTGTCTGTCTTATTAATAACAATTGGTATAGATTTTATATCTCGAAGTGCTGATTCTGATTCTTTCATCAATAGCATCAAATCCTATCTAGCTACTAGGAAAATTCGTCGTTATTGTACTCACATCAATGTAGAGCCGTCAATGGAAGAATCTTCACGTTATTTGAATACAAAACAAGTCATTGTAAAGAAAGCCAATCGTTCATTAAAAGCATTGACTGTCACTTATTATAAAGATTGTGCAGTATTAAATGGAAGATTGCCCTCAAATAATGAAAGTGCTGATATTATTGAAAAATTATTTCCAAAGATAAAAAAGGAATTGAATTATTTAGATAAAGATTATCAATTCAACGATATTATTAGAGACCCTGAAGGTAAAAATTTTTCATCTGTTGCTAAATGTAATATTAGTGAAGTCTATCCTATTAAAAATAATGATGGTTAATAGTGCGGTGTACTGCTACCGCAGGTAGGCAGGTACACCAGCACATATACGCGACTAGTTATATGTCTAGGGTGTTGTGTAAAGCTAGTATTACCTTTACACAACATCAAAGACAAGACAAAAAGAAAGTAAGGAATTTATAACATGTCAAAAGAACTTAATTCTCAATACAAAGCCAGCTCTTTCTGCTGTACTTTAAATAATATTGATAAACTTTTCAATGTTAATGATACAAGTTTTAATGATGAAAAATATTCAGATGAAACTCGTAAACAAGTCGATGAATTTCGTAACAATCTTGACCCAAATAAAAATTATAGTCCCGAAGAAATGGTTGAACATCTAATTTATCTCTGGGTTGACGGTAAAGAAGAAACTCGTTCAGCAGCTGCAAATTATGAGATAGGAGATAATGGTAATCATCACTCCCATCTGATTTTAGAAGCAAAAAATCAGACACGTTTTTCAGCTATCAAAAAGCTCTACCCCACTATTCATGTTGAGCTGACTCGTGGAACTCGTGAACAAGTCATAGCATATCTCAATAAGACAGGGAAGCATGAAGAAAAAGCTCATACAACTGTTGTTCCGATGATGAATCATGGTATTATTGAAGCGAATCAACAAGGAAAAAGAAAAGATTTAGAAGTAATTCAAGAGTTACTTGAAGCTGGTCTATCCCCTGAAGAGATTATGCGTCAAAATTTATCTTATCGCAAGTTTTCAAAAATGATTAAAGAGCATTATTATCAGATGCAAGTCGCTAACGCTCCTTTGGTCAAGAACATCACTGTATATTGGCATTTGGGAGGTTCAGGAACAGGTAAAAGTTATATGCAAGTTCGTTTAAAAGAAGAATTTGGCATTGAAAATGTTTATGTTTTATCAGATTATGGTACAGGGGGGCTTGATAATTATACCGGAGAATCAATTTTATTTATGGATGAATTTAAAGGGGATATTGATTATCAAACATTTTTAAAGTTGCTAGATGTATATCCAAACCAAGTTCATGCACGTTACAGCAATGTATATGCTTTATGGGATACAGTCCATATCTCTAGCATCTTCACACCATACCAAATTTATAAAATGTTGGTTGCACACGACAAACAGAAGTACGACCCCATCACTCAACTAAATCGTCGTATTCATTACATTGTTTATCATGTTAAAATTGATGATAATCAATACAAGGAATTAACGTTTGAAATGAGACAATATCTTGAGCTAATAGAACAAAAACAATCTATTGAAGAAATTGCACAAGAACTCATTAGCAAAGGAATAGACACTGCTACTGAGGATATCTTATCAGAAACAAAAAAAAGAAATCGCTGATTCCTCTATCGACCAAGCAGAAAAAAACAGCGATAACTAAAATTAGTGGAAATAATAAATACTATTTCTGCTTCTATTTTATCATAGAAAGAGAAAAAATTATATGAAAGATAAAATTTTAATCAAAATAGACAATTTAGAAGTAAATCTTCCTAAAACACATATCATTATTGAAAAAGATGAATATCTTGAGTTAAAAAACAAGGCTTCACAGGGACAATATATGAGCTTATCTGAGGTTTTAGAGATGATTTCAGTATCTCGCCCTTGGTTCTTGGAACATGTTCTTTATCAGCCTTATATTCGTTCTAAAATTGATATTGAGAAAAACAAAGAAGGTTTTGTGAAGTATCCTCAAAATCAAGGAGGGCGCTACTACTTTTTAGCAAGCAAAACAAAACAATTTTTTGAAGAAAATTTTGCAGAAATTTTTAGTTTATGATACGATAATCAAGATAATATCTTGATTATCGTCTTTTAGAAAGAGGTAATCATGTCAGTTTCATATAGAAAACGAGGAAAAAAGAATTTATGGGATTATAGAATTTTTGATAAAAATAAAAAGGTAGTTGCTTCAAATTCAGGATTTAAGACAAAAAGAGAAGCAGAAATTGAGGCACTAGCTCTTGAGTTAAAATTGTTTAATGGTGCAATAATTGATAAAAACATTCCATTCTATGCTCTATGGGAGAAGTGGTTAGAATTAACAGTTAAACCACTTGGAAAAGCAGAGACTACATTTAATAAACATTTATTGCGTGGTAAGTTTATCAAAGAATATTTTAAAGAAAAACCAGCTTTAAAAATCAAAGCAAGCGAATATCAAGCATTTATTAATAAGTACGCTGAAACAAATTGTCGTGACAATGTTAGTAGAATGAATGCGGAAATTAGAAATGTGATTGTGTTTGCTAAAAGAGATAAGCTCAATATAGAAGATTTTACTGAAGGTGTCATTCTTTCAGGTCGTCCACCCAAAAAAAGAAGAGATGAAAAATATATTCATAGTTTTGATGACTATCAAAAACTAGTAACATATTTAGAAAACAATCTTGATTTAACAACTTCGATTGTACCGTATTTACTTTTAATTCAACTAAAAACAGGATTACGTGCAGGAGAGGTTGCAGGTCTCACTTGGGATTGTGTATTGTGGAAAAGTTCAGAAATCAAAACTTATAGACGATATGATACAGCTAGAAAACGTTGGGCAAACCCAAAGACAGAAGAATCAGTCCGTACAATACCAATTGATAATGATACTTTAACTATTTTAAAGAAATTAAAACAAGAGCAAACTGTATTCATTGAAAACGGCACAATTACAAATAACGAAAATATGATTTTAGTAGATTTGAATTATAAGATTGTAACAAATTCAGGAATCAATAAGCATTTAAAGCAAATTTTAAAAAATTTGAAAATTTATCCGCAGAATATGACAAGTACAGGTCTGAGACACACTTATTGTTCAACTATGTTAGCAATGGGTGTTGATATTTGGGCAGTTTCAAAGTTAATGGGGCATCGAGATATTAAACAAATAACTGAAACTTACGGCCATCTAATAAAGGAAAAAGCAGAAATTGAAAACAATAAAGTTCGGTCAATATTAACAAGTTTAGTTGAAAAAGAGAATTGTTGACCATAAGTTGACCAAAGCAAAAAGAAACGTTGATTTAACAACGTTTCTTAATACTATTCTATACCGGCGGCCGGGGTCGAACCGGCACGTCCTTGCGGACACTGGATTTTGAGTCCAGCGCGTCTGCCAATTCCGCCACGCCGGCAAAGTAACTGGGGTAGCTGGATTCGAACCAACGCATGAGGGAGTCAAAGTCCCTTGCCTT
>ERZ773054.2063-NODE-2063-length-10877-cov-10.758547_pt1 | contig 10877 bp, 6 predicted proteins | sample MGYA00580630_ERZ773054 | MGnify/ENA primary metagenome ERZ773054 (study PRJEB29015, sample SAMEA2737994) | human oral metagenome | biome: human oral; feature: human-associated habitat; material: dental | place: China | collected 2115 ... | reverse complement strand
AGCTCTCGTTCCCGGCCGCCGCGACCATGACCACGCCCGCGAGTCGGGCCGATCACACTTGCATCACGATCCGGCGTCAGACACGCCACAAGTCTAAGAATTGAGACTAGTGAAGCGGCTTGCCGTCGGGCGCGGGGCATCTAAAGTGTTCCTGTGTGCGCTGATGGTGGGGGCAAGGAAGTACGAGCCTCGGTCATCCGCGACTCAAGATGCCGACCGGAATACCGCAGGCCCCGGCTCGAACCCGTCCCTATCCGCTCATTTTATCCCTCGAACACCCGATCGAGGGCTTTCCCGCCCCAGGAGTCCCGTTGGGAATCAACATACAGGATTCGGAAGAAGCCTCAGGCCCTCCCCCGGAGCAAACAATTTCGTCCCTGCATTTTCCTCCGGACAGGGATCCCAAGACAGGATCTTCCGTTGGCACACCCGAGGCGACGACCAGGCGCAAGGCTTTCAAGGTCGTCGCCACTACACCGGTCAGGCTCTTCATCCCTTTCGTTATCGGTGTGCTGCTCACCGTCAATCACAACGCGCCGTCCCGCACCTGCACCGCCACCGAAACGTATTCGGCACTCATGTCACGAATCGTTGCGAGCGAGTCTCCGGGAATTGTCGGCGCAATTTCTCGACTCGCTGTGCCCACTCTTCATGCAATTGCGTCCATGCTCATCCTCCTTGCCATCTTCTCGGTCCTGTGCTGGCTCCTTCAACTACCCACTTTCATTCGCATAGGGCTCCGAAAAAGAAATATCAAGAGTTATGAGTTGAACAAATTTCATCTCTTCGTTGCATCCATAACACCAACGGGTCTCGCAATACTTCTCCAGCGCATTGATTTTATTCCGACTTTTCGAGGATGCGAACTTCCCGCACTCACAACATCCTGGCTTCCCTGGATCCCCGACTCCTGGTTCCGCACAGGCATGTCATGGACCCTTTTCGTCATCTTCACCTTCTATCTTTCCCGTCACATGAACGTAGACAAGAAACCTTTCCCATCAGTCACGATCCGACGGACCGAATCAACGCGATGATGGGGATGGCGACGCGAGGGCGGCGCACACGGGAGCTGCACCACTGTTATCGCACCGTTTCCGCCCTTTCTACACCGTAGCGCCGATCCCCGACTCTGAGCCGTCGTTCCTAGCGATAAACGCTCATCATGCTGTATGATCGACGGTCACGTTAAGATCAGAAGCGGAGACCCGTTCTTCGTCATCATCTCATGATGCTTCCGGATCTCATCGGGAAGAGCACCAGTGAGTCCGGAACATGGAGGAACCCGTCCATCGACATAGAGAAGATCGCCAGAATCACTGGTTATAATGGCTTGACTGCTAGCAAATCCATCTGAAAAGTAGTAGTCTACTCAAGGGACGGCGATCCGTCGCCCACGTTTGCAGAAGAATGAAGCCTCGCTTCATCCGCACCATACGCGCCTCGACTCACCTGGAAGGAGCCGATCATGGTCTCGCGAGCACATCGCTTCCTGCGCGGTCGGACACTGTCCACCGCCGAACCCGTGTGGCATCTGACGGGGAACACGGACGACATCTTCTTCCACGACGCCTACCTCGGATGCCTCTCGCTAACCGACACTATCCTACACTGGACACTAGAACAGGATCCCGAGGCTCTCGTCGTCGTCCTCACCGCCGAGGGCGAGCTGATCTCCGAGGCAAACGCCCTTACCGATCTTCCGCACTACAGACGCGAACCGCGCGCTCCCCGGCGTATTCCCGCGAACGCCTCCGAGGACGTCCCCGCCTCCCAGTCCCCCGACCAGACCGCGGAGAGCGCCGCCGAGAATCTCCATTCCCGCACTGGGAGTCGAAGATACGCCGATCAGCTTGCCCTCCTGTCCTCCGTTTTCACTCGGCCTCGTAGCCGTAGCATCATTGCAATCATTTTCGGTCTGCCGGAGCAGTTCGAGAGAGCCGCATCCGAAAAAGAAGAATCGTTCGAACTTCGAAAAACGGTGCGCGCACTAGTCCAGCACGTACAGGAGAGCATCGGATCCCTCCTATTTCTAGTCGATCCGAGAACCGAACTCGGCGCCCGCCTCTTGCAGAGCCACAGTTCAATCACAATCGATATCCCCACACCGGCCGCGGAAGAGATCGAGGTCGCTCTCGCGAGAGTCTCACTGCGGCACAACATCACCATGCGTCACACGAAGAGCATCGCTAGTTATCTGGCTACAAACGGGAACCTGCAGAGCGCTCTCAGACGGATTGCTTCGCTCGCCAGGGGCACCCGAAGCATTGGTGTAGATACACTCCTGCATCTGTCCGAGCCCGACGAAGCTCATGTCACCTCCATCTTCCAGGAGCTGGACTCCCTCGTCGGGCTCGAGAACATCAAGAGTTATTTCCACAAACTTCCTAATATCGCTCAGCGACGCCATATAGAGCTGCGCGAGCACGGCAGACTCCCGGAAGCCACCATGCACATGGTTTTCAAGGGCTCCGCGGGCACCGGCAAGACCTCCGTAGCTCGTATCGTCGCTCGGCTCTTCCATGCGTTGGGAATTCTTCCCAAAGACGAAGTCATCGAAATTCTCCCGACAGCGCTCATCTCCAAGCACGCGAACGAGACCGCAGAACGTATGCAGAGCAGTCTCATGAGGGGATGCGGCGGCGTCATCTTCATCGATGAGGCGCATCAACTCATAGGGAATATTTACTCCGGAGAGTCGATCAAGACCCTAGTGACCTTCGCCGAGAACCATCGCAACGACACGGTCATCATTCTCGCCGGCTACACCGAACGCATCGACGCACTCATGCGGGTGGACGAGGGCCTGAAGCGTCGTTTCCCCATAAGCCTGATTTTCCACGACTACGATTCCGAGGAGCTCTATCAGATCGTGCACGACATGGCAAGAGCCGACGGATTCACCATGAGCGCAGGCACGCACGCACCCCTTATGCAGCTCCTCGAGGACAGTCTTCTCGATACAGACTTCGGCAACGCCGGCGGGGCCCGCAATATTTGGCAGCAGATACGTAGCATCCATGATTCCAGGCACAATGCCGCCCCGAATATAATCGGAACCACAGACATTCCCACCACCATCACCATCGATAATACCCGGATGGTGCAAGCAAAGAAGGCCTTGACAGGGTATGCCGGACTAAAGGAACTAAAGGACTTGCGCAAATTCATAGAGGCCAAGCAAGCTCTACTCGCAAGTTACCAGAAGCGTAATCGGCCTCGCCCTTGGGCCGATGGACTGTGCCTTGTAGGCCCGCCGGGCACTGGCAAAACATTCATCGCCAAGAAAGTCATTGTCCCCTATCTGTACGGCATCGGCCTCATTGACCGCCCCACGGTCAAGCTAGTCACCATCGACGATCTCCAGACCAGTTACGGCAGTCATGCCACGGAAGGTGTGAGAAACCTATTCCACGAGACCAGAGGCGGTGCACTCGTCATAGAAAAAGTAGGCAGTCTCCCCACAGACAATATCTACGGCACCGAGGCCATCCGCATCCTCGCCGCCGAGGCAACCAACCCAGAGAATCGACGAACGCTCATCATACTTGAGGGGCACGGGAAGGAGATCGACGATCTCATTTTCAGGCACCCGGAGCTGGAAAGCCGGTTCAATCAGAAGATCACATTCGAACACATGTCCGCAAAATCGCTGTTGAAGATAGTGCGCACGCGCGCTCAGGAGGAGGGATACCGATTGAGCGAGGACTTCGAACAACATCTATTAACCATAGTCCCGGTCGCAAGAGAAGTTGCGGGACAAAATTTCGGGAACATTCGATGGTCAATGGACATGTATGAGCAGGCGAAGGAGAACATGATCGTACGTACGAGTTATCCGCCGGAGAGCGCCTCACTAGTTGATGATACCTGTCTGACCGGACAGGATCTGGTTACCGCTCTGCGCAGCGAGGACCCGAAGCTCTCTAGATTGCTCGGTCCCGCTCCTTCAGTCTCCCCGAAGACGGCGCCACTGGCTCCCTTAGGCGCCATGACCTACTCCGAGTGCAGAACTCGATTGCAAAATGCTGTCCTACCGATCGTGGTCACCCGAGAGGACTACCATGATATAGGCACCGGCTTCCTCGTCGCCGCATCCGGTCTGGTCGCCACCGCCGCCCATGTCCTTCAGGATGCGGTGCGTGTGACCATCGGCTCGGAAGGCGTCGAGGCCAAAGTCGTCGCGGTCGACGAGGAGACGGACACGGCACTTCTCCATCTGCCCGCTGACGCCGTATCGGAACACGAGCCACTGCCGCTCGGGCAGAGCCGGGACGTGTGCGCGCCGAGCGAGTTGCTAGCAGCAGGCTATCAGAATTGGAGACCGGGCGAGGATCCCTACATCGTCCAGGTCCAGGTCAGTCGCAATATGCGTAAGAATCCGAGTTTCGAGGTCGGTGGCGACCTCGACCGCGGCACCAGCGGGGGCCCACTCATCGATCCCTCGCAGGGGGCCGTCATCGGCCTCGTGAGCAGAGGCGTCGGGAGTACCATCAAGGAGATAGCGCGCATCGAGCAGTTGCGCCGACTACTGGAGGAGCAAGAACACGGAAATAAATAATATTAACATGGACTAGTCGGAACAAATCCGGAGCGAGGAGTACAGTAACCCCATGGTGAGCATCGGAATCGATCTCGGCACGTCGAACACGGTCGTAGCCAAGGTCAATGACAAGGGCGAGGTGTCAATCCACCAGTTCGAAGGCAGTGATCTGCTGCCTTCCATCATTCATGTCGAAAGCAAGGCCGGCTATCGTACCGTGGGGAAGAAAGCCCGAAATATCTGGGCAGATTCGGACGCCGACCCTTCGGCAACCTTCCGCAGGTGGAAGATGTCCATGGCCACGGGCACGGTACTCGCCACCCAGGACTGGGGGGACGGGCCGCGGGACATCACTCCTGAACAGTTGACGACCTGGCTCGTGGAACACATCATGAAGGAAATCACTCAGTACCTGGGCGGCGAGACGGTGGATTCCGTCGTCGTCACCGTACCTCACGGCTGGCGCAGGGAGCACGTCGAGAAGTGCCTGGCCACCCGGGAGTCTGCCCGTGCGGCGCAGGCGGACGGACAACCGCGCGAGGCGAAGAGAGATGACCACACTCTCGGAACGAAGGTGGCGGACAGGACCGTTGATGAGCCAGTCGCCGCAGCCGCCTACGCCCTGTACGCATCCGGAGACGCCGCCGCCTTCGTCGGCAAAAGCATGCTCATTATCGATATTGGAGGCGGAACGACCGACCTGAGTCTCGTGCGGGTGGGAGCGCCCGGAGAGCCGCTCACTGTTATTGATGCCATTAACAACAACATCGGCGGAGACTACGCCACCGCCCTTCTACTTGGTAAACATCTGGAGACCATCAGTTCCCAGACCGACATTGACGTCCCACTCACTCCCGAGGCCGTACTCACCGAACTGGAGGGCACGGAGAAAAGATGGCTCCGAGAGGCCTTCGCCGAGGCGGAAACCGAACTCCTCCACAAGTTGTCTGCTAAGTTCGAGGAGATTGAGGGACGTGATGACTTCGCCAAGAAGGTAGCGGGCAGGTGGGGTCGACATCAAGTCATTATGAGTTCAACGGTTGACGGGAAAGATGACCCGGTCGTTACTTCTATGTCACATTCGGAGTATCTCACGCGTATGGAACCCTTCTTCAAGAGCACGAGAGAGCTCCTCACCCGCTTCCTGTCCCGCGGCGAGGGATCCGAAGAGCCCCCCTACGCCATTCTCATGACGGGCGGGGGAAGCCGGATCGGCGGACTGCGTGACCAGGTGATCGAACCGGTGGTTCGCGAACTCGCCGGTCCGATGAAGAGCCCCGAGATCCTCGATCGTCTCGACACGCTCCGTTTCAACGACTCGAGACTCTCGACCGCGGTAGCCATGGGCGCCGCACTCGTCGCCGCAGGAAGGATCTCCATTGAGGAGCGTCTCCTGTGGGATGTGGGCCTGGAGATCATCGTGACGAAAAATATGGCCCGCTACCTCGGTATGGGCGACTCCTGTAATTGTGTCGTTTCCCCGCTCCTGACCAGGGGGGCGAGTCTTCCGGCGACGGTAAGTCTCAAGGAGCTCGGCTTCGGCGAACTCGATATCAATTCTGATAATAAATTCACTCAGAAAGTCGTCGTCTTCGACGATCTGAAGAGCCCCTACGTTCAGACCTGGGAGCGTGAGCTATCCAGCTCGGGAGACGCATTGAAGAATGTCGAGGTCACACTCAGCGCGGATACCGAGGGAATGCTGCACCTTGTCATCGTTGGCAGCACCGGAGGTGGACTCGTCGATGCGCAGGAGCAACTCCACAGGCCGCGCCAGCCTCATACGGGAGGACTCAGCATCCACGAACAGTCACCACATCCCCCTCTCGAGGTCAGAACCCCGCGGCAGATCGTCGAAGCCAAGGCCGCCTCACCTGACACTGGGTCATCCGCTGTCCGCATCAGAACTTCCACAACACAGTCAGAAAGATGAAATAATGACTCTGCAGACTATGCTCGCGCAGTTCGCACGGTCCCAGATAATGCTGGACTGGGACGAATGGTTCGCCCTCGTTCTCGCCGCACACAAGGATCCCGAGCAGTGGCGCGGAGCCTGGATAAGGCTCGATCCCGCCGACCGCAAGGCCCTCATCACTCTTCTTCGCAAGGATACCGGCCCTCTGTCCGACCATGTCCTGCGCAGCATCATGCACGACACGCCGACGGATTCTGATGACCCGATGCTTGAATCGGCTCTCGACGATGCGGCTGATGCGACGGACAGACAACTCAAACGACTCAATGAGCTCAAAAGAATGGCCGAGCGCGATGTGCAAGATGCACAAACACTCTCGGTGATCAAAGATTACATTGCGATCGAGGAGCTCCGCAGTGAGGCACAACGTTTGAGGGAGGAACTCGATAATAACCCCGAATTCGCGGAGCGGCGCAGTCTTGAGAAGGATATTCACCGACTGCACACCTTAAGAGAGAGTTTGCTCGGCCGCGATTGGGACGAACGACGGGCCGAGCGTCAACACCTTGTCGACGAAACAGATTCATTGAAACTCAAAAGAAAGAAAGTCGAGGATGCGATTCGACAGGCGCGCGAAGACAGGTTCGACGCCGAAAAGAAACTTGCTGAGGTACAACGAGAATGGGACCAGGAACAGGCTCATCTGGAGGGGCTTAGCACGCAGATACGCGATCTCGAGGGCCGCCTTGAGCAGACTCGCGCCATGACAGACGACTTGAAAAGTTTCACCAGCAATCTTCATTCCACTCTGCAGCAGGCTTCCAGCGACTTGAATACTATGAGGCAAAAACTCAAAGCAATCATCGGCAGAAAATTGTCTCTTCCTTGGCCATTTTGATCCAGTAGAGGATGATGGACATCTATGACGCTGAGCGACTTCCTGACAGAACTCGCCTACTCCGCAAATCCGGTCCCCTGGACCGCATGGCTCCCTCTCATCACCGAGGCGCAATCCCCTACCTCTTGGAGAGACGCCTGGGAGGGTCTCGGCGAACAGGCGCAGCTGCGCGCCGTCCGGCGCCTTTACGAAAACCGAAACGCCTGCGCCGACGTCCTGTACCAACTCGCCGTCGCGAACTCTGAGTCACTGCCCTCCTACGGACCGGCTCGAGAACTCCTTCTTGACGACGCCGTCGACGCGACCGAGCGCAACGTTCAGCGGCTCCAGAGCCTGCAGCGTCGCTTGGAGGACCTGGGCCTCATTCTGGAAGACGCGCAGATCTCCGAACTGGATCTTGAGACGAAGATCGTCGAGCTCGAGGGGCGGGTGGCGGAATTCCGGGCCGATGACGTCGAGGGCAGGTACTCCGAGTTACTTGCCCTGCGGGAGGAGGAGATCCGTCTGCGGCGCGTGGCAGATGAACTCGGCGACGTCGACCTGACCACCGAGCGGGATCGTCTGGCACAGCTGAAGCAGGACATCGCCGAGGTGCAGAGTCAGAGGGCAGAACTTCGTGAATCTATCAAGGACAAAGAGACGGAGTTGGCCGCGACAAGACGCCAGACCGCCGAGCTCGACGCCAAGCGCACTCGACTGGTGGAGGAGGAGCGCGGAGCCGAGGCCGAGCGTGATTATATTCGGAGCGAGGTCGAGAGGCTTGAGGACGCCGTCGGTCAGAAGAAGAAGGAGACCGAGGAATTGAAGGAGCGGCGGGCTCGGACCAGAGAGCAATTGACTGAGGCGGAGAAGATCTTCGCCGAGTTGAGCGAACTCAGTCACACCCCGGCCTCGGCCGAGGCGGAACGCCTGCTGCGCAGCATTCGCACCCTCGCCCGAGGACTTCCCGCGGACGAGGCCGACAAGAAGTTTTAACCACTCAAATGCATTTACACCGATAAGCGGAAAGGAACTTAATCAGAACCAGCCCCTCAACTACCTGAACCGTCAGGTCCGCCGCACGCGTTTAAATCGGATGATTCGCCGTGTCCCAGAGCGCCGCCCATCGACGAAGTACCCCCATTCATTACGCCCCCTTCCTCCGGCACGCACAGAAAGGCCTTCTTCTCCATGAGAAAAAATACTTCAAATAAACCTCCCAAGAAGAGGAGATCAATCAATCGTCTGTGGCGCAAGTGGAGGCGCCTCAACAAACCTCCCAAGAAGAGGATATCCAACTTCTTCGCCGTCCTCGGCGGAGCCGATATCGAGATCCTCAAGCACGTCGACTCGGAACGAAGCACCTTCGTCGGAATCGGCGCGGTCATGCTCGGGACGGCCTCGGTCGCGGCGCTGTCCATGGTGTTCGCCCTGTACAACGCCGTACTCGTCGTATCCGACCCGAGTACCGGACAACGGGCGGCGCAGCAGCCGATTGCCAATCTTGTGATATCCATTATATTCGGACTTCTGTGGGGCGCGTTCATTCTGGTCGTAGACCGGGCTTTGATTAAAACCATGCAGGGCGTTCACGGTCTCGGACGGGCATTCAGGTACGCCACACCGAGGCTCTTACTCGCCCTCATTATCGGCTTGGTTGTTTCGACACCATTCACACTCCAGATCTTCCGGAGTGAAATCGCCGTAGAAATGAAAAATATCCAGGTCGACAATCTCAGCGAATACCAAAAATCTGTAGACAAAAGCGATGTCATGACGGCCCTCAATGACAAGAGAACCAAGATCAATGAGGAGCTGGCAATCTACAGAGGGGACAAGGTCGAGGACCCCGAGGATCTCGCTCTCGCCCAGGCTCAGGCGGACTACGATGAAGCGCAGAAATCGGCAGAAGATGCACAGAGTGCCGCTCAGACCGCGAGACAGCAGAGGACCTGCGAGATCAACCCAAATAATCCTAATTGCGAGAGCTTCACCACCACGGGAGTCCCGGGAACGGGGGCCGAGGCGGAGGCCCTCGAGAAAGCGGTGGAAGCGGCGCAACAGAAATCCAAGGAAGCGGATGCGAAGAGAGATGCGGCCAAGACCGCACTGGACGCGGCCAAGGCCAATCATGAGAAAATGCGCGAGGAGAGCCAGAAGGAGCAGATCGATAAGGCGCATATCACTCTCTGCGGAGAATCCGCTCCGAGAGACTCCGACCCAAGCGCGTACGGACCTGACTGCGAGGGCGGCTACCAGGGAGAACTTCACTCCCTGGAAGAGAATGTGAACACCATGCTGAGCGGCAGAGAGGCCATTCGGAACAACAACGGTCTTCTGGTGCAGATCACCGCCCTGTGGAACACAAGTTTCGACAACCCGATGGGGTTCATCTCCCACGCCGCCGTCGCGCTGCTCTTCATCATTATCGAGCTGTTCCCGGTAGGAATCAAGACCATGGTGGCGGTGCGCGGAGAGTCCCAGTACGACCGGGTCTTCCGCAAGCTCCAGGAGTCCGAGCTGGAGAAAGTGGAGGCTCATACCGCCCAGGAGCGGGATCGAATCGACCGGGAAGCGCGCAGGATCAGGGAGATCGGCGAGGACATGCTCCAACGCGAGATCGATCTCGGAAAGAGCGCCAACGAGCACGTCGCCGAGCAGATGCAGATCATACTAGACCAAACCCTCTCCCACTGGACCGAGCGGTCCCAAACGATGCTCGCCCCGTATCTCGGCGGCGTCGGCGAGAACGCTGAGCGCCCCGCCGACCCGGCTCGCCCCGAGCAGGCAGCTGCCCCGACCCGTCCCGAAGCCCGTCCTGAGCAGCCGGCCGACCTCGGTCTGCTCCCCGACGGCTCTCAACTCGCGGCCCTGGAACTGGGCGCCCGGATCGGCTCCATGGGCTCGCCGTCGGCCTCCCGCGACGCCGACCACTTCAGCAAACGCTACCGGGCGCTCCTCGCCATCCAGGATGAGGCGATCCGGCTCCAGCGGGAGGCGGACGAGCTGGCCGGCGTCGGGCTGTCTGCGGAGCGGGCCCGGTTGGAAGAGATGCAGCACGAGCTCATGGCCGCGCAGACCGCGGAGAAGGAGATCGTTGCGGACATCGCCCGGCATGAGAGGGCCCTCGCCGTCGCCGAGCGGGAGAGGGCCGAGCTCGAGGAGCAGCGGGAACGCCTCGTCGGGCAGGTCAGCGAGGTCGGAGCCGAGCGCAGCCGCACACAAGACGAGGTCAATGAACTGGCTGAGCGAGTCCAGCGGAAGACCGACGAGATCAGCGTCCTGGAAGCCCACCACAGGGAGCTGAAGGGCCGCCTTGACGAGGCGAACCGTCTCTTCGATCGGCTGAGCTCTCTCGGCTCAGCGCCGATCCCCGCCGAGGCGGCGGATCTGCTACGCAGCATCCGCGCCCTCGCCCAGGATCTGCCCGGCGAGGAGAGGGCGCCCGGAGCAGGACCTCGGCAGTAGATCCCTCCACCTCGTCCATGGAAGCCGCGCCGCGGGCGACCGGTGATTCCTACGCCGGTCGCCCGTGCCGCTCC
>ERZ773054.2058-NODE-2058-length-10884-cov-21.810694_pt1 | contig 10884 bp, 8 predicted proteins | sample MGYA00580630_ERZ773054 | MGnify/ENA primary metagenome ERZ773054 (study PRJEB29015, sample SAMEA2737994) | human oral metagenome | biome: human oral; feature: human-associated habitat; material: dental | place: China | collected 2115 ... | reverse complement strand
AATGCGGAGTATGTGGGCTACTCAACACCAAACCTACCAGCCAAGGAAATGCTCCTAGAGGAGACTCGTGAGGACAAATCCTTCTATCCGGACGCTGATACCATGAAATACCTAGAAGTTTATGAGAAATTTGACCATAAATGGACAGGCAAATATAGCGACCTCTTCCTCCAGTTTAAAATGTATAGGAAGTAGGAGTTATCCATCATGAAACGAATCAGTTGACGCTGGTTCGTTTTTGTTTTAAAAAATTTATATTTGGGCTTGACAAAAGCAATTTTAATGATAAAATATTATCCTTTATACATTTAGGAGGAATAAAAAGGTATATGATTAATTTGGTATTTAGAAATGAAAACTCTTACAAAATATGGTATACTAATAGTAGTTTCCAATAGGTTATATCTAGTGCTTGTTATAGGTTTACATACAAGATATGGGGTATAGATACCTATCTCCCTCGCGAGGGGCCGGAAACAGATCTAGTTGTAACCTTGTAACTCAGTTTTTACTCTGTATAGCTACCTATTCACCTCGCGAGTGGTCGGAAACTCTGTATACCAGAAATGAATGTTTTCAAACAATGAAAGTATAGCTCCTTATCTCCCTCGCGAGGGGCCGGAAACTTGACTTCTCCAAAGGCTAAATCATATCCAACCGTATAGACACCTATCTACCTCGCGAGGGGCCGGAAACATTCCTAGAAATTCGCAGGTAGTGCTCACATCCATCGTATAGCTACCTATCTACCTCGGGAGGGGCTGGAAACGCACTCTTGATTGAAATAAACATTGTCAAACCACAGGTATAGATACCTATCTACCTCAAGAGGGGTCGGAAACATTATTTTGGCCAAAATAATATGAACACTGAGTATAGCCCCCTATTTACCTCGCGAGGGGCCGGAAACACATAGATTGTCCCTGTTCCACTCGCTGAATTTGGTATAGATACCTATCTACCTCGAGAGGGGTCGGAAACGTAGCCATGTATCCCTTCTCATCAAACCAATACCATTTGTATAGCTACCTATCTACCTCGCGAGGGGACGGAAACATATTCAGACTGTCAACCTTTGCTTTAAAAGGGATACCGTATAGTTACCTATCTACCTCGAGAGGGATCGGAAACAGATGTCTTAATATAATTAAGAATCGTCATATAGTTCACCGTATAGATACCTATCAACCTCGAGAGGGGACGAAAACTTATATGACGCGACATCACGATAAATATTAATTTCAGTGTATAGATACCTATCTAGCTCGAGAGGGGCCGGAAACAGAAACGACCAGAATATATCTTCTTTTGGTTCTGTATAGATACCTATCTACCTCGCGAGGGGCCGGAAACTGTGTTCGTAAAAACTTAAACGTTAGCTTGCCCATGTGGTATATCTACCTATCTACCTCGAGAGGGGCCGGAAACCATATAAGATAAGCCCTCTTTTCTGATATACTACTCAAATTGAGTATATCTACCTATCTACCTTGAGAGGGGCCGGAAACCACCATTCCAGAGCAGCTGTTAGTAGCCCTAATAAGGGGGTATAGCTCCCTATCTACCTCGCGAGGGGTCGGAAACTATTTAGTTGTGATCAAGCCGTCTGGCTCGACATGTATAGCTACCTAACTACCTCGCGAGGGGCCGGAAACCCTGCCTGCACACTCGCTATCTTACTAGCCAGCTCCGTATAGAAACCTATTTACCTCGCGAGGGGCCGGAAACTGTTCAGCACATGAGATTTGGTCGGGACGACGTTCATCACCGTATAGATACCTATCTACCTCGAGAGGGGCCGGAAACACGATGCCAAAGGTCATAGCTTTCTCCTTCAATGCGTATAGATACCTATCTACCTCGAGAGGGGACGGAAACACGATGCCAAAGGTCATAGCTTTCTCTTTCAATGCGTATAGCTACCTATCTACCTCGAGAGGGGCCGAAAACTCGTAGACGTCCAGCCATGCACGAGCGAAAAGTTCTTGGTGTAGATACCTATTAACCTCGCGAGGGGCCGGAAACTTGGTCAGGATTTTGTCCTTGGTCAGGATTTTGTGTATAGCTACCTATCTACCTCGCGAGGGGACAGTTTCATAGGGGTAAAGGATTCCAAAAGTAAAATAAAAAAGCGCTCATGAGAAAGCAAAAGCGCAATTGTATCAATAAAGGAGGCATATGAAACGCATCGATATATCATTTAAGCGGATTGACCAATCACCGAGCGACCTATCGACAAAATTCCAAGGTTTTCTTATGGAAAACCTAGAACCAGACTATGTGACTTGGCTACATGAGCAGGAGACTAACCCCTACTCACTAAAAATCATCCATCAAAAGGACAAGACCCTATGGTCCCTTCATCTTCTGACAGATGAGGCTGTTAAGCAGATTTTGCCAGTTCTATTGGAGCTCAAGAGAGTAGAACTTCATGATTTACCGACTCTCATGGTGGAGTCTTTGTACATGCAAGATCTCAGTTCGGAGCAACTCTTTGAGTTTTTTAATGAAAACCAAGATCGGTCACTCTACACTATCCATTTTCAAACTCCAACAGGATTTCGCTCCCAGGGAGAGTACATGCTCTTTCCGACCATGCGTCTTATCTTTCAGAGTTTGATGATGAAGTATGCACGTCTGGTCGAGAATCGTAAGGACATCGAAGAGGAAACTCTGGACTACTTGGTCAAGCATAGTAGGATGACGAGCTATCGATTGGAATCTAGCTATTTTAAAGTCCATGGTAAAAAAATTCCTGGTTTCAGGGGAAAATTGACCTTTAAGATTACAGGGCCAAATACCTTGAAAGCATACGCTAATATGCTTCTGAAATTTGGAGAGTACTCAGGTCTCGGTATGAAAACTAGCTTAGGGATGGGAGGTTTAGAACTTGAAGAAAGAAAAGATTGATTTAGTTTATGGATCACTTTTGCATGCTATCGGTAAGGTGATTCAAGGTTCCAGGTATGATGAGAAAGACCTAGGTACCATTGGGTCCGAATGGTTTAAACGCTTTTCGGATAATGAAAAAATAGCTCAGCAGATAGCCAAGGCGACTTCTAATGATTTGCCGCCGAATTTAGCTCCTGATAGTTTGGTCTATATCACGTCAGCTGCGGCAAAGATTGCTTCAGGTCTAAAAGGGGTAGCAGACACTCATCAAGGGAAAGAAGATTTCCTAAGTAAACAATCGGATATCTTTAATGTTTTTTCAGATATCCCTAGTCTGCGTTATCTTGATTCACGGCTATTAGAGCTTGACGGGGAGCCAAACTATGCCAAGGAATTGAGTGAGCCGTCTGACCAGTCAAACTATGACTTGATAGTAGAGACCTTAGAAAAAGAGTTTGAGAGATTGGACTTTAGCCAATCTGAGATAGATGCCCTTTTGAATCTCCTTGAGTCTACTCTTTCCTATGTACCTGTTTCGACAAGAACCAAGGGATTATCAGATATTTCTCTAGCAACCTACAGTCGTCTGACAGCTGGCTTTGCCCTAGCTATAGAGGACTATTTAGCAGATAAGAATTGTCGTGACTATGAGAAGGTACTGGGGCAGGATTTAGAAGCTTTTTATAGCGAAAAAGCCTTTTTATTAGCAAGTTTTGACCTGTCAGGGATTCAGGACTTTATCTACAATATCGCAACAGCTGGTGCAGCCAAGCAACTAAAAGCACGTTCCTTGTATCTAGATTTTATGGGGGAACATATCGCTGACAGCTTACTGGAAAGGTTAGAGCTTACAAGGGCTAATCTCCTCTACGTCGGTGGAGGGCATGCCTACTTTATCCTTCCAAACACCGAAAAAACTAGAGAGACCTTGGCTAGCTTTGAAGCAGAATTCAATCAGTTTTTGGTCAAGCATTTCCAGACAGGCTTGTACGTAGCATTTGGTTGGAGTCCATTTTCAGCCAATGATATGACAACGACACTGGCTGACTATCGAAAAGTCTATCAAACAACTAGTCGGATGATTTCCCAAAAGAAAATTTCTCGCTATGACGCCAAAACGCTCCTTGAACTCAACCAAGGAGGAAAAAGTTCTCAGAGAGAATGTGCTATTTGCCACTCAGTCGAAAAGCTTACCAAGTATAAAGATCAAGAGGTCTGCCATATCTGTGCAGGGATGTATCACTTTGCCAAGGAAATACAAGAAAATTACTTTATTGTGACAAAAGAAAAAGGCCTGCCGATAGGTCCGGGAGCCTATATTAGAGGTATTTCCAAAGCCAACCTTGCTAAAGAAGAGTGGGACCGTGTTTATGTAAAGAATAGCTATAGTACAGATATCTTAAAAGCCACTCATGTCTTTGTCGGAGATTACAAGTATGATGAGATTTACGAGTATGCTCAACTATCTCAGGAGTCTGGTCAAGGTATCAAGCGTCTGGCAGTTGTTCGACTAGATGTGGATGACCTAGGAGCAGCCTTTATGGCTGGATTCTCCTATCAAGATGGTGGCAAGTATAATACTCTGGCACGATCGGCGACTTTCTCTAGAAGTATGAGTCTCTTCTTTAAGGTCTATATCAACCAGTTTGCCAAAGAGAAAAAACTATCGATCATCTATGCCGGCGGAGATGATGTATTTGCTATCGGTTCCTGGCAGGATATTATTGAGTTTACTATTTGTCTCCGACAAAACTTTATAAAGTGGACAAATGGCAAATTAACCCTATCAGCAGGGATCGGCCTCTTTCCAGATAAAACTCCAGTTAGCCTGATGGCTGAAGAAACTGGTAAGCTAGAAGGAGCAGCGAAGGATAACGATAAGGATAGTATTTCCCTTTTTGAAAAAGCCTATACCTTGAAGTTCGACCAATTTATTGACAATGTCTATAATGGGAAACTGAAGAGCATTCGTTACTACTTTAATATTCAAGATGAGCGCGGAAAGAGTTTTGTATACAGACTGATTGAGCTCCTTCGTAACTACGATCGTATGAATATTGCTCGATTAGCTTATTATTTAACTCGTTTGGAAGACCAGACACCTAAAGACAAAAAAGAAGAGTTTAGAAAGTTCAAAGATTTATTCTTTTCTTGGTATAAAGGTAGCGAAAATGAACGTAAGGAAGCAGAGATAGCTTTACTTCTATATATTTATGAGATTAGAAAGGATTCATAGATGGCAATTTTAACAGATGATAATTACGTAGATAAGGCAGAGAATGTTATTAAATCTTTAAATCATACTAAAGATCATAGAAATAATAAAATTAAATTTTTTTTAACAACTACAAAAATTCGAAATCTACTAAATTTGACTAGTAATCTTTTTGATGAAAGCAAGGTCAGAGAGTATAAGGAATTGGCTGATAAAATTGCTTATTTGAGAGTGCAGTTTGTTTATCAATCGGGCCGAGAAACTGCGGTTAAAGACTTGGTGAAAAAGGCTGAGATTCTAGACATTCTAAAAGAAATAAACAATAAGGAAAGTCTCCAACGTTTTTGCCGCTATATGGAAGCACTAGTAGCTTATTTCAGATTTTATGGAGGAAAAGATTAATGGCATTTGCAAAAATTCAAGTAACAGGACAAATTCGTCTAGAGACAGGACTTCATATTGGAACAAGTAATGCCTTTGCAGCAATTGGGGCTACGGACTCACCGGTGATTAAAGATCCAATAACTAATTTACCCATTATTCCAGGATCTAGTATCAAAGGGAAAATGCGTACCCTTCTGGCAAAAGTATATAATACTAAATTAGCAGACAAACCAGGAGACGATGGGGAAATTATTAGTCGTCTCTTTGGGAATAGTTCAGACAAAAACTATAAAGTAGGAAGACTCATTTTTAGAGATGCCTTTCTAGCTAACAAAAAAGACTTAGATTCACGAGCTGTCAAAAGTTATACTGAAGTTAAGTTTGAAAATACTATTGACCGTATCACTGCTGAAGCAAATCCAAGACAAATTGAACGTGCTATCCGAGACAGTGTCTTTGGATTTGAGTTGATCTATGAGGTGACAGATAAGAGTCAAGCTCAAGTGGAAGAAGATTTCAAAGTAATACTTGATGGATTAAAACTCTTGGAACTTGATTATTTAGGAGGTTCAGGCTCTCGTGGATATGGTAAAGTTGTTTTTGAGGATCTTAAAGCAAATACAGTTTTCGGAAACTATGATGTTAGTAGATTGAATGAACTTTTAACTACGGAGGTCTAGTATGACCTATAAAATGTATATTATGAACTTTCAGTCTGCTCACTTTGGATCAGGTACTCTGGATAGTTCTAAAATGACTTTTGCAGCTGACCGATTATTTTCTGCCTTAGCTATAGAGGCGAAAAAAATGGGTAAAATGGAGGAATTTGTGTCATTAGCAGGTCTAGATGGATTCGTTTTGACTGACGCCTTTCCTTATCAGTCAGGCCCATTTTTACCTAAGCCGATAGGATTTCCAAAGTTTGATCAGGCAGATTTAACGACAGATGTCAAAGAAGTGCGACGCCAAGCGAAAATGGCAAAGAAACTTCAGTTTATTCCTTTAGAGAAATTTGATTCTTATGTAAATGGGACTCTTTTTGAAGATGCAGAACATGCAGTAACAAACATTGTCACTAAAAACCAACCTCATGTGGATGGAGCTCTTTATCAAGTTTCTACTGTTAGATTTACAGACGACTCTTCTCTTTATGTGATTGCAAACGAATCTGACCTCTTGAATGAACTCATAACAAGCTTGCAATATACAGGAATTGGGGGCAAACGTTCTAGTGGTTATGGACGATTTGATTTGACAATTACCAATCTACCTGATTCTCTTAAAAATCGTCTTACCAAGGTTCATCAAGGTCCTGTCATGACCTTGACAACTTCTCTACCAGTTGAAAAGGAACTCGAATATGCTATGGAAACTGGTTCCTATTTATTAAGTAAATCAAGTGGTTTTGCTTTTAGTACAGAAACTAATGAAAATTACCGTAAGCAGGATTTATATAAGTTTGCTTCTGGATCTACTTTCTCTGAAACCTTTACAGGACAGATTGTAGATGTAAGACCTCTTGATTTCCCACATGAAGTATTAAGCTATGCTAAACCATTATTTTTCAAGATGGAGGGAGAAAGATGAAAACAGAGTATAGAACCTTTCAATTTACCCTCCTAGCCATGGCTCCTATCCATACTGGCAGTGGTGATAAGTACACATCTCGTGAATTTATCTATGAAGATGGGTACTTTTATTTCCCTGATATGGGTAAGTTTTATAATCGAATGGTGGAGAAAGGTTATGATCAGAAGTTTGAGCGCTTTTTACAAGAGAGAAAGGCAAGTGCCAGTAATAATCGTTTGGTTTCCTTTTTAGAGGATAACCGTATTTCTGACCGTGATTTTGGTGGTTATAGGATTAAAGAGACTGGTTTTGAAACGGAAAAGAACAACATTGATTCCAAGTTAGGTACTATTAATGAAGTGGCAAAGTTTATGAGAGACCCTTATGGTAATCCTTATATACCTGGTAGTTCGTTAAAGGGAGCTATTCGGACTATTTTAATGAACACAAATCCTGACTGGAATAATAAAAAGGTGGTTGATACTAGACGTAAGAATCCTAAGGAAAATATAAATATGATTCCTTGGGTGCCTAAGAAGGGTAAAGAATTCAATAACATATTTAATGCCATTCGTGTTAGTGATAGCAAACCATTTAACAATGATAGACTTATTTTAGTTCAAAAATGGGATTATTCAGCCAAGTCCTTAACTCCCAAGCCTCTTCCCTTATACAGGGAAGCCATCGCACCCTCAACTAAAATCAATTTCACCATTACTACAACTACTAAGGAAGCTGGAATCCTAATGGAAGAATTAGGACAGAGAGCGCAAGCCTTTTACAAAGAATATAAAAACTTTTTCTTATCAGATTTTCCTGAAAATAAAATTCAGCCAAATAGTCAATATCCTATCTACTTGGGTGCTGGTAGTGGAGTTTGGACAAAAACAATTTTTAAACAAGCATATGAAATTGTAAAAGAGAACCACAAGAAACCAGTACAAACTAAGATGAAGGGTAAAGGTGTATTAAAGCTTACAAAAGCCCCTATCCTTTTGGAAGATGACTCTGTTCAGCCTTCCATATTAATAAAAAATGATGAATTCTTCTATGAAATGGGCAAGGCAAACTTTATGATTAAGGAGATTACTAAATGAAGGTTTTGATTTCAGCAGTGGGTGATACAGATCCAATCCGTAATTTTCACGATGGAGCTTTAGTACATATTGCGAGAAAATATCGTCCAGAAAAGATTATTATTGTTTTTTCAGAGAGAACAATTAGTAAGAAAGATGATATTGAGAAAGTAATTCACTCTATCGATTCTGAATACCTCCCAGAAATTGTATGTCATGAACCAATTATCTTGAATGAAGATGTATTTGTTTTTGATACTATGTATGATCAATTTGATGCTATTATACAAGAGTATTATACAAAAGACGATGATTTTATTCTTAATCTTTCAAGTGCAACTCCTCAAGTAAAATCAGCTTTGTTTGTAATTAATAGACTTAGTGAAATCAATGTCAAGGCAGTACAAGTTTCAAGTCCTGAAAATGATTCAAATGCAGGAGTTGGACATGATGATTCAGAAGATATTGACGCACTAATTGATACGAACTTAGATAACAAACAGGACTATATCGACCGAACCATTGAAGATACTTCAGAGAAGTTTAAACAAGGCTTAATGAAGAAAACTTTACGTGATTTTATTACGAAATATGATTACAAAGCAAGTTTAGAGGTTGCTAATCAATTATCAGACTTTCCTGGATTGAAAGATTGTCGCAAAAAGTTGCAAGATATTGTGGATTCATTAGACAGGCAAGCTGTACCTCAAGTCCTCCAAAAGAAAAAATGGAGCGAAGAACAGAAAAAAGTATTAAATGCTTATTTGACTATTGATTTGCAAAAAGAACGTGGTAATTTTAGTGAAGGTCTGATTAGAATTAAAAACCTCACAGAGTTTATCTTAGAAGACTATATCGAAAATCGTTATCCAGGATTTTTGGATAATTACGTGAGTGAATCAGAGAAATATTATCTCGGGATTTGGGATTATAGTAAGATCTTAAAAGAAAAACATGAGTGGAATCAATATAAAAAAATCAAACCGATTATTAACATGAATTCAACTCGAAATACTGTAGCTCACAAATTGGATCCATTAGATTCTGCGGAATTAAAACAGTTAGGTCCTGTTCTAAAAACTCTAAAAGGGCTAATCAAGGAACAGTATCAACTCACTGAGAAGGATTTTAATTTTTACAATGATTTTAATAAGGAATTATTAGAATTACTGAAATAATGAGAGGTAGAATATCTTGGAAATTTTAATTTCAGCAGTTGGAACGACAGATCCGATAAGTTATAATCGAGATGCAGCTTTATTACATATTGCTCGAACTTACAGACCTGAACAGATTGTTTTGGTTTATAGTGAAGAAATGTTAGTAAAAAATGATCTAGTTGAGAAAGCATTATGTTCAATAGAGGGTTATCATCCTAAAGTGGTTATTGAATCAATCATATTGAAAAATGATGAAGTCTATCTATTTGATAAAATGTATGAAGTGATGGGACAGATTATCGAAAAATACTCTGGAACAGATCATCAATTAATCTTAAATCTATCCTCAGGAACACCTCAGATTATTTCTGCTTTATTTGCCTTAAATCGAATTAATGATTATAATACGCAAGCTATACAGGTTGCAACACCAAACAAATCAGCAAATAGAAAGTATGTGCCACTTTCAAGTGAAGATGAACAGAGGCTTTTTGACGAGAACGAGGATAACCAAAAGGATTACGAAGATCGTACAATCAAAGATGAAGCTGAAAAATTTAACCAGTCTCTTATCAAGCGCCACTTAAGAAATTTAATCTCTTCTTATGATTATCTTGCTGCGGAAGAATTAGTTACTAGAAAAGAATACAATAAATTACTTTCTAAAAAGAAATTAGCTCGTTTAAGATACATATTAAATGATTTTGTAAAAGTATTTAAAACTCAAGCGATTTTAAAAAATATTCAGGGATATTCACTTACAGAAGTTGAGAAAAAAGCTCTTAATTACTTTTTAATGATTGAAGTTTTGAAAGAAAGAGGGCAGGTTGCTGATGTCTTAATAAAATCAAAGTCTTATGTTGAATTTATCATCGAAGAAAAGATAAAGAAAGATTATCCAGATTTGATCAAATATGATGGAACTTTTCCAAAGTTAAATGAAGAATACAAGGATTTTGAAGCTATATTAGATTTCATTGATCTAGAATTTAAGAAAGCCAAGGGTATAAAAGATGAGAAGGAAAGAATCTATTCCCCTCAGTCAACCTTAAATCTCTTGTCATATGAAAATATTCTATCTTATTATCAAGTTTCTCCTGAATTACTTAAGTCCATAAAGCTAATAAATAGCTTAAATGGTGAGAGAAATAAGGTGGCACATGGCTTGTCAGAGATTAATAGTAAACTAGTCAATTCTAGAAAATTGCAACAGACAATAGATACCTTACGCTTTATTTTACAAGATACATTTGAGATTGATGACAGCTATTTCTCTTGTTATCAAACACTCAATAATGAAATGCTTGACTTACTTCGTCAATAATATACTTTATCAATAAATCTTTTTTTGCTGATGATACATATAATGAGATTGCATGTGCCTGCTTTCCCGGTTGACTAAAACTCAAAAAAACAGTATAATAGGAATGTTGAGAATTGATTTTCAGTTGCCTTAGTCCAGAGAAATGGCGGTGCTGCGAGCCATCTAAGCTAGGAAGTCGTGCTACTCAATCTAACAATTGCATAAGAATTAGAGAATGACAAGTTCATTGAATGAAGGTGGTACCGCGGTTTTTCGCCCTTCGTG
>ERZ773054.2056-NODE-2056-length-10895-cov-4.166236_pt1 | contig 10895 bp, 8 predicted proteins | sample MGYA00580630_ERZ773054 | MGnify/ENA primary metagenome ERZ773054 (study PRJEB29015, sample SAMEA2737994) | human oral metagenome | biome: human oral; feature: human-associated habitat; material: dental | place: China | collected 2115 ... | reverse complement strand
AAATTTAGCCTGTGTGCAAGTAAATTTCAAAATTTATCTTGCGCGACCGCGCCGCCGTATCGCCGCGCGGATGTGTAGATCAAGATCAAATGCGCCTGCGGACTTCTGCGATAAAATAAACGATAGAAGCCGCGCAGCGCAAACCTAGAATCGATATGCTCGTGAAACAAAGCGGGACTGGCGCAGCGAACAGGCGGGTTAAAAGTTGGCAAATTTAAGAAATATCGCAGGCTGACGGGTCGAAGCGAGCAAATCTAAAAAATAGCGCAGAATAGCGCAGGCGGGCAGCTTGATAGGGCGAAAGAGAAAAGTCTGCAAAAATATCTGCGAGCGAATTTTACTAGAAAATTGAAAGGCTTAAATGCGAAAAATTTTACTATTTTTACTGCTTTGTGCGGGAGCTTTTGCGCTTGAGTGGGACGAAGCCGTCCTGCGAGGATCGCTGCCAAACGGGCTTAGATACTATATTTTAGAAAATTCCGTGCCTAAAAATTCCGCCGTTTTTTATCTCATCGTGGATGCGGGCTCGATCGATGAGGGCCCCAATGAGCGCGGGCTTGCGCATTTCATCGAGCATATGTCCTTTAACGGAAGCCGCGATTTTAGCAAAAACGAGCTCATCAAAAAACTGCAGAGCCTGGGCGTGAAATTCGGCGCCGACGTAAATGCGCAGACGGGCTACGACAGCACGATCTACACGCTCAACATTGCCGTTAGCGAAGAAAATTTAAAGGACGTTTTTAAAATTTTTGCTTCGATTGCGGACGGAGTGGAGTTTAATCCGCTTGAGCTCGTAAAAGAAAGAGGCGTCATAATCGAGGAGGCACGTAGCCGCGATACGCCGATCGCGAGGCTTTACGAGCGGATGGATGAGGAGCTTTACGGCGGCAGCGCGTATTTTGATCGCGCGCCGATCGGCGATATGGCGGTCGTAAAATCCGTAAGCGCGCAGCGAATCAAGGAGCTTTATCAAAAAATTTACCAGCCCAGGTCTATGAAATTTATAGCCGTGGGCGATTTTAAAAGGGATAAAATTTTAAAACTGCTAGAGCAAAATTTTTCGCCTCTTAAAAATACAAACTCCTACGCCCGCCCGGATATGGGCATTCCGCCTAGACAGGGTTTGAAAATTTACAATTACGATACGAACGAAACGTCGCTAAATTCCGTCAAAATTTCGTTTTGGGAGGAATTTGCGCCCCCAAGTAGCGAGGAGAATGCGAGAAAAATTTTAAAAAGCGAGCTTATCTCGAGCCTCATCTCTACGATTTATGAGAGGGCAAAAGCTAGCGAAGGCGCGCTGCTGCGAGTTAATTTTTCCAGATCGAATTTGCAGTTTCAAAAAACGATCTATAGCTTTGACGTTGCCGTTTTGGGCGGAGACTTTGACGGCGCGATCTCGCAGGCGCTCGGGCTAATCAAAGGTCTGCGAGATAGCGGCTTTGATGCGAGCGATTTCGCCCTTGCGAAGGATGCTTTGATCAGCTCGCGGTACAGCACCTTTGAGCGCAAAAAAAGCGCGAATTCCGCGTTTTTTGCAAGAGAGATTCTTCATGCCGTAAAATCAGGAGCCGTCCTGCCTCGCGCCGCAAAACAGCGTGATTTGGAAATAAAGCTGTTGCGCGAGATCAGCCTGGAGGAGCTAAATTTAGAATTTAAGCGCCTGACGGATCTGGGCGAGGTGCACGCAAGCGTCTTTAGCGGCTCCGGATATAATCTGGACGAGGCTAAATTTAAAAAGCTGCAAAGCGGCGCTAAGGCGATAAATACGCATGCCGCGCATAAAAAGCTGCCCGATAGTTTGATTTCTAAAAACCTGCCTGAGGGCAAAATTTTAAGCAAGAGCTTTGAGCCGCGATTTAAATTTTATACCTACCTGCTTGAAAATAACGCGACCGTGATCTTAAAGCCGCTTAAGACGCGCAAGGATTTCATCTCGTTCGCCGCGGTAAGCAGAGGCGGAATGTCTAATCTGGCGCATCCGGGGCTCGGCAGTTTTGCCGCGATGCTTGCAAACGAAAGCGGTGCGGGCGAGTTTAACAATTATGAAATTTCGCAAATTTTAAGCGGGCGGCAGGTGAATTACCGCAAAAATATATCCGCGTTCTCGCACGGATTTTACGGAAGCTGCGGCTCGCAGGATCTAAAATGGCTGCTGGAAGCGATAAACTTGGAGCTTAGCTCTCCGCGCACGGACGAGAAGGCGCTGGAAAATTTAAAGATCAAATCGCTCGACGAGCTTGCGCGAAACGAGAAGCTGCCCGGGTATAAATTTAGCAGGGAATTTAGCGAGTTCTTCTACGGCGGCAATGCGCGAATGCGCCCTCTAAGCGCCGCGCAGATCAAAGCGCTTAACGCGGATGAGCTAAAAAAGATCGTCTATGATAAATTTAGCAACGCGGCATCCTACACTTTCGTGCTTAGCGGCGATTTTGAGTTAAAAGACGCTGAAGTCCTCATAAAAAAGTATCTGGCGAGCTTGCCTGCTCGCGGCGAACGCGAGGATTTTCAAGACGACGGAATTCGCAGCTTAAGCGGACGGCACGTTTTTATGCGCAACTATCAAAACTCCCCTAGAAGCGACGTCGCGCTTACCGCGATAAACAGATCCGCTCCGTACTCGCTTAAAAATACGATAAAAATTTCAGCCCTAGCTTCGGTGCTTCAGGAAGCGCTTAGAGAGCGCATTAGAGAGGATGAGGGGCGCACCTACGGCTTTTCGGTCGCTTCGAGCCTAAGCCGCATCCCGTACGAGCACTCGAGCCTTCATATTTCGTTTTCCTGCGCGCCGCAAAATACGGATCAAATTTTATCCGCAATTAGAGAAATTTTTGCAGAAATCGCAGGCGGCGGATCGGACGTAGCGCGGCATCTTGAAAATTTTAAAAAATCCCAGATCATCACGGCGCGTACCGCTCGCGAAAGCCCTGAGTTTTGGAACGACGCGCTCGTAAAATACGCGCTTTGGAATGAGGAGATCGCCGATTTTAAGACCTTTGAAAAGATCATAAATTCCATCTCGCCGAAGGATATCGCGGAGGCGGCGCAGACATATATTTTTGACACCGATGAAACCGTGAGGATAAATGCGCCGAAATTTTAACGGGCTCGGCGTCTTTAAATTTTACTCGGGAAAATTTACTAAGCGCGTTTAAATTTAACGGCGCTTGCACGGCAAATTTCGGCTTCGTAAATTTATACAATTTAAAAACGAACTCAAGAATAAAGCTCAATTAAATCTATCTGCATCGCGCATAGATTTTAGATAAATTTTATTTTGGAATAGATTTATCTCGCCGATATACCGCTATTTTGTTACATTTTTTCTATTGTTTGCATAAGTCGTATAATTGTTATCACTTTTATTGAAATTTAAAATATTATTGGCTAAATTTCCTCAGTCTTAATTTTTATTTTCAAAAAAGGAGAAAAAATGATTGTCGGTTTTTGGGCCTGTAAGCCATGTAAAAGCGGCGCAGGCCGCAATTATTCCGCTTCCGTAAAAGGCGAGAAATTTACTCAAAATCGCTGCGGGGGGGGGGCTTGCACGCTCCTTAATAGTCGCGGCGTGCCTTTGCGGTCTAAGCATCGCGCAGGATTCGTCTGGAAATAACGCAACAAGGAGCGTTTCTACCAAAGAAAACCCAGGCGCGCAGAGCTCCGCTGCGACGATAAATAGTTATAAATTCCCTGAAATAGTCGTCGTCGGCAACATCGACTCGAGCCTGACGAGCGTCGGCGATAGCTACGGCGGTACGCAAAAGATAAGCAGGACGATGATCGAGTCAATGCCTAGCGGCAACGGCGACTTCGTGCAGCTTTTGCGCACCAATCCAAACGTGCAATTCAGCTCCACAAATCGCCAGAGCACGACGCTCGGCGAGATCAGCCCCGCAAACATCAGTATCAACGGCGCGAAGTATTGGCAAAATAACTTTATGCTCGACGGCGCGAATATGAATAACGATCTCGATCCCGCTAGAAACCCCGGCGGCAATCCTACGCGCTTCTCGGCGTTTGATACGATGAATTCCGTCTCGCAAGGTATGGCGATCGATAGCGATTTTTTACGAAGCGTCGAGGTGCACGATAGCGGCGTCTCGGCAAAATACGGCGGATTTACCGGCGGCGTAGTGGAGGCTAAGACGCGAGATCCGCGCGCGGGCTTTCACGGCAAGTTTTCGATGCAGCACACCGAGGATAGTTGGACTAGATACCATATCTACGGCGATGAACAGAGCTTTGAAAACTCCGCTACGCCACTAAATCAGCCGAGATTTGATAAGTGGATCACGAGGTTAAATTTAGAGGGCACCGTTACAGAGGATCTGGGCTTGATGTTCGGCTACACCAACACTAGAAGTAAAATTCCGCTCAAGGCCTACGACAGAAGATACAACGCCGATACGACCATCACCGAGCGAGTTCAGAGGCGAAATATTGACAACTACTTCCTAAAAGCGCTCTGGTATGCGACCGACCGCCTAACTATCACGCCTAGCGTAACCTACGCGCCCGAGCGAAACAAGATGTTTAACGACCATATCAAGGATTCATACGCAGATATGAAATCGGGAGGTTTAAATTTAGCGCTTAAAGCCGACTACGATGGCGATTTCGCTAGGTTCAATCAAATTTTATCCTACAGCAAGCTCGAGAGCTCTCGCGATGCGGAGAATGAATACTACAGGGCTTGGCAATACTCAAACGTAAAGAATTGGGGTAGTAAAATTTACGATGCTTCGGCGATAGAGGGCGGCTTTGGGGATCTCGATCAGACTCAAAAGAGCTTTTCATACAACGGAGATCTGGAGTTTAACGAATTTGATCTCGGCGGCAGCAAGCATAGATTTATCACGGGCTTTGAGTTTAAAAAGCAAGAGGCTAAATTTAACGTAAGAAAAGAATTTATGACCGCTGGCGGAATAGCACCGCTACCTGCGGGCGTACATGATTGCGATCCGAATGACGAGCTCTGCTCTATAGATGATTCTTTTGCGAGGCGTGGTAGAAGCGGTCAGTTTTTTACGCGAAAAAGCTATTACAAGGGCAATACTAAGGTAGATATGAAGAGCTTGGCGGTTTATCTGGAGGATGAGATAAAAATCGGTGATCTTACTTTGCGACCGGGCGTAAGACTAAATAGGGATGATTATATGAAGCAAACGACTGCGGCGCCGAGATTTAACAGCTACTACGATATTTTTGGCGACGGCGATTCGATCATTAGCTTCGGCGCAAACCGCTACTACGGACGCAATCTCTTTACCTATAAATTAAGAGAGGGGCGAGAGGGTCTTGCCACTACCTACACGCGTCCACGCAATGCCTATACGCAAAACTGGACGCAACTGCCAAAAGACCCGTCTCTAACTAAATTTAATGAGCTAAAGGTGCCTTATGAGGATGAGCTGGTATTCGGGGCAAAGCAAAAGCTCGGGAATTTCGAGTTTTTCGGCAAATATGTAAGCCGCAAGGGCAGGGATCAGATCATCAAATCTACGCGAAGAGATCTAGGTCTAGCGCCGAATCCGAACTACCAAAACAACTATCAAACCTTTACTAATGACGGCAGAAGCGAAAATAAAATTTTAACCTTCGGCGTTAAAACGATTGATGATTATGAGGCCTTCGGTACGCTAAATGGCTTTGAGCTGGGCTTTGAGCACATCAAGATGAAAACGAACAACACCCTTTATGACATATCGCTTGATAGAGAAACGCTCGAAGATGAAAAGATTGTCGAATACGACGGCAGGCTGATGAGGTTATCGGAGCTTCCGGCGCAGGACTATGCTAGGCCTTGGACTGCGAGCCTAAACATCATCACGAAAATTCCAAGCTACGGTATCAGCGTGAATAACTTCCTCTCGTTTAAAGGCTCGCAAGAAGCGATCGCTCGCACCGGCAGGACGCCTGCGGGCAAGTATCCTGCTAGATACGATAAATACGAAAAGGTAAATCTCGGCAAAAGCTACAGCTGGGATGCGCGCATCGGATACGCTAAAAAGATGGCGGGCGAGGTGGAATTTTTTACGAATTTAGACATTTACAACGTCCTAAATAAGCGCAACAAAGCAAGACTTAGCAGCGACACCTCGCTCGATCTAGTCTATGAGGCGGGCAGGCAGTTTTGGCTGGAAGCGGGCATTCGGTGGTAGCGTGAGCTAAATTTGCGGAGCTTTTCAAATTTCAGGGCTCCGCAAAATTTCGTGAAATTCTTTGAAATTTACGGCGTTTTGCGAAGTTTCAAATTTCACGCCTTTAAATTCCCGCCGTATGCCGCAAAGCCGTAAAATTCCACACCGCACTCCATAAAATTTTAGCGTGCGCAAGTCGTAAAATTTTAACGCACGCGAAATTATAAAATTTGCGCCCAAATTTAACTTGCAACCAATTTAAGGAGCCGAATGGCTTTTTAAATTTTAAAGCCGATATCGCTTAATAGGCTCTTTCATTGAAATATCACAAACTGCTTTTGAAATTTTGACGGACTGATCTGCCGATAATTTAAGAGATAATAGCAAACCCTTTCAAAGTCCGCCGCGCTCATCATAAAACTGATAAATTCGCCCTTGCCGTCATAGATGATCAAAGTATCGATCGCACGAAAGCTAAATTTCCCCTCCGTGATCTTTGAAAAAATCAGTTTGGCTATGAAAAAAGGCAAAACCAATGCCGTCAGGCTCATAGTAAAAATTATAAATCCTCTAAGGCTCTGTAAAAATCCGGCGAACGCTATACCTATCACGATGAACGAAAGCACAATGCCTGCGGAATTTCTAGCCGGCACGATATGTCCGAATAGCGGCGTGGCGGTGAGCTTCATGAGCGATATCTCATCAAATTTTATAGATTTCGTGATTTTGCCCTTGTTAACGTAGTTAATGCTCCTGTTCGTCAAATGAACAAAGCGCGTATGGGCGCTGTTGAGATAGGACACGACGGCGAATACTACAGGAACAAACGGCGTATAGTATGGGAAAATATCGCCTATATACAGAAACACCGGTACCGCCAAGGGAGCGAAGAATAGGTTATAAATAAAGAATACTATTATGTTGTAGTCTTTTACGACGAGGGGGTTATTATCAAATTTCGGCGGATTTCGGCGCTCGGCGCCGTTTTGTTCAGGCTGCCGCGACTTCTGCGATTCGTCTTTTAAATTTTGCATTAAATTTACTCCCGTTTCAAAATTCGTCGCTAGCAGCTCCGGCATTTTGCGCTGTTAAATTTAGCTTTTGATTTCATCGTCAAACAGCGTGCTTTCATTCGCGTTATCACTTTTTAGCTTAAAATTTTAAATCATACGGCGGTGCCTACGCGTTTGCGCTGATATCGAGCTCGCTGCGAAAATTTAAATTGCCCTCCTGCAAACGCTCCGCGCTCGTACAAAGCTGTAGCCTGCCCAGACTCGGCGCACCCATCGCTATCTCATGACCTTCAAATCCCGCATTAAATTTGCCGTTCGCGTCGCACGCCTTAGCGATGCAATCCCAAGCAGAGCCTGTTTGCGTCCTTTCAAAATTTTATTTCGTTAAAATTTGTCCGTGCCACGTATCGGTACCGCGTGCGCTTACCGCACCGCCGCATAAAATTTCGAGGTCTTATAGTTCAAAATCAAAGCAGTAAAAATCATCCGCCTCGTCCCAAAGCTCTTCTAGTGAGCGTCCGTCTATCTGCAGCGCGGCGTAGAGTTCCCGCAGCGTGACGAAATACCACTCGCCACTCGCGTTTGCACCCGTCTCGTCCGCGTATCTTTGAAATGAGCAGCGATCCGCATAGGTGATGATCAAGTATTGCGCGCCGTGCAGGCGAAAGCCAAGCTCTGGCTCGCCTATAAACTTGCGCGATGGGGCGTTAGTCTCGAAGCATGCAAGCAAAAGCTGGGCTCGGGCTCGCCGCCCTCGGCTACGCATTTTAGCAGCATTTGCTCTATAGTTTCAAATGAGTAGTCTGACATTTCGCTCCGATCTTAAAATTTTATCGCCGCCGCATATCGCGAGCCGTTTTACTCCGCCAAAAACTCGAAGCGCTCGATCATATCCAAAAGCATATCGGCTCTGCAAATTTCATCGTCCAGCAGGTCATCGTATTGATCTCGCAGTCGCTCGGCGTCCTGCGCCACGGGCTCTAGATGCTCCCTGGCCTGCGCCGGTTCGCCCTTCATCACGTAGTATTCGCCCAAGATCACGCGAGCTCGCGTCTTGCTAACCTCGTCGCCTTCTCCTTCTACCGCTGCTTTTAGGCTCTGCACACCGCCCTCCTCAAGCCCCCGCGAGAGCTGCATTATAGCCTTGTTTAAGTAAAGCTTCGCATCCATTTTCGCTCCTTAGTTAAATTTCATCTGAAATAGTAGAACAAATTCCCGCCGTACTCCAGATCCACGAACTCCTTGCTGTCAAAATAGAGCTTAAATTTCATGTGGCTCAGGTATTTGGCGTCCTGCGCACGCTCTATCAAATTTCTTATCAGCCGCTCTATCTTTTCGTTACTTTCGCCGCGCGCCGCGTCCTGCCTCGTGAAATAAAAAACTACGGGCACGTCGGACGCCGTCGCGATATACCAAATTTTAAGCGGCGCCAAAAGCTCGTTTCGGTTTCGCAGCAGCTCCGCTACGGCGCCTTGGATCAGATCGGTGCGGATCTGCGACTCGAAGGACTCGATCAAGATATAAAAATTCTTTAGCTCGTTTAGCTTCGCGTAAAGCGGCGTGCGGGTGAGATAGCGCTTGATGCACTTTTTATCGCGGCGTATGCGGACAGGATGAGAGACGGCGTGCGGTGAGATAGCGCTTGATGCACTTTTTATCGGTGATTTTTGCGGCGTCTTTATCGAAGCGAAGCACGATCTTAAGCCACGCTGAGTCCTTACTCGCGCCGTAAAACGCGCTGATAGGACGAACCTTAAATTTAGCGTTTATAAACTCCAGTAAGCCGCTGATATTTTCGCTGTTTACGGCTATATTTTCTATGATCTCTTTACAGCGTCTGCTCTGATACGGGCTTAGATCGCAAAACATCGCGCGCCTTTAAATTTAAAGTGATTTAAATTTAGCCCGCATCGTAAGCCTCGAGCATATCGAAAGTCGGAGCGAAAAAGAGCGCGCCCGTCTTTGCGGTGCTGAAATCCAGTAGGCGGTCGTAGTTGCCTCGCGGGCGGCCGATAAACATACTCTCAAGCATCAGCTCCAGCGTGCTAAAAGTGCTTGCGTAGGCGATGAAGTAGGTTCCCGTTTCGCCGCCTTGCACAAACGGCATATTGCCGCGCACGACCTTTTTATCGTCGCCGACGTTGGCTGCGGCGGAGTGCGAGTTGCTAGGTTTTATCTCCTCGCTCATTTCGATATCGTTTTGTTTGCTACGCCCGATGACGCGCTCCTGCTCGGCGACGCCCGCGGCGTTCCATGCGCTCATATCGTGGATATATTTCTGCACGAAAAGGTAGCTGCCGCCCTTATACGCCGCATCCTCGTCGCCTACCTTGGCGAAAAAGTCGCGATCTGCGCCTTGCGGATTTTCGGTGCCGTCCACAAAGCCGATGATAGCGCGCCCGTCGTAGTATTTAAAGCCGCAGATCTCCTCCTCGCACGTCGCGACGTCCTTTAGCGCGGCTCTGATCTCGCTTGCCATATCGTAGCAAATGGCTTGATTCCCCGCTCTGATGTGGATATGGATATCGCCTCCAGTAGCGGGCGCAGCGTGTTTATCGCCCCTAATCTCTTCGAAATTTTTTAGCTCCTTCGGCAAAGGCTTCGGCAAGCCGAGCATTTTCCACGCCTCAAAGCCCACGCCCAGCACGCAGCTTGTTTCGCTAGCCGCACCGAATCTCGTAACGGCGGTTTTGTTTAAATTTATCACCAGAGCGCAAAGGCCCTCGAAAGCCTTTTTGCAGGCGGTCTTGCCTGCGTTAAAGCGCCAGATCATAAACACGGTGTTGTTGCCGGGCGCGTCGGTTACGTTTTGGGATTTGACATGCACACAGGCGCAACTTTTTTCTTCACTCATTTTTCTCTCCTTTAAAGTGAAATTTTAAAAGGAATTTTAGCGCAATATCGGTAAACGGCGGGCGTAGAGATAGAATTTAGGTGGCTTTCTGGTTTGATTTTAGGCGGAGGAAATTTTTATCTTTGATCGTTAAATTTACGACGGCGATGGAATTTGGCTTTAAATTTATAAAATTTGCGCCGAGTTGAAAAGCGAAATTTTAGAGTTTTGCGGGGATGAAATTTTAAGATAATGGCAGATGGGAAGGGATTCGAAAAATGCCTTATAATATCGCAAGAACAAGGGGTGTAAAAATAATAGTCAGCCAAAAAATCAGCAAAAAGTAATTGGTAGGGGGCAAATTTAAATACCGCGAGGGCAAGCGAAAATGAGGTGAATAGAGGGAAATTTATAGGTAGATTATGGGATATAATTCGCTCTTGCCGCTCTTGCGGCGGCTTCTTTTTTCATGTTTTGCGATCCGCTCAAGCAAAAACTCATACTGCTCCGCCTCGGCGATCCTAAACCGCTCCAAAGCTCTGTGAACCTCCTCATAGGCTCTTTCCGCCTCCCCTCGCACTTGAAACGATGCGGTATAGAATGACAAATTTTGATAAAATTCTGCAAGAATATACAACGCGTCATATACCTCCTCCGGATCAAGATCGACGAGTCTAATGACGGCACGCACCTCTTTCCACGGCGTGACTTCCCAATACATATTAAACCGAGGCGTCATACTACTGACGTAATCTATTTCGTTATCGTTCGTTCCGTCGAATTGGCTCGTCGGATGGTTTGCAAGCTCTTTTTTCTCCGGTATCTCCCCCGCAAGAGTGCTCGTGCTTATGCTTTTGCCGCTCGGAGCTCGCCACTCATTCGTTTTTGATTGGTAGGTATATCCGCCAT
>ERZ773054.2054-NODE-2054-length-10898-cov-11.523932_pt1 | contig 10898 bp, 8 predicted proteins | sample MGYA00580630_ERZ773054 | MGnify/ENA primary metagenome ERZ773054 (study PRJEB29015, sample SAMEA2737994) | human oral metagenome | biome: human oral; feature: human-associated habitat; material: dental | place: China | collected 2115 ... | reverse complement strand
ATTTCATGGATCTGCCCGCGGCTGCCGTCCTGGCCGAGCGGAAGGCCGAGCGCGAGCGGGCACGGGCCGGCACCGAGGCGGGGACCGAGGAGGGCGTCGACGATGCGGACGACCCGGGCAACTCCAGCGACTCAGGCGACTCTGACGGTTCGGGGGAGAAGGGCGGTTCGGGGGACGGTGGCGCCGCGGCTCAGGACGCCGCCCGCCCGGAGCGCACCGACCCAATCGCGGAACTGGCGCGCCTGGCCGGCTACGAGGACCCGGAGGCCTGGTGGGAGGACGTCGTCGAGCTGCGCATGGAGGGCGACCCCTTCGACGCGCTGGCCGAGGCAATCGGTCTCCTGCGGGAAGCGTCCCCGGAGACCGACGAGTCCACGCTGCGCCGCGAAGCGCATATGCGCAAGGTCCTGCGGGCGGCCAGAAGGGCGGGCCACGAGCGGATCGCCGTCGTGTGCGGGGCGTGGCACGCCCCGGCGCTGGCCGGCAAGCCGCCGAAGGTCTCGCAGGACAACGCCCGGCTCAAGGGCATGGCGAAGGCGAGGACGTCGCTGACCTGGGTGCCGTGGACGCATCGGCGCCTGGCCGGAGGTAGCGGTTACAGCGCCGGGGTGGAGTCGCCGGGCTGGTACCACCTGCTCTTCACCGCTCCGGATCGACCGGTCGTGCGCTGGCTGACGCAGGTGGCCGCGTCGCTGCGCCGTCAGGACCTGCCGGTCTCCTCGGCTCACATCATTGAGGCGGCGCGGCTGGCCCAGAGCCTCGCCGCGCTGCGCGGTCGCCCTATGGCCGGTCTCGACGAGCTGAGCGAAGCGGTCCTGTCGGTCATGTGCGACGGCAGTACGGTGCGAGCCGCTGCCGCAACCCGTGAGGTCCTCATCGGCGAGGCACTCGGCAGCGTGCCCGACGGCGTCCCCATGGTCCCCCTGGACGCCGACCTGCGCTCGGCCGCCAAGAGCCTGCGCATGGCCTTCGCGGCGACCCCCAGGACACTCGCCCTGGATCTGCGCAAGCCCCGGGACCTGGCCAAGTCCCAGCTGCTACGACGCCTGGAGATTCTGGGGATCACCTGGGGCAGACGGCAGCGGGTGGCCTCGAGCGGCACCTTTAAGGAGGTCTGGGAGCTCGAGTGGGACCCGGAGCTGTCCGTGCAGGTGGTGGAGGCCGCGGCCTTCGGCACCACGGTGGCCTCCGCTGCCGGGAACGCCCTGCTGGGCGCCACCGACTCCTTGCCGCAGGTGACCAGGTCGGTGGAAAGGGCGCTGGCGGCCGGGCTGTCCGAGGTCGTGCCCGAGCTGCTGGGGATCCTCGACGAGCAGGCGGCGCGCGAGATGGACATCGTCCGGCTGCTGGGCTCGGTGCCGGCCCTGGCCCGCTCCCAGCGCTACGGGGATGTGCGCGGCACGGACGCCTCCAGTCTGGAGGCAGTGACCCGCGCCGTCCTGGTGCGCGGGTGCGCGGGGATGCCTGCGGCGGCCGCGAACGTGGACGCCCAGGTGGCCCGCACGCTGCGTACGACGATCGACGAGGTCCAGAGTGTCATCGGCCTTCTGGACGAGCGGGCCCTGGCGCTGTGGAACGGTGCGCTGCGCTCCGCACTGGCCACCCGCAGCCTGCCGGGCCTGCTGGCCGGACGCATCACCCGGATGCTCTTGGACGCCGGGGAGCTGGCCCGCGACGACGCCGCCCTGAGGCTGTCCCGGGCGCTGTCGCAGGGCACGCGGCCCGAGGAGCAGGCCGAGTGGATCGAGGGCTTCCTCGCGGGGGACATCCTCCTGCTCAGCTATGACAACGCCTTGCTCGAGGTGCTCAACGAGTGGCTGGCGCGCATCGGGGACCAGGCCTTCGTCGACGTCCTGCCCGCACTGCGACGGGCCTTCGGCCAGTGGCCGAACCCTCAGAAGACGGACCTGGCCCGGCAGATCCGGGACCTCGGCTCCCCCACCCCGGACAGGAGCGGCCCGCTTAAGGAGGCGTTCGACGACGTCGAGGAGGTCCTGGACACGGTGAGCATGATCCTGGGAGGTACCCGATGAGCGCGCGCGAGCGCACCGACGACGCGAACCAGCCGGATCAGCGTGCCGGCCAGGTCATCCGAGCGGACCGGGCCGACCGGACTGACGATGTCGAGCCCACCACGATTGAGCAGCGCTGGCGCCTGGCCCTGGGCGTGGACGCGAGTGGCCACCCCACCTCGCTGTCGGAGGGACACAGGGCGATGGACACGGCACTGGCGGACCTGTACGACGTCGACCCGCAGGACAAGGGACGCGGGGGCCTGGATGGCTCCGCACTCCATGTGGCGCGCTGGCTGGGGGACATCCGCAGGTACTTCCCCTCACGGGTGGTGCGGGTCATGCAGACCGACGCCATTGACCGCCTGGGACTCAAGACGCTCCTGCTGGAGCCCGAGGTGCTCCAGGGCGTGGAGCCCGACGTGCACCTGGCGGCGACGTTGGCCACCCTGTCGGAGATGATTCCTCAGGAGGCCAAGGCGACGGCGCGCACGGTCGTCGACAAGGTCGTCAAGGAGGTGGAGGAGCGGATCGCCGACCGGCTCCAGCAGTCGGTACGCGGTGCGCTGGACCGCTCCACGAGGACCTCGCGGCCCCAGCTGGCCGATATCGACTGGAACCGGACCATTACCGCGAACCTCAAGAACTACGTGCCAGAGCTGGGCACGGTCATCCCGGAGAGGCTCGTGGGGCACGGCAGGCGCCATCGAGGTATTCAGAAGGAGTTCACCATCTGCATGGACCAGTCCGGGTCCATGTCCTCCTCAGTCATCTACGCCTCCATCATGGCGGCGGTCATGGCCTCGATCCGTTCACTGCGCACCACGCTGGTCGCCTACGACACCGCCGTGACAGACCTGACGCCGCTGCTGTCGGACCCGGTCGACGTCATCTTCGGGACCCAGCTCGGCGGCGGCACGAACACCTCCCCGGCCATCGAGTACTGCCGGCAGACGATCACGCGGCCGGCGGACTCGGTGTTCATCCTCATCAGCGACCTGTACGACTCCGACCCGACGCAGATGCTGGGACGGGTGGGGGAGCTGCTGGGAAGCGGGGTCCAGGTCGTCGTACTGCTCGCCCTGAGTGATGACGGCGTCCCCAGCTACAACCACGACGTCGCCAAGCGGCTGGCCGGGATGGGGGTGCCGGCCTTCGGGTGCACGCCGGACGCCTTCCCGGAGCTGCTGGCGGCCGCGATCCACGGCGAGGACCTGGGCCGGTGGGCGGATGAGCAGGCGGCCGCGGAGGCCGAGGGCACCTGAAACAGGCGTGGGACGTCCCAGTACGGGCGGGGACATCCCACGCGTACGGGTGCAGGTTGATGGTTCCCGTACACGCGACACGCTCCCGGCCGCACAGGAGTGTCCCCGACGGTTCAGGAGGACGTGCGCTCCAGCTCGCGGGCGAAGGCCTCGTGGTTGGCCTGCGAGGACAGGACGAAACGGATGAGCTCGAGGCGGCCGACGGCGTCGGGCTCGGTGCTGGTGCGCTGCTCGACGGCGCGGGCCGCAGCCGCGGCGACCTCGGCGACCTGGGCGACGGACCAGCCGTAGACGCCGGCGGAGACGGCCGGCAGGGCGATGGAGGAGCAGCCGAGCTGGATGGCGAGCTCCAGCGAGCTGTCGAAGCAGGTGCGCAGCAGGGCGGGGTCGTCCTCGCCGGCGTGACGGTTGGGGCCGACGGTGTGAATGACCCAGGCGGCGGGCAGGTCGAATCCGGGGGTGGCCACGGCGCTGCCGACCGGCAGACCGTCGGGCAGCTCGGTGTCACGCACCTTCTGGCAGGCTTCGAGCAGGCGGGGACCGGCGGCGCGGTGGATGGCGCCGTCGACTCCCCCACCACCCAGGAGTGTGCTGTTGGCAGCATTGACGATGGCGTCGACCTTCTCGGTGGTGATGTCGCCGACGACGGCCTCGATGCGCATAGTGCTCCTCTGTCCGCGGTGGGTACTCGGATCGGTCGCTGCCGGTCCTCGAACCGGCCACGGGCAGCCTGGCACGGGCGCCGTCGGAGGCCAACCGGGTTCCGGAAGGAGCGAACGCCGACGTGACAGAGGACTCAGCGGCTCTGATTTCCTCCCTGCGGTGGGTGGAGGCTATGCTGTCGCCTGCTGCACACGGGGTGTGGCGCAGTTTGGTAGCGCGCTTCGTTCGGGACGAAGAGGTCGTGGGTTCAAATCCCGCCACCCCGACCATTGAGTCAACACTCAAACCCACGTCATGGAAGCCCCATGACGTGGGTTTTTGCTTGTTTTTGCTGGGTTTTGGGGCAGGAAGGCCATCATCTGGCAGACCGTGCAAGCCTGGCCCTTCTGATGCCGAGACGACGATGTCACTTGGCTGGCTCAATGTGACTTCGTCGTCTCCAGAGGCTTCCAGGCTGTCGTCATCTCCTACCTCCACACCCTCTTTGCTCAGGCACGGCTCTCCTCCTCTCACCCCCAGCACCCCATCAAACGGTGGCTGGTAGCGCACTATCGCAGTGAGCAGCCCGGTCTCGTCGTCTGGTGTGATGTACACCTTGTCGAAGAGCACGTGGTTGAGCATGCGCCGGATGTGCTCAGGAGCCTGCCGGTAGGCGGTGGCCATGTGCTGGGCAATATCTAACGCCTGCCCAACCAAGGCCTGCCGCTCTGTCATCTCACCCTCCAGCCCCGTCATCTGCCGCTCCACGCCGCGCAGCTCACGGCTTATCCGGCTTTGCTCACGCTTGAGGACGTCAAGCGGAATGGCGTCGGCGTAGTGAGCTTGGAGGAGCTTGTCTCGCTCCCGTTCGAGCCGTCGCCGCACGGTCTTCGCTTCCGTCAGCCGCTGAGTCGACTCCGCTACCAGCATGGCGAGCTGCCGCTGCAAGGCAGGTTCAAGGACAGCTCGCTGCCCAGGCCGCAACGCCACTCGGTCATAGAGCCGGACGATCTCATCCTCAATCTGCTCCGCCAACGTTGCCCGAAACAAGCACTGCGGCTGCTTCTTGGAGTGCCGCCCCAAGCAGACGAAGTACTCATAGACCACACCGCGGGGCTTCACATTCGTCACGATGAGACGGGAACCACAGATCCCGCAGTAGATCGTCGACTTCAGGTAGTGGGCGTGCTTGACCGTCCGCTCACCGTTGACGCGGGTGGCCAGCAGCGTCTGCACCGTCTCGTACGTCGCTCGATCCACCAAGGGCTCATGGCTCCCGGCATAGTGCACCCCCTGGTAGACCACCTCACCGACGTAGAAGGGATTGTGTAGCACCTTGCTGAGTACCTGCACCGTCACCGGCTTCTCTGGCAGTGAGGCGGTCGGCACGGTGGTCAGGCCGCGCAGCGTCAACTCTTCGGCCAAGCGCCTGAGTGTCCACTCCCCGCTGGCGTAGGCCTTAAAGGCCCAGGCCACCAGCGGCCCACGTACCTCATCCACCACCACGATGCGCGCCTCCTGGCCATTCTTCGTCGTGATGACGTTGCGGTAACCCAGTGGGGCTCGGCCAATACAGCCACCATTGCGGACCTTCTCTGCCATGCCCTTCTTCACCTCATTGGAGAGGTTCTTGGAGTAGAACTCGGCGATGCTGGCCATAATGCCGTGTACCAGCAGCCCACCGGGCGTCTGATCGATATTCTCGCTGGTCGACCCCAGCCGCACTCCCAACTCGTCAAAACGCTTGCCCAGCGTCGTGTCGTCGTAGCGGTTGCGCACCAGGCGGTCGAGCTTGTGGACGATGACGTAGTCGACCGGCCGCCCCGCCCGCGCCTCCTCCTCCAGGTAGCGCAGCATCGCCTGGAGAGCCGGGCGCCGCGTGGTAGTGGCGCTGACGCCACCTTCGGTGAACTCCTTGCTGACGATGGCGCCGATGCTCATCGCCTTGCGCTTGTTGGCCGCCCGCTGGGCCGGGATGGAGAACCCCTCCTCGCGGCCGCCGCGCCGGGCCTGCTCGCGGGTAGAGACGCGCAGGTAGGACACGGCGCGCCGGGGAGTCAGCTCCTGGGCCAGCTGCTCGGCCGAGTTTTGGATGGTGGGAGAAGGTGATACTTGCATACTTCTATTACCGCTCCGATCGCCGAAATTGTCCAGTACATCACCCACAATTGGTTCAGACCTATGCTCGCCACCCCCGATAGACCCTTCAGTCGAATGGGACACCATTTTTTCGTCAGCATCGTTCTTGTTCATCACACAGCACCTCCGTATTTCGTGAGTCGTATTCTATTGAGCCGTTGCAACCCCTTTGCATTCATCAGGCCGCCACCCCATTTCGTATCGTCTCCCCGATCTGCTGGTTAGTGATGACGGCGAAAAGCGCCGTGGGTAGGCGTTGGTCGCTGGCGATGACGCAGCGCAGCTGCTGGCAGCGCGTGGCGCTCGGCACCACCCACAGCACGAGCGGGAAGACACCGCAGGCTCGCTGCTCGGCCCCACTGGCGTAGTAGGCGGCGTAGCGCTGGCAGGCGGCCAGAACACGGGCGGGGTTCTCGGTGTCGCGGTCGACCTCGATGAAGTAGTGGTCGTCGTAGTGCGGGCTGGCGACGACGGCGTGCAGGTCGGGCCGCAGGGTGAGCTGCTGCCCAGCCGGCCCCAGGTAGGAGCGCCAGCAGCCTGGCTCGGTGGTGATGGTGGCGCTGGCGCCCGTCATGGAGCGAGCGGTCTCGGTTATCTGCACACTGGTCTCGGTGATCGCCAGCAAATGAGCCAAGAAGCTGGTGGACAGGCTGCGCGGACGCTGCCGGCTACGGCTGCCGGTTTGCACGCGGCGCCCACGAGTCGTGAGCGTCCAGACGGAGACAGTGGAGCCGCCCTGCCAGCCGCCAACCCGTCGCTCCAGGCGGGTAACCAGGTCGTACTCCTGCAGCCGCGCCAGGTGGCGCAGCGTCTGCCGGATGGCAGAGGACAGCGAGCCATAAGCCTCAACCGTCAGACGGGCCAGCTGGGTCGTCGTCGCGAAGCGGTAGGTGGCCAGCAGCGCCAGGAGCCGATGCGCCGCGGGATGGTCGCAGGCGTGGGGAAGATGCTGTCTCATGATGTCCTCCTCCATGGTTCGTCCCTCTCCCCCACGGGCCAGTGGTGACGCCAGAACATGGGGTCAGTCACCGCCACTACTCGGCCGTATTGCGCACTATGGCGGGCATTGGCGGCTTGGCTCAGGCCAGCGATCCGTCTGTCGAACCGTCGTGCCAGGCGTCCTGCGAAGGCGGTGCGAAGCAACGGCATCATCGCTGCCTCCGGCCGATTGGGCTGTCGTTATTTGTGGCTGGTGTGGGTGTCGTAGTCGTTGTCGACGAGGTGAGGGCGAGCAGCGCCTGCTCGGTCTGCTCTGCCGGTACGCCGTAGCGCGCGTGGCTGGCGGCATAGAGGGTGGCTGGGTCACGGCGCCGTGCGGCCGCCGGCTGGGTGGTGAGCGAGAACCAGTCGCTGCGCTGGCCGCGCTGCATCAGCTGGGCGTAGGCATGGAAGGCGGGCAGCAACTGGAAGTCGACCGCCTCCAGCTCGGGTGCCAGGCGGGCGGCCGCCGCGGCGTCGGTGCTTGAGAGGCCGAAGTACAGCTTGTTGCGCGCATTGCTCTCGATCGCCTGCACCATCGCGGGCGACAGCTGCGCGCGGTACTGATGCGCCAGGTGGAAGGCTCCGCCCAGCGAGCGGGCCTGGGCCAGCGCGTCGGACAGGTCATGCGGCAAGCCACCGATGAACTCATGCGCCTCGTCGATGAAGATGCTGACGATGTGGCGCTGCTCTGGCGGCAAAGCTTGGCGGGCCAGGAGGAGCGTCCACAACCGCGACACCAGCAAGGTGCCCAGCAGCCGGGCCGCACCCGCCCCAAGCAGACCACGGTTGAGATTGACGACGACGATGCGCCGCCGGGTAAAGAGTTCTGCCAGGTCGAAGCGCGGCTGCGCTTGCCCCAGCACGGCGCGCAGATAGGGACGCAGGATGAGCTGGCGCAGTTTGTTGAGCACTGGCGCGATCTCCGTCGCTTGCGCCTCCGGTTTCTTGGCGTTGTAGGCCGCCCAGAAGGCACCGGTGCCCAGTGGATCGTCCGGCACCTGAGCCAGCACCCACCGGCGAAAAGCCGGATCCGTCAGCAAGGGCGGCAGCCATAGCAGCGTCGCCTGCGGTAGGCGGGCCAAGGTCAGCAGCGCGGCAGATAGGACATCAGCGGTGCGAATGCCCCAGTGCTCGCGAAACAGCGCCTCAAAGGTGCTCAGCATCGCCTCTGCCGTGACAGGTGCCAACTGAGGCGGCCCGGCCAGCGGATTGAGGCCAACCGGTGCTGGGTTGCTTGGGTCGATCACCACCACGTCGCGCTGGCGCTGCTCGGGCAGGCGGGCGAGAAAGTCCGTCGCCAGGTCACCCTTGGGGTCGATCAGGAGCAAACCCCGGCCCTGCGCGGCGTCGGCCAGAGCCAAGGCCAGCATGACGGTGGACTTACCAGCTCCAGTCGGCCCCAGCAGGTGCGTGTGGTAGGCGGCATCGACGATGGCGATCCCTACTGGCTGCGCCTGGCCAGGCGCGCTGGTCATACCCACCACGCGACGCCGCTCCAGCAGTGGTGTCGACGGCAGCAAACGGCGCGGATGCAGGTTGCCCAGCAGCGGCAGTGGCGCCTCACCGATCGGCCAACCAGTCAGTGCGGCCAGCCGGCCAGAGCGCAGGCGCAGGGGCCAGCACCAGGGGCGACGGGCCTCATCGATCTTGTCTGCCGCCTCAGCCACCAGCCGGACGGACGACTGCGCGGTCTCCACCAGGCGCAGCACCCCAAGCAGCTGAGCAAAACGCTGGTGTGCCTCAGCACTCGGCCCGCGATAGCCGAGCCGGAGGCAGACGGCGGCACCATGCTGCTCATCGGCAGGTTTGCTGGCGCGGGCGGACGACTGTGCCGCGTCGTAGCCGACCAGCAACTGCCGCCAGAGCGAGGGTGGCGGCGTCTCCGCCAAAGAGGCTGGACTGAGTCGGCGCCCCACCAGCAGTTGCAGCACTACCTGCTGCGAACCCGTCAGGCTAGAAAGGGCAGCATAGAGGGCACGCACCGCCGCAGTGACGCGCTCGGGCAGGTGACTGACCTGCCGCCCCCGTATCATGACGCGCACCGCCCGCGTCATGGGCAGGCGCGACTGCTCGGGTCGGTGCAAACGAACCGGCAGGTGATTGCTCAGCAGCGCTGCCAGGCCGGGCCGACCGGTTTGCGTGCCCACCACCCAGTGCGCACCACTGGCGTCGGCGCGCAGCTCCAGTACCAGTGGCCCCAACTCCGTCGCCGTCGTCAGGCGTTCCAATGCCGTGGTGGCCAGTGCTGGGCTGATTGGGCTGTCCCAGGCCAGCTCCTGCCACTGCCAGTGCCCGGTCATGACGCCCCTCCATCTGCCCTGTTAGCTGCGGAGTCATTAGCCGCGTCATCAACCTCATCGTCATCCGGTAGCGTGGTTTTCTCATCCCGCTGTTGCTCCAGCCGTTGCAGCATGAGCAGCAGCAAGACCCGCGCCAATGCATCGGCGTCCAGCTCGCTGCGCCAGGACGGCACGGCGCGGTAGTGCGGCCGCCCCTGGTCTCGTCGCTTGCGGCAGGTCATAGCCGCCTCCGATCCATCACCAGCGCTGGCGATACCAGCGCCCCACGGCGACCAGCAGCGCCGCCACACCGGCCAGGGCCAACACCCACCAGTAGCGGCAGAGCAGCTCGACCGCCCAGATCAGCAGCACCACGCCGCCAAAGACGTACACGCAGCTGCGGAAGAAGCGCGCCGCCAGCGATCCCGTGCCGATTCCATCTCGCATCAGTCAGTCCTCTCATCGCTCTCATGACGTGCCCTCCTCGCCAGCGGCATCCATAGCGTCTGTTGCTGCTTCATCGTCAGCCGGAGCCAGCGCCGCCTGCGGCCACTGCCGATCGCTCGGCACGCGATAGCCCCAGCGGGCCAGCGAGATGGTCGAGGCGCACTCGTCGCCCCAGATGTCCCAGTGCTGGTGTGATGGTGCTGCCCGGCGGGCGAACAGCTCCACAAAGGGCCCGTTGCCCACCAGTCGCTCGACGATCTGGTGGATCTCCTCCGGCTTGTGCGAGTGCTCCTGCAACGGGTGGAAGCCCCAGTTGGGCTGGGCCCGAAAGGCCACCCGGGTACCCTGTCCCCGCACGCCCAGCAACAACAGCTCGCCGGCGTTACGGAAGGTGTGCCCCATGGAGAAGCGCGGCTTGGCCCAGAAGTAGAAGCTGGTGTAGCGGAATCCCCAGGCCTCCAGCAGCTCGATCCCCTGCGGCACCGTCGCTGTGGTCACCCAGACGAAGCAGAACGAGCGCGGCGCCGTTATCTTCCGCACTGCCTCACCCATGGCGCGCAGCCGCGGCAGCGGCATCAGGCGGTAGTGCTGCGCCGCCCCGTGACGCCCCGTCTGCTGGCTGCACCATGGCGGATCGGCCAGCACCGCTCGGAACGTCCCGCGCTGCGGCGCCCCGTCTGCCTGGTTATGCGCGGCGTGCGACTGACTCGCCAGCGCGTGATTCGTCAGATTGCTCATTACGATCCCTCCTTTACGTGCTTATCTGCTATTTGTGTGCGCGTACAAAACGCGCTCACACTCCCCATTACGAACCGATTTGCTCGATTTGTGAACCCACTCACCAGCCACAACTCCCACCGACGCGACACGCCACCAGCGATGTGCCGCTCTGTGGTGGCACCACAGAGAACAAAATGGACACGAAGGCCAAATAGTGGCGACGAAAGTACATGCTGTAGTTTTTGCAACAGGCAGCCAGATCGGCCCGCACATGGCAATGTGGAGCGCGAATCAGCTGGGCGACTATGTCAGCACGCGCTGTTCGCGCCGCCTGGCTCGTCCTTGCCGTTGGCGGCCTCTTCTGGCTCCCCGCAGCCGCTTCCTGCGCCCGCCTCGTCATCGCCACGGCGCTG
>ERZ773054.2053-NODE-2053-length-10898-cov-38.806234_pt1 | contig 10898 bp, 8 predicted proteins | sample MGYA00580630_ERZ773054 | MGnify/ENA primary metagenome ERZ773054 (study PRJEB29015, sample SAMEA2737994) | human oral metagenome | biome: human oral; feature: human-associated habitat; material: dental | place: China | collected 2115 ... | reverse complement strand
CGCGAGCCTCGACGTCGGCGGCCCAGAACCTCTCCCCGGCCTACCCGCGCCGCGCCGCCTGGGGGACCGCCGGTTCGCTGCGTGCCTGGCAGGCCGCTGCGCTCGCGCAGTACCTGGAGACGATGCCCCAGGACTTCCTTGCGGTGGCCACCCCCGGGGCCGGCAAGACGACCTTCGCACTGCGAGTGGCCACCGAGCTGCTCAGCTCCGCAGACGTCCACAAGGTGACGATCGTCTGCCCCACTGAGCACCTCAAGTACCAGTGGGCCGAGGCCGCCGCCCGCGTCGGCATCCATATCGACCCCTCCTACTCCAACTCCCAGGGGGCACTCGGCTCGCGCTTCGACGGCGTCGCCCTGACCTACGCCCAGGTGGCCGCCAACGCCAACCTGCACCGCGCCCGCACCGACCAGGCCCGCACCCTGGTCATCCTCGACGAGATCCACCATGGGGGAGACGCCCTGAGCTGGGGAGACGCGATCCGGGAGGCCTTCACCCCGGCGCGGAGGCGACTGGCCCTGACCGGAACGCCCTTCCGCTCCGACACCTCCCCGATCCCCTTCGTGCGGTACAAGGAGGACGCCTCCGGGGCGAAACGCTCCCAGGCGGACTACTCCTACGGATACTCCGATGCCCTGCGCGACGGAGTCGTGCGCCCGGTGATGTTCATGTCCTACTCGGGGCAGATGCGGTGGCGCACCAAGGCGGGCGATGAGGTCGCGGCCCGGCTGGGCGAGCCCCTCACCAAGGACCTGGAGTCCCAGGCCTGGCGCACCGCGCTCGACCCGGCGGGGGAGTGGATCCCCGCGGTCCTGGCCGCCGCCGACCAGCGCCTGACCGAGGTGCGCCGCCAGGTGCCCGACGCAGGAGCCCTCGTCATCGCCTCCGACCAGGCCAAGGCCCGTGCCTACGCCAAGCAGCTGCGCGCCATCACCGGCGAGACCCCCACGGTTGTCCTCTCCGACGACAACGGCGCCTCCAGCCGCATCGAGGCCTTCTCCGCCTCCACCGACCGCTGGCTGGTGGCCGTGCGCATGGTCTCCGAGGGAGTGGACGTGCCCCGCCTGGCCGTGGGCGTCTACGCCACCTCTACCTCCACCCCGCTCTTCTTCGCCCAGGCCGTGGGGCGCTTCGTGCGCTCGCGGGCAAGGGGGGAGACTGCCTCGGTGTTCCTCCCCTCGGTCACGCCGCTGCTGGCCCTGGCCGGGGAGATGGAGGTGGCCCGCGACCATGTCCTGAGCCGCCCCGACTCTGCGGCGCAGGAGGACGCCCTGTTCAGCCCCGAGGACCGGCTCCTCGCCGAGGCCAACAAGACTGAGAACGCCTCGGCCGAGCTGCTGCCGGGCTTCGAGGCCATGGACAGCCAGGCCGAGTTCGACCGGGTGCTCTTCGACGGCGGCGAGTTCGGCACCGGCGCCATGGTGGGCAGCATCGAGGAGCAGGAGTACCTGGGGCTGCCCGGTCTGCTGGAGCCCGAGCAGGTGACCGCCCTGCTGCGCCAGCGCCAGGACAAGCAGATCGCCTCCCAGAAGAAGCAGGCCGCAGCCGAGGCGCAGAGGCGTAAGAACTCAGGCGTCGACGACGCCAGGCGTCGGGCAGCGGCCCGTAAGGAGCTCTCCCAGCTGGTGGCCGCCTGGGCCCGCCGCTCGAGCCAGCCCCACGGCGTCGTCCACAACGAGCTCAGGCGCGTGTGCGGGGGACCGGAGGTCGCGGCCGCCTCCACCGAGGAGATCGAGAAGCGCATCCAGACCCTGCGACGCTGGTTCGTCGGCAAGCGCTGACAGTGCTGATAAGACCGACTGAGTTGTCTCGTGGCTTCTGAGAGTTTCGGATGTCATGACATCTCAAGACACCGGTGGGGTGGGCCTGCCGGACGGGAGAGCTGCTGCTTCGGCCTGTCGGATCGGGGCTGCCCCGGTCGCTCTGGTGGTTGCCGGTGTCGTCTGGATGCAGTGCACGAGGGTGGGGTGCTACTGGAGGAGGGTGGAGTGCACTTTGGGTAGGTGGGGCCTTCGTGCAGTAGGCACAACCCTTGGCCAGTGGATCCCGACCCTCGTGGAGCAGGCCGACTCGGGCCCACTTGAGCCAGTTCTGGGCGGTGCTGGCGTCCAACCATGACCACCGGGACCATGCGCAGACGTCGAGCAGGGGACGGTGGGGGTGGACCCGTGACGGAGACTCCGGGCTATGCCGTAAGGACCCCGGACTCGCTCCTGCGCGGCCTGGTGTCCACAGTGCTGACATTAACGGGCCCGACGTCAATGTGCCCAGCGGGGATCGTTGGAATCCTGCGGTTCTTTTTCGGTGTGCGGCGCCGAAGCGGGGTTGATGTCAGCACCATGGACACCCACGACCCGTCATGCCTCGCCCCTCAGCCACCCTCGCCTCCTGAACCACCGGCCTGCCCCGGGTTCCCGCCCGAGCGAGTGTCTCAGAAGTCATGACACTCACATGTCTCAAAAGTGAGGAGACAGCACACTCGTTAAGGCCGACGGCACAACGCCGACAACGCCGACAACGCTGACAAGGAGCGCCGGCCAGGGGTGGGATGCACCCCTGGCTGCCGGTCAGCGTCGGGTGGCGCCTCGCCCGTCGAGGTCGACGTGGCGGGTCGGCAGCGCCGACTCGCCGTCGCTCAGACGCCAGGCGTCGTAGGGGAGCTCGGCGCGCGACGCCCGGTGCCGCTCCGCCGCGGCGCTCAAGGCCTCCTTGCCGCGGTGCTCCTCGACGATCCGGCCCTCATCGACCAGAAGCACCTGAAGCGGCCGGGCACCGGCCTGGCTCAACGCCGACATCCCCTCGTCCTGCGAGCTGGAGGCGACCACCAGCTCCTCAGCGGCCGTGCCCTCGGAGGTCAGGATGCGGCCGGCCCACTTGCGGCCGCCCACGGTGGACTTGCCGCCCGAGGAGAACTTGGCGACCTCCTCCATGGTGCCGTCGGCGCCCTCGCGCTCCACCAGCTTGTAGACGAGTGCCGCGGTGGGGCGCCCCGAACCCGTGACGAGCTTGGTGCCCACGCCGTAGGAGTCCACAGGGGCCGCCCCCAGTGCCGCGATGGCGTGCTCATCGAGGTCGTTGGTCACCGTGATCTTCGTTGACGTCGCGCCCAGGGCATCGAGCTGGGCGCGTACCTTGAAGGCCTCAGCCACCAGGTCACCGGAGTCCAGTCGCACCGCCCCGAGCTCTCCGCCTGCTGCCCGGGCCGCCTTGACGGCCCGCTCCACACCGGTGGCGATGTCGTAGGTATCCACCAGGATGGTGGTGCTCGGACCGAGACTGGCCACCTGAGCGGCGAAGGCATCCTCCTCGGAGTCGTGCAAAAGGGTGAAGGAGTGCGCCGAGGTTCCCACTGTGGGAATCCCATAGAGCAGTCCTGCCTCCAGGTTGCTCGTCCCCACGAAGCCGCCGACCACCGAGGCCCGGGCAGCGGCCACGGCCGCCTGCTCATGAGCGCGGCGTGCGCCGAAGTCCACGCAAGGACGCCCGTGGGCCGCAATCGTCATGCGGGAGGCGGCTGAGGCGACGGCGCAGTCATAGTTGTAGATCGACAGGGCCAGCGTCTCCAGGATGCAGGCCTCGGCGAACGTGCCCTCAACCGTCAGCAGCGGGGAGCCGGCGAAATAGCACTCGCCCTCGGCGTAGCCGCGGACCGTGCCGGTGAAGCGGTAGTCGCGAAGGAAGTCCAGGGTCTCGTCGTTGACGACCCCGGTGCGGTGCAGGAAGTCGATCTGGGCGGCGGTGAAGGTGAAGGCCTCGACGGCGTCCAGCAGCCGACCCGTGCCTGCGACGACACCGAAGCGGCGCGACCCGGGCAACCTGCGGCCGAAGAGCTCAAAGACGCTGCGCCGTGAGGCGGCCCCCGACGCCAGTGCTCCTTGCAGCATCGTGAGCTCGTACATGTCGGTCAGCAGGGAGGTTGAGGCCGTGGACACGTCCATGGAGGCGGCGGTGGAATCGGCAGAGGGCGCGTAGCTGTTCACGGGAACAACCTATCGCGGCTCACCGCTACCCTGGTGGTATGAGCACCTCGTTGCCCGTTGCGGAACCGGAGATCCTGGAGGAGTCGCGCGTCCGTGCCCAGCGCCTGTGGTGCACCGTGGTTCACGACGACCCGGTGAACACGATGAGCTATGTGACCTGGGTGTTCCACTCCTACTTCGGTTTCTCGCTGCCTGTGGCCGAGGCCCGGATGATGCAGGTGCACACCACCGGCCGCGCCGTGGTCTCCCAGGGAGCCCGCGAGCGCATGGAGGTCGATGTCACGGCGATGCACGGATACGGCCTGCGCGCCACCATCGAGCCCATGGGTGACGACGCCGGTGCGGACGACTCTTCAGGAGGTCGCTGATGCGAGCCTTCCGCCGCGTCCCCGAGGGGCTGGCCTGCGGCCTTGACGACTGGGAGCGCGAGCTCCTGGCCAGGCTGGCCCTGGAGGTGAGGGCCCTTCTCCAAGCGGATGCTCCCCAGGGGGGCGGCCAGTCCGAGACCTCCTTGCCGTCGCCTCCCGACCCGGTGCGCCCGGGGGAGAGCGAGCGGGACCGTGAGGTCCTGGAGGCCCTGGACTTCGACCTCGATGCGCCGACCAACCGCGTTCATGTCGGCAGCCCGAACGCGGATCCCGTCATCGCCGTCCTGCTCGTCGTGGCCCTCGCCGGTGGCGCCATCGCCTGGTGGGTGCTGGGGCGCAACCGGCCCGACAGCCCCTCCCTGGCCGACGTCGTCGCCGCCGGCACCGTCACCGAGCTCCAGCGCATCCCGGACAGCTCCTCCCTGCGCGTGGCCCCCGACGGCGGCGCCCTGGCGACCGACGACTCGGGGACCTGGAGCCTGTACGACCTCAACCGCTCCAACCAGGCCAGCGTGTGGTCCGGCAAGTGCTCCGAGACGGCCTTCTGGACGGCAAAGGCCCTCCTGTGCGAGAACAGCGGCTCCGAGGCGAGCCTGGTCAAGCTCGACGGCTCCACCTCCGAGGTCCCCGGCCCCGTCGACCACAACCTCATCGGCTCCACCGCCACCACCGCCGTGCTCATCGACGACTTCTCCTCCGGGTCCCTCATCGGCATGGACTCCTCCGGCAAGGAGACCTGGCGGGTCTACGGCGACTTCTCCGGCGGGCGCGTGGACAACGGCTTCCTGGTCGCCTACGACTCGAAGAACAAGCAGGTGGACGTCATCGCGGCCGACTCCGGCGCGGTGCTGCTGCGCCGGGACGTCAAGACCAGCCCCAACTTCGGCTCCCGGGACGAGCCCCTGCCCGGGGGCGTGGGCGTCGACGTCGGCCCCGAGGCCTTCTACGTCACCGACGGCTCCTCCTGGACGGTCTACGACGCCACCGGGAAGGAGGTCAGGACCATCAGTTCCTCGGCCCCCCGCACCTCCTGGGTGAGCTCGGCCCCGCTCAAGGCCGAGGAGCTGGCCGACCTCATCGCCGCGGCCCCCGCCTCGGGGGGCGTGGCCGTGCACGGCAGGAGCCGGACCGTCACCGTCACGGTCGACACCGGCGCCTGCACCGCCGCGGTCGACGGGGTCACCATCACCGTCACCCGCTCCGCCGAGAGCAAGGACTGCTTCCTGACCCCGCTCGGGCTCGCGGGCGACGACGACGTCCTCGTCCTCCAGTCCGGCGTCGACCCGGAGAGCCAGGCCGCCAAGGACGCCGTCGTGACGGCCCACAGGCTCAAGGACGGCGAGCAGACCTGGAGCATCAAGGGCGCCCTCAAGCGCGTCATCGCCCCCTCCGAGCAGGCCCAGGGCGAGGCCGCCTCCCAGCCCCGCCTCCTCATGATCCAGGGCAGCTCCTACGACTTCAACGAGGTCCTCTACGCCGTCCTGCCCGAGTGAGGCGCCGTCTCAGCCCAGGGTGAGGGAGTCGAGGGCCCTCAGGGCGGGGCAGCCCTGAAGACCGCCCCGAGGGGCGTAGGCGGCGATGTACACGTCCTGACCGGAGGTGGAGCGCAGCATCATGCACACGCCGGACAGGTTGACGGTGCCCGTCGCGGAGTCGCTCAGGATCGACGCGTCCGCGGGCTGGTCCCAGGTCCACGCCCAGGCGCCCTCGGCTCCGGGCCAGTCGACCTCGACGATCGTGGAGGTGACGTCGGGGCCGTCGCGGCGGTACGCCTCCCACTCGTCGAAGGCGGAGGTCTGGGCGCTCTCGAACCGGAAATGATCGACGTTGATGTCGAGCAGGCCGCAATCGCCGGCTCCCTTGTAGAAGTGCGGTTTGACCCGGGAGTGGGGGTCGCCGTACCAGGTGATCTCGGTGAGCTCGGCGGGCAGGGTCACGGTGACGGTCTCGAGGCTCAGGGCCTGGCCCTCGGTCTTCTCCGGCGCCGGCGTCACCTGGAGCGGGCCGCCGGTCGGGCTCGCGGAGGCGCCGGCGCCCGACGACGGGGCCTGCGCTCCGGCCGTGGACGCCTCATCGGAGTTCTTCGCGCATCCGACGGCGGCGACGGCTGCGCCGCCGAGGGCCAGCGCTCCGGCCAGGACGCGTCGTGAGATCATGGGCATGGCTGCTGCCTCTCCAATCGTGAATGGCGGGCGGGGCGGAGACCGCTAGTTGTTCTTGTTCTCGGCATCCGTGTCCCGGTACGTGCGGCTCCCGTCCGGGCCCGGGAGGTCGAGGTAGTGCTGGTCCACCAGCGTGCGGTCCTTGTGCTCCGCGGAGTTGGAGTAACTGGCGAACCAGTAATTGTACTCCTCCTGCGAGGACGTCGTCTCCGTCTCGTAGTGGGAGGTCGTCACAATGGCGTTGTTGTGGACGATCGTGCCGAACTCGTCGTCCGCGCCGACCGGTTCCGACGGATTGAGGACGGAGGAGGGGAACACCGGTGACTTCGCGTTGAGCGAGTGGACGTAATTGTTGACCGCCTGCCGCTCGGAGTCGGAGAGCTTGGTGACGTCGATCGTCACCGTCGTCTCGTACTGGTCTCCGGACTGGGAGCCTTCTCCGCCCTTTCCAGACGCCGATTTGGTGGCCCCCTCGGGGCCCTTCGCATCAATGCCGGCGCTGGCGCCGCCCTCGGCGTGACTCGTGGTGGTGAAGGTGACGGTGGTGAGATTGCCGCTCCCGTCCTCGGTGTAGGAGAACTTCTCCGTGACGCCCAGGCCGCCCGACAGGCCCGCACTGCCCGTCACCCCGGCATTGCCGACCTCCTGTTTGACGGCATTGGCAGTGACTTCCGCGGTGTCGTCCAGCGAATAGGAGAAGGTTGTCGTTGTGGATGCGACTTCGCCCTTGCCGCCCTTGCCGTCGGAGTTGTACGTCGTCGTCTTGCTCATTCCCGCCTTCGCCGATGCGCCGACCCCCGCCTTGACCGCAGGATCTTTTCCGCCGGAGTTCAGTTTTATTTCGCCGTTGAGAGAGAACGTCCCCTGTATCGTGTGCTGGTACTGGTCCGGAGGATCGTCGATCTTCGTGTCCCCACTGCCGATCTGGCTGAATCCCTGGTGGGTGTGGTTCTCGAGCTGCTCGGCGTACTGTTCGCGGAATCCGGAGCAGGAGCGCGATGACCCCGCACCGGATGCGGTATCGCACTTGCGGATCTCGGCATCGCTCATGGTTCCCTCGCCCTCGAGCTGCACCTTCGCCGAGATCTCGGCATCGCTTCCCTTGAGATCATCGCCGACGCCGCCATGAAGATCGAGGGTCTTGGAGTCGGTGATGGTGTACTTCCCGGATCCGTCCTCGTAGTGCTGGAACTGCATCTGCCCGCCGTCGGCGAGGCTGGCTCCGCCCGACCAGACTCCGCTCTTGAATTCGACCCCGCCCTTGCCCGTGTTGGTCTGCGTCTCGTCGTTGACGACGTTGCCGCCCGCATCGGGGCGCATATTGCGGGTGGGCGTGCCGCCCGCACTGGGATCGCCGGAGACCGCGGAGCAGGCGCCGCCGTCCCCGAAGGCCCGGGACAGTGCGCAACTGACCTTCCCGCCGATGTCGAAGGCCCCGAAGGCGAGGGCGACGGCCGACACCACCAGGAGGGCGGCCAGAAGGATGCCGGCGTACTCCACGGCGGCGGCGCCGCGCTCATCGCGACTGCTCGGTGGTTGGCGGGACACGTCTCCCCCTCATATCTGCGCGGCCTGCAAACGGGTTGAATCCGACCCTAGAGATCCGGAGGGGCGGTGACGAAGGGGCCATCGCCCCGGCCTTCGCCCCATGACTCGCGGTCGGCCCGGGGGCGAGGGCTCCGCGCGTCCGATGTGAATCGCCGTGAATCGCCTGCGGGTCGGAGTCGCCGCTGCGAGCGCCCCGGGGATGGGGGCGCGATGTGGGGCGCCGGCCCCTGTCCCGCTAGATCACGAACGCATAAAGTTCAGCACTTGACGCATACTGCCGAGCCGTATATCGAGAGGAGTTCGAGAGGGAGGTCTTATGGATTCTGCGGCATCATCCGGGCGCACGGCTATCGGTCTGCTGATCGGGATGTCCGTGAGCGGCATCAGCGGGGCGCTCGTGCTGCACCACGTCATCGAGCCGCTCCTCGCCGGGTCGACGTATGCCGCCATTGGATTCCTTCCCACCATCTGGCCCGCGCACGTCCTCCTGGGGGTCGTTGCGGGGCTGGTGGTCGTGCGCGCGGTCGCGCCGTCGCCCGAATGCGTGGACGGGCCCGTTCTGGCGGTCACGTGTCTCGCGGGCGCCGCGACCGTTGTTGCGGGAGTCGTCGGGGTCGAGCTCATTCTCGGCAACCAGGTGGACTCGTCCGAGTTGCTGCGCGCCGAGCTGCTCGGCCTTGGAATGATCGTTCCGGCGGCGCTCAGACGGGGCGATCCGCGGCGCGCCGGCGACGGACGGCATTGGAATGACCAGGGGCGGCGTCTGCGCGACGGGCCCCGGTACTAGGACTGCCAGGAACCGGAGACGACGCGGGCACGGATCGACGAGGCCGTGACAAGAGCGTCCGCGAGCGTCTATCATCCCAAACGGATGCGCAGGCGATGAGTCGGCACGGCCATCGCGGGGACCGCCTGATCGGTCGGCGCATTTTTCCCTAATCCGAAGGAGAGTCCTTGATCCTGGTATCCGCCATTGCGCTGGGAGAAGCGCCGCCCGGGTGCGTCCGCGTCGAAGAGCAGGGGGATGTCATCGACGCTCTTGCGGACGCCGGCTCCGATACGCTCCTCGTCGTCTCGCATGATCAGGACGACCGTCCCGCGCGCATCGCCGGCAGGGTCCTGGCCCCGCCCCGTGTCGCCGTGGTGATCGTGGACGGCACCGCGACGCAGCGGGCGCTCATCGTCCGGGGCCTTGCGCTGCTGGAACCGAGTTCCTACGGCGCGGCCCAGGCCGTCGCCGACGCGCTGGGCGAGCGCTGCCGCACGCGCCTCGCCCTGTCCTCCGTCGCCAGGCTGTCTCGGGCGAACCCGAGCATCTGGCAGCATCTGCGCAGCTTCCTCCCGAGGGCCTCCTTCGACGTCGACCTGAGTGAGGGGAGTGTCAGGAGCGTATCGCCCATCACCTGGGACACCGGCGGCGCCCCCGACGCGTGCTGGGCCTCCGGCGCCGAGCTCGCTCCGCTGACGGTCTCCTTGACCGCTTCCATCGCGCCGCTCGCCCTGCCCGCGGACGACTCGCCCTACGGCGCGCGCCATTGGGCGGAGCTGACGGTCATCGGCGACTTGCGCTCGCTGGTGCCGCAGATCCTCGCCTCCCTGCCCATGGCCCCGTGCGCGGCCTGCGGACGCGCCGTACCGCCGACGGGCTGCCCCTTCTGCGGCACGGCGGCGGCATCGACTCGTCCGGCCGCCCCTCCCGCTCCCCTTTCACCGACCGCCGTCCCCCAGTTCGAGAGGCAGATGCTGTGAATCCACGACAGCGCCGGGGAGTCCTTCTGCTCCTCATGACCATCCTGGCCGCGGCGCTCACCTTCATCGGTGTGGCCGCGTACGTCAACTCCGTATCCTCCCAGGTCGGTCCGATGACCAGGGTCGTGCGTCTGACGACGGATGTGGCCGCGATGCACCCGATCGCGCAGAGCGACATCGAGGTCGTCGAGGTCCCCGTGCGATGGACGCCCGCCGGCGCCGTGACCTCCTTCGGCCAGATCGAGGGTCTTGTGACCGTGGGCAGCTACCAGAGCGGCGAGGTCCTCCAGACCGGCATGCTCACCGAGCCGCCGGGCCTCCAGGCGGGCTACCGGGAGGTCGCCATCATGGTCGATGCCGAGACCGGCGTCGCCGGACGCATCTCCACCGGCGACTACGTCGATATCATTGCGACGGTCACCAACGAGAGCACGGGTGAGCAGACGGCCGAGGTCATTGTGCAGAACGTGCTCATCGTCGACGTCGGCGTCCAGACCACGGTCCAGGAGGAGGACGAGTCGGGGGCCTTCGCGCAGTCGCAGCAGATCCCCGTGACCTTCGCCCTATCCACCGACGACAGTCTCAAAGTGGCCTATGCCGAGAGCTTCGCCGTCAAGCTCCGTCTGGCGCTGCGCGGAACGGGGGATACCGCCGCCCTCACCGACGATCAGTCGACCTACCACGGAACCGGGAACGGCGGAGGTCGCCGATGACGCAAGTACTTCTCGTCTCCACCGACGACCGGCACACGACGGCGGTCGCCGCCGTCGTCGCCGAGCTGGAGGGCTTCTCCAGGCTCCTGGCGGTGCACTCGGCCCTGCAGGGCCGCATCGAGATCGAGCAGCAGGAGGTGGATATCGTTCTGGTCGATGAGGAGGTCGGAGGCCGTGACGGCTTGACGACGCTCCGGGAGATCTCATCCCTCGAGCCTCTTCTGCCGGTGTGCCTCCTGTCCTCCCGCCCGGACTCCGAACTCATCGAGCGGGTGCTCGACGCCGGCGGACGCGGCCTCCTCCCGCTGCCGCCCTCGGTGGAGCGCTACGCGGAGCGTCTGCGCGCCCTGTCGGCCTGGACGCGCGCCGCGCAGGGAC